>Ga0315291_10005201_pt1 | contig 16368 bp, 20 predicted proteins | sample YL17G12_20_MG_FD_203070 | JGI IMG/M metagenome (GOLD analysis project Ga0315291, IMG submission 203070) | Sediment microbial communities from Yellowstone Lake, YNP, Wyoming, USA - YL17G12_20 | ecosystem: Environmental > Aquatic > Freshwater > Lake > Sediment | place: USA: Wyoming | collected...
TGATGAAGGAGATACGGTTCGCCAGGAAGGCGTTGGAGGCGTACTTGATCATCTCCGCCGTGCGGAGGTCGGTGATGACGATGGGAGCGCGGAGCGAGAGATAGAGTTGCGCCACCTGTTCGGCGGCTTCTCGGTTCAGCGAGCCAAGAACGACGCGATCGGGGTTCATGAAATCATGAACCGCCGAGCCTTCGCGCAGGAATTCAGGGTTGGAGACAACCGCGAACTCCACGTCATTCTTCTTGTGCTTGTGGACGATGTCGGCCACCCAGTCGCCTGTGCCGATGGGGACGGTGCTCTTGTTCACGATAACGACCGGCTGGCTCATCACCTCGGCAATGGATTGCGCAGATTGCCGGATGTAGCGCAGGTCGGCCTCGCCTTCAGTTCCGGAAGGAGTGCCCACCGCGATGAAGACGAATTCCGCGTCGCGCACGCCTTCGGCGTAGGAGGAGGTGAAGCGGAGCCGCCCCGACTGGATGTTCCGGCGGACGATCTCCTCCAATCCGGGCTCGTAGATGGGCATGACGGCCTGCTTGAGGTTTTCGATCTTGCGCTGGTCAATGTCCACGATGGTGACCAGATTGCCCAGGTCTGCGAAGCAGGTGCCGGTGGCCAGCCCGACGTAGCCCGCGCCGATGACACAGATTTTCTTCAAAAACGCCCTCCGCCTTCTTCGCGAGGATATCCATAGTTGCCGAGCATTATACTATAACGCGGCGTTACGAGCAAAGGAATGGCTGTGCTGAATCCGGACTCCAGTTTACGGTCAGCGGATTGAGCGGATCAAGCCGAAAGGGGCTTCTCGGGTACTCACTGGGGAGCGGCGGCCTGGCTCGCCACCATTCTGCGGGTGTGGACATACCAGCCGGCAATGCTCCCAAACCGGTCGGCGGGTGAATGGACGGGGCCAAGCGTGACGCCCTTCACTTCTTCGCGGACGCCCATCGTATAGATCGGTTGATACAGGAACACAACTGGAGCTTCGTCGCGCAAGATTTCTTGCAGGCGCGCGTACAACTCGTGACGCCGAACGGCATCCACCGTCCGCCGGGCTTCTTCCATGATTTCATCTGCATCGCGGTTGGCGTACTGGGCAAAGTTCTGACCGGGGTCTGCGGTCTGGGTGGAATGAAAGAACGGATACAAATCCGGGTCGGGCGTGATGTCCAACCAGTAGTACAGCACAGCCTGGAAATCCCTGGGGCGCAGGCGAACGGACGCCAGTTCGCCCTGCGCAACCAGCGACACGGAAGCGGCAACGCCGGCCTGCTTCCACTGAGCGGCGATCCCATCGGCCACTGTGGCGGACGCGGGCGAATCCAACGCCGCAATCTCCACCGCAAGAGGCTGGCCGTTCTTGTCCAGAACGCCGTCACCATCCGCATCGGCCCAGCCTGCCTTCTTGAGCAACTCGCGGGCTGCATCCGGGTCGTAGCCGCCCTCGGCGACGGCGGGATTGTAGGCCCAGGAGTCCGGCAGGAGCGGCCCGTACAGCGGGAGCGCCTGCCCATGAAGTGTCTGCTCAATCAGCTGCTGACGGTCGGTCGCCAGAGAAAGGGCGCGGCGCACCACCGCGTCATCCAGCGGCGAGGATTTTGTGTTCAGCAGCAGCCAGGCAGCCTCGGCCATCGGCGCTGTATAGAGGCTGAGGTCCGCGAGCGCGGCGGCTTCGTCCTGGTATTCCGGCGGCACGAGGCGGATTCCATCCACCTCGCCCTCGCGGTACGCAGCGAGAACGGACGGGGTGTCGGTATAGAAGCGGAGCACCAGTTTCTCCAGATAGGGTCGCAAGCCTTCATGGCGCGGGTTGGGACGCAGGATGACTTCTTCGGCGGTCATCCGCTCCAGCATGAACGGCCCGTTGCCGACAGGGGCGGTGTTAAAAGGATGCTGCAACAATGCTGCTGCGCCCACGTCTCCCAGGATGTGTGCAGGGAGCAGGCCGGTGGTTGTGTAATCCAGAAAGGGCGCGAACGGCTCCTCCAGCGTGAAACGCACCTGCCGCGCGTCCACCTTCTCCACCTGTACGCGCTTCCACAGGTCGGCCAGATAGGGCGGGCCTGGAAAATTCGTGGATTGCATCAGACGGAAGGTATACGCGGCATCGTCGGCTGTGATCGACGCTCCATCCTGCCATTCCAGGCCGGGCCTTAGGGTGAAAGTGTACGCGAGTCCGTCGCCGGATACCTGCCATGATTCGGCCAGATCGGGCACAATCCGTGCGTGTTCATCCACACGGGTCAAACCTCGGAACAGAAGGCGACAAAGATCCTGATCCATCTCGTTGAACGGGGCGAGAACGGGGTTGAGCCACTGGGGTGCTCCCACCATGCCCTCGGTGTAGGTGCCGCCCTCAGCCGGAACCATGAGTGTGCTAACTCGCATGACCATGCGGGCGAGCACGACAGCCGCCAGCACGATGCCGCAGAGGGTCAACAGAACTGCCAGGCGGAGGTGGCGCGACATGATGTCTCCATCAGACGAAGTGTTTCCTAACCACAGAGGCACAGAGAATCAAAGAAAGGCCTTTCTCCATGTCCTCTGTGCTTCGTGGTTCATTGCCGTTTGCAAAAAGCCAAGGGTGCCTGTACGGGCACAGCCCGAAGAGGCCACCCTTGGACGATTACGAGCAAAGCGACCGCTACTGGGCGATCATCACGATGACAAGGGAGATGAGCAGAAAAGCGGCGGCCAGGCCGATGGTAGAATTGTAGAGCACCTTCTCCACGCCGCGGCGGGTGCGTTGCACCGAAGAGCCGCCCCCGAACATGCTGCCCGCGTCGGTTTCGCGGGCCTGGATCAGCACGGCGACGATGAGCGCAATGGCAATGATAATCTGAACGATGTACAGATACGTCAGCAAAGCGATCTCCTCCCAGTGAATCTTGCGTGGGGATTATAGCATTTCCGCGAACTCGTGACAAATCGACGGGTGACGCACGCCCTTCCGCGGGAGGGTTGTTCTGTGGCGCGGGGATTTTGTATGCCTGTGGCTTGTATGGTAAACTATCATCTGACCGTGCGAACGTAGGGGAGCCGAAACATGCCTGAGGAAAACATTCTTTTCGTCAAGCCGGGCTGTCCTTTTTCCGCGGCAGCCAGGGAAGACCTGCGCAAGCGCGGTGTGGCCTTCACGGAATACAACGTCCAGGCCGACCCAGAAGCCCTGCGGCGGATGCTGGCCCTGAATGGCGGCAAGCACAACGTCCCCACCATCGTGGAAAACGGCCAGGTGGAGGTGGGCTTCGGCGGTTCCTGAGGCGTCTAGCGCGGGCTGGTCCAGCCCAGAAGGAATCCACCGCAGAGACGCAGAGAACACAGAGGAATCAGAGAAGACAAACCCTGTGTCGCCTCTGCGCTCTCCGCGTTCTTTGCGGTGAAACAATCTATGCTTCACGGGAGCACGAATATGAAAGGACGGGTCTTTTCCGGCGCGCGCCCTACGGGACGGCAGCATTTGGGGAACTACTTCGGGGCAATCCGCAACTACGTGGCCTTGCAGGAGGACTATGACTGCGTCTACTGCATTGTGGACCTCCACGCGCTCACGTCGCTGGTGGACACTTCGCCCCTGCGGGAATACACCTACGAAATGGTGCTGGACTGGTTGGCCGCCGGAATGGACCCCAGGCGAAGCATCGTCTTCGTCCAGTCCCACGTGCCCCAGGTGACGGAACTGTACACGCTGCTGGGCATGGTGACACCACTCGGCTGGCTGACCCGGCTCCCCACGTTCAAGGACAAGGTGCGCGAGCAGCCCGACAATGTGAACTATGGCCTGGTGGGCTACCCTGTCCTGATGGCCGCCGACATTGTAATCTACAAAGCGGACACAGTTCCCGTCGGCATAGACCAGGCGCCGCACCTGGAGTTCACCCGCGAAATCGTGCGCCGCTTCAATGCGCGGTACGGCGAAGTCCTTGTTGAGCCGCAGATAAAGATGACCGAAGTGCCCAAGGTCATGGGTCTGGACGGCGCCGGCAAGATGAGCAAGTCGCTGGAAAAGGACAACAGCATTGACCTGGCGGACTCTCCCGAAGAAGTCCGGCGAAAGGTCATGTCCGCGGTGACCGACCCGGCTCGCCAGTACAAGAAAGACCCCGGTCATCCAGAGGTGTGCAACATCTTCACGCTGCACAAACTCATTTCCTCTGACGCAGACTTGATCGCCCGGATAGACTGCGACTGCCGAAGCGCAAGCATCGGCTGCGTGGAACACAAGCGAATGTTCGCGGAGGAACTGATTGAATACCTCGCGCCGTTCCGCGAAATCCGCGAGAGGTACGCCTCCAACCCGGACGAGGTGTGGGACATCCTGCACGACGGGGCCGAACGCGCGCGCGTCATCGCTTCCCAGACCCTGGACGAAGTCAAGCGGGCCGTGCAACTTCCATAACCACCTTCAAAGGAGTCTCATGATTTCACGCGCACAAACGATCTTGCCACGGCTGATTGAGATCCGCCGAACGCTTCACCAGCACCCGGAACTGAGTTTCCAGGAGCACAAGACCGCCGAGTTCATTGCGGGCATCCTGGCTGGACTTGGGCTTCAGCCCCGCACGGGAGTCGGCAAGACTGGGGTCGTCGCCGACATGGGTGCGGGGTCTCCGGTGGTCGCCCTCCGCGCCGACATGGACGCTCTGCCCATTCAGGAGGAAAACGACGTCCCCTATGCCTCGCAGAACGCCGGTGTGATGCACGCCTGCGGCCACGACGTTCACATGACGTCGCTGCTGGGGGCTGCTATGCTCCTCAAAGAGTCCGAACTCCGGGGCACAGTGCGGCTCATCTTCCAGCCCTGCGAGGAAGGCCAGGATGCCGAAGGCAAAAGCGGCGCGATGCGGATGACCGACGAAGGCGTTATGGACAGTGTGGACGCCATCTTTGGCATCCACGTAGACGATGAGACCTATTCGGGCACGGTGGACATCTGCCCCGGCCCGATCATGGCAGCGGCGGATGCATTTCGCATCACCGTGAAGGGACAGGGAGGTCACGGCGCGTATCCTCACAAGGGAGTGGACTCCATCATGCTCGCCGCAGAGGTGATCACAGCCCTGCACCAGATTGTTTCTCGCCGCATCTCGCCTCTGGAAAGCGGCGTGATCTCTGTGGGCAGCATCCACGGCGGCACGAAGGCCAACATCATTCCCGACCAGGTGGAGTTGAAGGGGACCATTCGCAGTTTCAAACCCGAAGTGCGCGCCACATTGTTCCGCGAGGTGGAGCGGGCGTGCGGGGTGGCGCGGGCGCTGGGAGGAGATTGCGAGCTTTCCATCATGGATGGATTCCCGGCGACCGTAAATCATCCTGAGCTCACGTTGTGGGCGCAGAAGGTGGGGCGGGCAATGCTGGGCGACAGGGTCACCAGCGAGCAGGTGGAGATGGGCGCGGAGGATTTCAGCATCTTCGCGCAGAAAGCGCCGGGGTGTTACCTGCGGCTGGGCATCCGCAAGGAAGGACAGCCCATCCGAGCCATTCATACGTCGCGGTTTGACGCGGAAGAAGATTCTCTGGCCGTGGGGGCCGCGCTCTTCGCGGCTCTGGCCCTGGGCTATCTAGAACGAGTTTGAACCGCGAAGGCGCAAAGAACGCCAAGAGAAAAGATAAGAAGCCTTTGCGTTCTTTGCGCCTTCGCGGTGAAGATTGGGATGGTGAAGGCAAGTGAAACAGCGAGCGGCAGCCATCACAACGTTTGACGAAATGATAGAAGAGGCGATCACGGCGGGGCCAAAGACCGTCGCCATTGCCGCCGCGGCAGACACCGAGGTGCTGATCGCCGCTGAGGAAGTGGAGCGCAAGGGCATCGCCCACTGCCATCTGGTCGGCGACGAGGCTGGAATCCAAACCATCGCCCGGCGCGAGGGCCTGACTCTGAATGACATGGAGATCACCCACCAGCCTGACCCAGTGCTGGCTGCCCAAGAAGGGGTGCGGCTGGCGAGGGAGGGACTGGCAGACGTGGTCGCCAAGGGGCAACTGAAGACCGAGCAACTGTTGAGCACCGCGCTTGACCGCCAGTTCGGCATTCGGCGCAATCGCTTGCTCACCCACGTGGGCATCTTTGAAATCCCCGGCCTGGACCGGTTGATCTACATCAGCGACAGCGGCGTGGTCCTGTATCCGACCATCTACCAGAAACTGGAAATCATCCAGAACGCCGTGGAAGTGGCGCGCCTGTTCGGGATTGAGCGGCCCAGGGTCGCGATCCTGGCGGCTTCCGAGACCGTGCATCCCAAAATCGCGTCGTCCATTGACGCCCTGGCCTTGTCACGCATGGCAATCCAGGGGTGGGTGGACAATGCTTTCGTGGATGGCCCCCTGTCGCTGGACGCCGCAATCTCGCCCGAAGCCGCGCGCATCAAGAATCTGAGCGGCGAAGTCGCGGGCCGCGCCGACGTCCTCATCGTGCCCAGCGTGGAGGCAGGCAACACTATGGCGAAGAGCATCCTGTATTTCGCCAACGGGCGGATGGCCGGGCTGGTCGTGGGAGCGAAGGTTCCCATCATCATCAATTCCCGCGCCGACGAGCACATCACCCGCGTTCTTTCCATCGCGATGGCAGTGGTCATCGCCAGCGCGCAGTTGTAGGGGCAAACCATTTGTCCGCGAAGTCCCGCACAGACTTCCGAAGTCTCGGAGACTTCGGAAGTCTGTGCGGGCAAATGCTTCGCCCCTGCTTGACACCTGCGCTTCAGCGTGGTAGTGTGTGACGCGCAGGTGCGACGCACTTCGGAAGAGCGTCGCGCCTGGAACCACAACGAGGAGCGGCGGACGATGAGGCTGGGGTTTGCCGTCAAGGTTTTGGGCCGCGCAGGGCTGAAGTCGCACGACACCCGGCGCTGGCAGAATACGCCCCACCTGAGCGTGAGCCTGGCCTACCTGCGCGACATCTTCATCTACCTGACCGACGAAAACATCCGCATGTATCGCATCTCCTCCGACCTGGCCCCCTACGTCACGCACCCCGACATGCCCCAATTCCACTCCCAGATTGGCGAGTGCGCTAGGGAATTGGAAGCCCTGGGCGAGATGGCGAGGGCGCAAGACTTGCGGCTCTCTTTTCACCCCTCACAGTACATCGTCCTGAACGCTGAGGACGAGACCATCGCGGCCAAGAGTACGCAAGATCTTGTTGCCCAGGCGCAGATTCTGGATGCGATGGGCCTGGGCGATGAGGCCGTTGTGGTCACCCACGTGGGCGGGCTGTACGGGGACCGGCAGGCGGCGCGGGAGCGGTTTGTCCGCCGATACGAGGGCCTTGCCGAACCCGCCCGCCGACGGCTGGTCCTGGAAAACGACGAAAGCCAGTTCTGCATCTCCGATACGCACTGGATTCACCAGCAAACGGGCATCCGGCTGATCTTTGACTACCTCCACTTCCAGAACTGCAACCACGAGGGCGCGGGGCTGGAGGAGGCCCTCCGACTGGCACTGGATTCCTGGCCGGCCGACCAGACTCCAAAAATCCACTTCAGTTCGCCGCGAACCGAGTTCCGCGCCGCCATCCGGAAAGACGCTGACGGCGCAAAGCGGGATGTGCTGCTTTCGCCCTTGTGGACGCAGCACTCGGATTTCATCAACCCGTTTGAGTTCATCCGATTCATCCAGGACACCCGCGGGATGCGGGCCTACGACGTGATGCTGGAGGCAAAAGCAAAGGATTTGGCCGCACTGCGTCTGCGGGAAGATCTGCGCCGCCTTGCCCCGGCGCTGGCGGAGGAATTCCACATTGGCTGATTGCTTTTTGGCGGAGTAGGGGATGAAGAGTTCGCCGCTTGTCTGGTGGTTATTCTTTTTGGCCGCCGCGATGGTCGGCATCGGATGGATGTTGAGCAAGAGCAATCCGGCAAGCGCGGCCTACCATTCAGCGCTGATCGCGGGAGGGATAGGCGGAGGCATCCTGTTCGCTCTGGCCCTCGCCAGTTTTCGCTGGGCCGGTGGTCAGAGTGCCGGGGCGCGAACGGCCCAGAAAGACTATAGGGAAGGCAAAGGCAAGTACAGGGACCGGTCGCGCGGCGGTTGTGTGGGCAGGCTGTTCGGCCTCGCCGCGTTGACGCTGGCCGCCATCGCCTTCGTCTACTTGTTGAGGGCGGTCACATGACGCAGCACCCCGTCTATCACTCTCCCGACAACCTCCGCGTCCTCGTCGTCCTCATGAACGACGCCCGCGACTGGGAGATCGCCCAGACTGAGGGCTGGTATCGCATCCCCGTCAATCGCGCGCCTCGGCAGATTGGGGCCGAATACCTGGCATTCTACTTCACCCAGGCCTTCAGCGATCTGGCCTGGGCCGTTCACCACATCGCGCCGGTGCTCCACTACAATGTGCTCACGCGCTGCGAGTTGCTCCCGGACGAACCCGACCACCCCCGCGCCGGGGATTGGTACTACCAGATAGAAATCGGTCCGATTGAATCCCTCCCGCGCCCCATTCCCAGCCTGCGGCTGCGACGATTGACCTTCCTTCCGACCACAATGGGCCGATTGCTGGCCGCCGAGGAAATCAACGACCTCTGGATGCGCGAGCCGCTGGAGGAACGGCTGTGGAATGCCCTCAAGGGGGCAGGACTGCGGCCAGAAGGATTGCTGGAAATCCGAGAGGGGGAGGTTTCCTACGAAGTCCCCATCGCCATCCCGTGCGCTCAGGGCGGGGTTAGCGTGGGCGCGGCGGAGGAAGTCTCCCTGCCCCCTGGCTGGACGCACGTAAGTACGAAGTCTGGCGATTGGGCCGGGCTGATTGCAAAGTTGCAGCGGGAGGTCAAACGGCGCGGCGGCCTACTGTGAGAACCCGTACGCCCGTTCCAGCAGGGGCACGATGCGGCTCCAGTCGTAGCGCTGGACGGCGAACTCGCGGGCGCGTGCTCCCAATCCGGTACGGCGGGCGGGGTCGCGGAGCAGAGTCACAACCCTTTCCGCGAATTCCTCAGCGTCGTCGGCGACAGCGATTTCCTCGTCCGGCTTCAGCCCGTACCCCTCGCACCCCAGGGTCGTGGACACCAGCGCCTTGCCCAAGACCATCGCTTCCAGGACTTTCAGGCGCGTGCCGCTCCCCATGCGCATGGGAACCACGTACACGTCTGCCGCCGCCACATAGGGCCGCACGTCGGGGACGAAGCCGGTGACCGTGATTCCATCCTGCTCGCCCAGCGCCAGCACCGCCGGGGATGGCCGCTGGCCCACGATGGTCAGGCGGGCGTCGGGCATCTCAGCGCGGACGCGGGGCAGAATCTCCGCGCAGAACCAGAGCATCGCGTCCACGTTGGGGCGGTAGTCCATCTTGCCAGTGAAGACCAGGTTTGGTCCTGTTGAAGACAGAATCGCACGATCAGCGTCGGTGGGCGCGTAGGAAAGGTAGTGCTGCGCGTCTATGCCATTGGGGACGACATGGATGTCCGCGCCGGGGGCCAGCCGGAGCAATTCGTCCCTGTCCCGCTCGGACACGGCGACGACCCGATCCACCGCCAGGCACACTTCCCGCTCGTAGCGAGCCAGCCGCCGCCACTGGACGAAGGAATATGCCGCGCCAATCCACCGGCGGGGGCTTCTCAAGTCCGTCTCAAACACGCGCTTCTGCAGCAGATACTCCGCGTTCAGGTCGTCAAAGATGAACCGCGGCGCGCCTGCCTCAGACACCCGAGGTCTGCGAGACTTCGGCCTTCTGCGAATTGCGGCAAGCGCGTAGGGGGCCATTTCGATGCTTTCCACGTGCACCACTTCGTACGGGTTGTTCGCCAGGAGAACCTGGAGCGCGCGCAGTAACCGAAGCGAATACGCCCGCAGGGCCATGTCGGGCAGGCGCGAAGTCAACAGGGAGCGCAGCCGCTGCTCTCGCGTCCGCTCCGGGGCGGGCAGGACTTCCACTCGCTCGCAGAATCCCCGCAGCGCGTCGGCATTCTCCCGCGCGTCGGCATCCGAGGACAGCGAAAGGAGGTGCAAGCGATACCGGTCTTTGAGGCCTGCGAGGAAGTTGACCATGCGGATCGCCATCCCCGAATAGGGAGGGTACGGGAGTTCCGAGGTCAGAAACAGGAGCAGCGGACGCTCGCTCACGTCTGGCTCAGCACCTCCTGGTAGACTTCCAGGGTCTGCCGCGCCGCCTTCTCCCACGAGAAGCATGCGGCCCGCGCCAGACCTTTGGCGCGCATTTCGTCGCGGAGGCGCGGATCGTTGAGCACGCGCCACATCGCCACTGCCATGCCCTCCACGTCCTGCGGGGAAACCAACATCCCCGCGTCACCCACGACTTCGGGCAGAGAGGAAACATTGGACACGATCACCGGCGTGCCACAGACCATGGCCTCCAGCACGGGCAGCCCAAACCCCTCGTAGAAGGACGGCATCACCAGCGCCCGCGCCGAGTTATAGAGATGGAGCAAATCCTCCGGCGGGACTTCTTGCAGGAAGAGGATGTCCTTCTCCAGTTTCAGCCGCTTCACTGCCGCCAGGGATTCGTCCACAAGCCAGCCCAACTTGCCGACGACGACCAGTCGGGCCTCGCTGTGATATCTGTCCAGAACAAGCCGGAAGGCTTCCAGAAGCATGGGGAGATTCTTGCGCGGTTCAATGGTGCTCACAAACAGGATGAACTCCTCCGGCACGCCGTACCGCGCCCGGACCTGCGCCAGGGGTTCCGGGGCCGTGATGGGGCGGAACAACGGACTGGCCGCCTCGTGGATGACCGAAATCCTGGATTCGGAGATGCCCAGCAACCGCACGATGTCATCTGCCGTGGAGCGGGAAACGGCGATGATGTGATCGGTGTTCCGCACCGCCATGTCAATTTGGCCGTAGTATTTGGCGCTTTCGCGGGTCATGAACTGCGGGAACATGAGAAAGGCCAGGTCATGTACCGTGATGACACTCAGGCAGTTTCGCCGGAAGGGGGGGATGAAATCGGGGCTGTGGAGCAAGTCCATGCGCAGGCGTCGCATCTCCAACGGCAACGCTACCTGCTCCAAACGATGGTGGCTCGGCGTCCACAATGGGTAGCGTCGGAAGTTGGGCCTCTGGATGAACGGGGCTTTATCCTTGCGGCTTTGAAGAACAACGTACTCGGTCGCGCCGTCCAGTTCCGCCAGCCCGCGGATCAGGTGGATGATATACTGCGCGATGCCCGCCTTGGTGTAATGTACGAGGCGCGCGTCTATGCCCACACGCATGAGCGAACTCTCCCTGAGCATTGGATGATTCCGTGATTCCCCCCGCACCTGCGTGGGGGGCCAGGGATCAATTCGGTCTTCGTTGGCCTGCATGATCCTCCTGCGGCGTCCTTGCGCGTCAGATGTATCATACCATCATGTCGCATTTCCGTCAAGCGCGGCAAACCCCTTCTCAGGGCCCTGTCAAAGTCATTGCAAGGAGCGAAGCGACGAAGCAATCCCGCTCGGAAGCACAGGCTGGCCGCACGACGGGGATTGCTTCGCTTCGCTCGCAATGACAGTTTGCCGACTTTGACATGACCCTGACCCCTTCTTGACGATTCCCATCCGCTGGCATAAGATGGACACACACTATGGAACCACAGATGAACACGGATAGACACGGATTCTTGTCTTTCTATCAGTGTCCATCTGTGTTTATCTGTGGTTTCGTCTCTCTAGTTTAGGAGCAGGTTGCGTGTCCAAGCCCGATTTGTTTGAGCACTCCCGCCAGCAGCAGATTCGGCGCGAGGCCCCGCTGGCCGCGCGGATGCGCCCGCGCACGCTGGACGAATTTGCGGGCCAGGAGCACATCGTCGGCGAGGGGCGGCTGCTCCGCCGCGCGATCCAGGCCGACCAACTCTCGTCGCTCATCCTCTGGGGGCCGCCCGGAACCGGCAAGACCACACTCGCCATGATTGTCGCCAACACGACCCAGTCGCACTTCGCAGGCATCAGCGCGGTCATGGCAGGCGTCGCCGACATCCGTCGGCTGATTGACGAAGCGAAAGAGCGCCGCAATCTCTACGGCCAGCGCACCATCGTCCTGGTGGACGAAATCCACCGCTTCAACAAGGCACAGCAGGATGCCCTCCTGCCCCACGTGGAGGACGGCACCATCGTCCTCATCGGCGCGACCACCGAGAACCCCTACTTTGAGGTCATCTCGGCGCTGGTGTCCCGTTCCCGCGTCTTCCAACTCCTCCCGCTCATGGACGCCCACATTGAGGCTGTCCTCCGGAACGCCTTGGCCGACAAGGAGCGCGGCTATGGCAACTGGAAGGTGCGCGTGGACGAGGATGCCGTCCAACACCTGGTGCGGATCGCGGGCGGCGACGCGCGGACGGCCCTGAACGCGCTGGAACTGGCCGTCACGACCACGCCCGCCGACAAGCAGGGCTGGGTCCATCTGACGCTGCAAGTCGCCGAGGACTCCATCCAGCGCCGCGCCCTCCTGTACGACAAGGACGGCGACGCCCACTACGACACCATCTCCGCGTTCATCAAGAGCCTGCGCGGCTCGGACCCCGACGCGGCCCTGTACTGGATGGCGAAGATGATTTACGCGGGCGAAGATCCCCGTTTCATCGTGCGGCGGATGATCATCTTCGCGTCCGAGGACGTGGGGCTGGCCGACCCGCAGGCATTGGTCGTGGCGACAGCTGCTGCTCAGGCGCTGCAATGGGTGGGGCTGCCGGAGGCGCAGTATGCCCTGGCTGAGGCCGCACTCTACCTGGCGACCGCGCCCAAGAGCAACTCGGCGGGGGCGTACTGGAAGGCGCTGGAAGACGTGGAGCGCGAGGGCAAGGTGGACGTCCCCAACCACCTGAAAGACAGCACCCGCGACGCCGAAGCACTGGGCCACGGCGAAGGATACAAGTATCCCCACAGTTTCTCCCACCACTGGGTGGACCAGCAGTACCTCCCCGATGCCCTCAAGGGCCGCCGCTACTACGAACCCGGTGCGCTGGGGTTTGAGAAGCGGATTAAGGAATGGATGGAGTGGATGAGGGAGGAGGAAACCGGGAAGAACAGCGGAAGTGGTAATCCTTGCAGCAAGCCGAAGCAAGAAAGTTCCATCTTGTCCGTGGACGGAGATGAGTCTACATCAAGTAGTTTATAGATTCTCACACTCTGTATCCAACCACTCCTCCATCTCTTGTTTTGCCTCTGGTGCATACGCCACTGTGCTGCCACCCTGTCACCCATGGCTTCCCTACACTTCTGTCAGCGCTCTCGCGACAACCCTCACCCCCCTGCTACGGGGCCGGCGTTCTTGCCTGCTCAAGCCTCGGCAAGTTCTTCAATCTCGCGGACGAGCACAGGAAGATTGGGCTGAGTGAAACTCATCTCTGGTGCAGGAATGCGGTGGTGTTTCACGTCTGGCGGCACGTGTTTGTGATGAGGGAATGTGGAGGCCAAATCAGGATCGGTGGGGTGGGGAAAATCGTCGTACCAAAACAGCCGCTCTGCGCCCCGATAGACTTCATAACCATACGCGGTGATCAATCCCGCGTCGAAATCCAGTTCTTCCCGCAGGCGCAGCCGGATGCCCTTGGTGAAGTACACCTCGCCTTCTGCCACGCCCGCGTATCGGCTATCCGACCAAACCGCGACCGTCGAACGTTCCACATTGGGCCGGTCAAACAAATCGGCCACAAAACGGCTGTAGTCGGCCAGTGACTTCAGGGGATAGTCAGGCATGTTCAATAGACCGGCTGAACGCGCAACGCTTCTGCGAATTCAAGCCGCCGCAGTTGCTCGGTGTAGGCCTCCTTGCGCCGCAACCAGGTCTCATAGATGCCCTTCCAACGACTGAAATCGGCGCGCGTTTCGTCGAAAGCGTCGTACCGCGCGAGTTCGCCCCCCATGAGAGCGGCGTAGAAATCCTCACTGAGAACGCCATACTTCTCTTCATAGAGCGTCAAGCGGCGCTCCAGCAACTTCATCTCAATGATCAGTTCGTGAATTTCCATCTTCTGCCCCTCAACCAGCGACTTGATCGCTTCGCAGCCCGATCGCCCCGTGACGACCTGCCACTACCCCTCCCTGCTCGTCTGAAACACCCGCTCACCCCAGACCAATTATAGAGCAGATCCGCCCCCTGGTCAACGCCCGCTACAACCGGCCCGCCCTCACCCCACCTCCCGCGGCTCCAGCGCCAGCAGGATACCGTCCAGGATTTCGTGCATGCGGGCGATTAGACAGTGCCTCGCTTCTGACTATGTGATCTTGTACACCTCGCGGCGATGCCTGACAAAATGAACCGTGATTTTCTGCTTCGCCTTGTCAAAAGTGTACAGAATTCGGTAGTCGCCCGCGCGCAATTTGAAAACTCCTTGCCACTCTCCTGTCAGCGCTTCTGGTCTCACGGCATTGAAGTTCTCGGTCAACCAGCGCAGTTTCGCGAATACGCGTTCCACTACGGACGTATCTAAGCGGGCCAGGTCAGCCTCGGCGTCAGGTGTAAAATCCACATGCACCATCTTACCAACCCAGCCCCAACTTCGCCGCGACTTCATGCGCGGGAATGGTCCTGCCCCCTGCCTCCACGCTCGCAATGGAACGTTGAAGCGCAACTCTGAATTCGTCGCGCAATTCCAGTCCCTCATCGGGATCGCCAAGCATCTCCCCAAGCGTTTGCGCGACGGCTTCCCGAACCAAGTCCTTGAACTCATCAATGGTCAGGTCGGCAACCGTTGTTTGAGTCATAGTCCTTCCTCTTGTTGATACACATTACGAACTCGCTCACAGACCCATTATAGGGCACATCCGCCCCCTGGTCAACGCCCGCGACAACCGGCCCGCCTTTCACTCCACCTCTCGCACCTCCAGCGCCAGCAGGATGCCGTCCAGGATTTCGCGCACGCGACTGGCTGATTGGCATCACCCAGCCGCCACCAGCGCGCGCTCTGCCACTGCTGGCAGCCTGATGGACGCGAACATGGCCGCCGGATAGAGGTAGCCGTCAGGCTCTGACGTGTCCTCATCTATGATTCGGACCATGTCGTGGGCCTCCGCTTCCGGGTCCGGCAGCGTGCGGTATACCTTGCCCAGGATTAGGCTTGCTGGATTGCTGCTATTGTTGATGCAAATCACAAAACGACTCATGGTATCACCCTTTTGACTTTGAAATCTTTGCGACCTATCCCGTGTGCCTCAAACCAGTGTATTTCGGCTTCGCAAACCGTACCGTCTGCCAGCCGCACAGTAGCCACGCCCTTCATCTTCCGCCAGCGCCCCGCGCCGTAGGTGCGCTCCAAGTAGCGGCGTATGTACACATCGCGACCCACAGCGATCGTCTCAATATCTTTGATCTCGCCGAGGATATCAAAGGCAGCCACCTGTCACCGCCTGCGAAGAGTTGTATCTGCGAGTCGCGATTTGCGCGGGGCGACCTCGCCCGGCCCCATGTCTTGTGCGTTCATTATAAGGCACATTCGCCCACCCGTCAACGCGCTCACCCCACCTCCCGCGGCTCCAGCGCCAGCAGGATGCCGTCCAGTATTTCGCGCACGCGGCTGGACGACAGCGTGCCCACGTGCTCGCCCAACTGCGCTTTGTCCACCGTGAAGACCTGCGAGACGTTGACCACGCTTCGCTTGGGGAGGCTGCCCTCTCCTTCGTCCAGCAGAACATTTCCAGGCGCGTCGGCGCGTTTGAGGTTAGTCGTCAGCGGGCACACGATGACGGTTCGGATGCAGCTGAGGTTGAACACGTTGTTCTGCACGACCACGTGCGGATGCCGGTATCCAGGCTCGGAGCCTGACGGCTCTTCCAGTTCCACCCAGTAGATGTCGCCCTGGCGGATCATTCCGCGCTCTCCACGATGCGGCGATGAGTGCGCTGCGTCTTGCGGCGCAGGGTCTGCTCGGCGGCGTCCGGCTCGTCCGCATAGGCCGAGTTGATCTGCGCCAGCAGCTGGCGGTTCTCCTGGCGGTGGATGTAGTCTTCCAAAGCGAGCGCGAACAGACGGCTGCGCGACACCCTCATCCTACGGGCAAGGGCGTCGGCCTGCTCAAAGAGCGATTTCTGGATGGAGACCGCGGTCTTCGTGGTTTGCATGGGTTATACCATCCTTTCCAAGTATAGTATAACCAGTTTCCATACCAAAGTCAATACCGGGTTTGCCCGCACCGAGTCGCATTACCGCACACCTTGCCCGCCCACACCCCAGCTCCCGCGGCTCCAGCGCCAGCAGGATGCCATCCGGGATTTCGCGCACGCGGCTGGGCGAGAAGGTTCCGATGTGGTCGCTCGACAGCGCGTTGTCCACTTGTGAAGACCATGAACCGCAAAGCCGCGGAGGCCGCAAAGGCTGTTCCGGTTCTTCTTCGCGTCCTTTGCGTCCTCGCGGTGAGATGCTTGCAAGAATATTCCCACTTCACATTGCCCGCAGGATGGTGTATAATGTGGGCAGAGCAGCAGTGTTTCCTGTTTATGT
>Ga0315291_10005203_pt1 | contig 16360 bp, 25 predicted proteins | sample YL17G12_20_MG_FD_203070 | JGI IMG/M metagenome (GOLD analysis project Ga0315291, IMG submission 203070) | Sediment microbial communities from Yellowstone Lake, YNP, Wyoming, USA - YL17G12_20 | ecosystem: Environmental > Aquatic > Freshwater > Lake > Sediment | place: USA: Wyoming | collected...
TTAGGTAATCTCAAAGTCGCCTGTCTTTTTGGATCTTATGTAAAGCGCCGACATAAAGGTAAGGAAGTTATACCAGTAAACGAAACTTTTTATAACCGCGATGACCTTGTAAAGTTTCTTCAAGAACTTAAAAGCCCCGGTCAGGATTTTGAGCCGTGTCATCTTGTAGGATTTAATTTTTCATATGATATTGCCTATATTGATGAGTTGATTAATTTTGAAACTGTTATCTTTTCTGGTGCAAGGTTCATAGCTGGCGAATTATTAAATGGTATAAAAATAATTGATATATTCAATCATGGTGGTGGAAAAAGTTTAGATGACTGGATTACCGAATTGCATTTGAATGAGAAGGGTATTTTTAAAACAAAATTTAGAAAAAATATGACAATGGAAGAACTTACGGATCACTGCCGTAATGATGTGCGCGCCCATTGGGAAGTTGCAAATTTCTTCCGTGGAACGTTCAGTGATATTGGAATATCCTTCAAGTATACCACTTCCTCTGCTGCCCTTGATTTATTCAAAAGAAAATTTCATACTGACTTCTGGAGACGAAAGAAAAGTAGATTTAATGAACTTGAGCGTCTTGCTTATTATGGCGGGCGTAGTGAGTGTTTTTCCCGTGGCATATACCGTGTAAAGTCCTATGATATCAATTCCGCTTATGTTAGTGTGATGGCTGATGAATACTATCCAAAACCAGACACAGCCCAATTTGTCGCCTATGATAAACATTTCAGGCATTATTATAATAGTTTAAATTTCCCTATGATTGTGAATTGTACAGTTTTCGCTCCAAAATCCCGTGTAATGGTTTTACCATACCGCGACCCGGAATCAAAGAAACTTATTTTTCCGTGGGGAAAATTTACTGGCAGTTGGTGCTCCCCTGAATTACACGAGGCTGAAAAATATGGTTATAAAATCCTCAAAGTGCATAATTATATTTTCTATCGAAAGCAATATAAATATTTTGAGGATTATGCTCGCTACACGTGGGAACAGCGGCACATTGCCATAAATAATAACAATATTGGAATGAAGACGGTATGGAAATTGTTCGGGAACGGACTTTATGGAAAAATGGCACAGCGTAATCCAGTTGGTGGACATTTCTCCCCAGAAGTGCCAATTGTTGAGGTAGGGGATCGCCCAATTACTTATATTAGCCATAGTGGTGTACCGTGGTATTCAGTGCAATCGTCTGCAAAAGAAGAAAGCATTAATTCGTTTCCCTGTATAAGTGCCTTCATCACTTGTTATACACGGCTTAAATTGCTTAAGTATCTTAAGCGACACGAAGAAGATGTTATTTATACAGATACAGATTGTATCAAAATTCCGTGGGATAGTGCCCCAGAAAAGGGTAGTAGTGAACTTGGTGATGTAAAATATGAACGAGATGAATCTGGTCAATATTGCTTCTTAAAACCTAAATTATACGGTAAAGTCCCGAAATCGTTTATCAACTTACCACCAAACTATAATTTTATTACACCAATACCGGGGCAGCATCCTTTTCCTATGAGTGCTGATAAAGATAAGTGGAAAATTAAAGGTGTGGGTAGATATGATTTTGGATATTTTGATTTTGATACTATGGAATTTCATGCCTCTTACCAAAAGCCCTACAGATTTAAAGAGAGTATTCGCCGTGGTTTAAAGATGAATGAGTGGACTACTCATAGTAAAACATTAACTCTACTGGATGATAAACGGGTGTGGAAGGGTAAAAATAGTGAACCATTAAAACTTAAAGAGGAAGAAAATGCAAACCCGTGAAACTCTTGCGTGGGGAAAATTTCTTTACCAGCGCGGCACTTCTTGGATTTCTATCATTCTTTCTTTTTCATCGCTCGCAGTACTCATCAAGGTTTACGAAGATTTCTTCCGGATCCATCTTGGTATGCCAATAGCAACAGTTCTTGCCATCATAATCCCCTGTTATATCATTGTATGCGTGATCATAGGGTATATTGACTACAAGGCGGGTATAATGAAGGCAGAGAATGATGTTAGTTATCGGGCAGCCCCGATTGCTGATAAGATGCGTGAAGAAATTTCGGAGATACTACGACTTACAAAGAAGTAATGCGAACATTTATTAACCTTATCGCCCTATACTATTATGGCAAGGGAGAGCCGGGAAGGATAGTTTTTTAGCATAATCAAATGCCTGATCCTGTTTATTTCTCTCCAAGTCATAATGCCCGCTGCCCTTGCCAAAAATGGAGAAGACTACAATGGCAACAAAGAATATTGGCGACATAATCGATGTCGTCGAAAGCCTTGAGGACGGCATGAAGCTGGATATCAAGGGAGTATCGAAGGCTGAAAAAGATAAGACGGGAGAATTTATCGTCATCAGTACTGCTGACGGAAAGAAATACCGCACATACAGTTCCATCATCATCGAGACACTCGATAAAGTGAAAGCAAAGAAATTTGACTTCACCAAGGATACTCTCAAGGCGCAGGTCAAAATGACCGTCAGCGCAGAGGGAAACGAGTATTTCACTCTCGTGGGGCAGAAGTAAATCTACTTTTTTATTATTTTTTCACGGATAATACGATCATAGCGCCCTATCAACAGAATAATTGCGCCGTATACTATAAAACTGCTACCAAATAATGAAAGGGTTGTTATTCCAAGCCTCTCCTGCCAAATGGACAACAATACAGTGAGATTGATAAATCCGACCAGCGCGCTGATGCGGTGCGTGCCGTTCGTGAAGTCGTCGCCCATCCGTTTTGCAACTTCAAGAAGTGTCATTCTATATCAAATAATACTTTACAGGCTATTTTATAAGCAATAGCCGCATCTTCCTCTCTAACACTGGAACAAATATATCTTGTTTGTTTATTAATAACAATCTTAGCCATCCAGTTGTTTCGTTTTTTATTCCAGTATATCCCCGGATATTTACTTGTTTTCTCAATATGTAGATTTTGTAAATTCTCTCTTGATGTAACTGATCGAAGATTTAATTTCTGATTGTTCAATCCATTACCATCTAAATGATCAGTTACTAACTCCCTTGGGATATTAATCAACAATCTATGCATTGTTTGATATTTAAACCCTGTTAATGTCTTCAAATTAGTTACAGCATAAAAGGTATTTCTATCTTTTACAGCACACCATTTATATTGCATTAGCATATTATAATCCTCATCATCAACTAATGCAACTCTTCCTTGTGTTAACTGAATTTCTTTCATAATATACCTCAAATAATCTCAAATGTTTCACGAGTATTAAACATTGAAAAATACTTTGAAGGATTAAAAATGCTCCACTTGATAGGAACTTCCTTACCAGGCTCCTCTGCCCAAAACATTTCATGCTTAATAACAATGCGATCTACGTGCCTGTTCTCAATCTCCCACAGCGTTGCTTTACGCAATACCTTCTGCCCATCGCCGTTCCGCACCAATCGGTAAGGAAATACCGTGTCCAGTACATGCAGATTGCGCCGAATATCAATATCAATAGCAATTGCCTGTTGTGTTGCAATATAAAGGTCTACACCCATCTTTCGAGTTTGTTTCACAAATCTACTGAATAATATATTTCCACTTGACATAAAGGTGCGTGAAGAAACACTATTCTGCCCCTCATCAAGTAATAATGTTACATCCCGTAATTTTGGTAAATCTTCTGAAAGTTTTTTCAAGTTAAGTCGTTTATGTGGAAAAGAAAGCCGGTAATTAGCATAAACTGGTTCTCCTTGCAAGTAAGCCAAATATCCATAATGAGTAAGAAGAACACTCTTCCCAGCGCCGACTATTCCCTGAATTATCGTTATTGCCATATTACCGATTAAGTTTCTTAACTGCCTTCACTACTCGTTCTCGACAAATCTTATCACCCTGCGCGCATCGGAACTCACAGACCTTTGTGCGTATCCCGGTACGCTTATCCAGTCCAAGAATAAGAAAAATACGCGATCCGTCTGGTGCCGTGGCGATTTCCTCGTAATCGAAAGTTCCGCTACGAATAGAGTGCGGAGCGCGGAAGAATTTTGAAAATTCAATCATCGCACACCCCGTAAAGCACCGCTTGGCATTTGCCCTTGCAGGTTCGGATTATTATTCGGTTCATACAATCCCTTGAAAGCCCCGACAACTTCTGCTCTGCCTTTCCCACCGGAAGACACCTTAAGTAGTAAAAAGTTCTCTGCGGTCTTTAAAAGCCGTGGAGAATTCAGTTCATCAGCAACATCCAGCAATACGAGGAGAGCACGGACATGATCTTCGTCAATCACAGATGACGCGCGGAAGTCCCCGCCCTCGCCCAGCAGCGCCCGAATAGCCATGGCTGCGTCAGACGTCTGATCCTTATCGCCAACAAGATTAATCGTGTCATCTTCCGGGGGTTCAAACATTTCCTCGTCAATAGGGACGGTTCTCATCTTCTTGAGATTTATCTTATCGGGGAAATTATCGCCCTTATTCGCAAAGTCCATCTCATCTTCTACTGGTGAAGACCTCGACACCCTTTTTCTGGTTGAAGTGGTATTTCCATTGGAACCCTCATAATCATCATTTGCGCCACTTCTTTTCAATCCGTGTATATTTTGCCGTTTCATAGATTATCCTCCAAAACTCGTGCAGGTTATACCTATGTAACACTTATTTGTGGCACAGGTGTCCCTACTGGTTGAACAGGTGCTGGTTGTGATGGCTGTGTTGGCACTGTTGGCACTGTTGGCGATCCTGGCACTATATCTGTAGGTTGAGTATTCACAGCCATTCCCGCAATCTGCGTCTTCAAAGCGTCAATCTTCTTTCCATTATCAAAGGAGATATAAGCACCTGCTGCCGCAATAAGGCAAGCAACAACCATCAGAGCCATCATAACAGCCATGGCTTGCTCACTTCTCTTACGCATAAGTTCCGCAATAGCCCACGCTGCCCTACTGATAGATGATCCCATCTCATCGGGATCCGGCATTGTTGGCTTAGTCTTAAACGAAATAGCCACAACCGAATTTTCACGGAACAGAATAGTTGGCACTGGTTTTCCACCATATCCCAGTATTCCACCGTCAAGCGATTGATATACTGCCTCGTAGTCAATCTTGTATTTATTATCGAAAAATTCTGCATCGTGGTCTACCCAATGTTTCCGGGCAACCCCATCTTTCCCAATAACAAGAACTTTTATTTTTGCTTTACTATCAAACATCTGCATCACCTTGTAAGAAGAATACTAAAAAGAATCCAAGAAATAACATCAGCATACCAGATTGCGCAACTTTCGACCATTGAGCCAATGGATTAGCGGCATATGTAAGATACAAAAACCCATTCGCAATACAGTAAGCAACAGCCGCGCGTGTCCCATAGTACAAGAGCGCGCGCCCGCCTTTCAAAAGAGCACGTTCTTTTGGTAAAGATTTCTCTACCTCAAGAACTTCCTCTTCTTGTTCGTCAATCTCATCCATATTTTCCTCCATTTTATTCAACGATTACTTATTAGTGATAAACAGGATATGCTCCCGGATATCGTCCGCTGTGGCGTGGATTCTTTCGGTGCGTCTTTCCACACTTTGAGTGTTTCTTTCCGCACTGAACTTTGCGTCTGCCAGCTCTCTTCGCTTTGCGTGAGTATGTTCGCTTTGCCCGAACGTGAATTACACGCTTCGGGTGCTTCCGGCAAACTTTTGTGCCTTTGCGACGCCCAAACTTGCAAATGCGTCTGCGAGATTTCACGTAGACTTTTGCACGTCTTGCTCTGCCAGCAACTTTCTTGCGCCCACATTTCACACGCCCCTTAAGAACTTTGCCGCGGCAAGATAACTTTGCACATCGGTTGCGCCCGACCATTACAGTCCGAGCACGGCACTTTTTTCTGCGCTTAACCATCTTTCTGTCACCTCCCTGATGTTTGTGTTTGAATTCACATTTCTTTGCCAAGCCTTTCATCGTGGCTTTATCTTTCTTTGTCTTGCGCTTTTTAGACGCGAGAAAGAAGAAAAATCCACGCTGTTTCTGGGTACATGGCATTTTACCACGACCACCAGTGCTTCTTCTGTTTAGGTCTGCGGTGATGCACACGTTTTATACGATGCGCCTTCAACTTGGCTGCCGCTTTGCACCGAGAAGCCCGCTTCAATCTCTGCCAAGTCTTTCGTCCACCCTTTGTAAAAGAAACTTTTCCTTTACAGGAAATGTGAACAGGCATTGTCTTGCGCCCATGGTAAATCTTACCAGTAACGAAGCCTCGCCCAGACCTGTGAAGTTTACGGCTTTTTCCCATTAACTATCACCTCCAAGTGATATTTTGTATTCAGAAATTCGGCGAATTCCTCCATTCCAGCAGTTCAGGTTATTCGCCATCACTACCGCCAGAATCTTTCTTCCTGTTCCGAAGTTCATTCATCAGTAGAAGTGTCATTATCACTTCATACAATGCGACAAACACCAACAGCAACGGAAGGTTTGCTGGTGTTGCTACAACCGTAACATCATATTCCACTGATGAAAGGAATGGATCGTTGAACGCCATCCCCGATAGAGCCATCATAAACATTGCATATCCGATATCCCTGCGAGTTTCTGCCATATACAGGAATAACAGGAAAAACCCGATGATCGCTATCGCTGGCGCAAGATAGAGAACATCGGGTGAGATACCCGGCGCTGTAGTGGTTATTGTCAATACGCCTTCAATCGATTGATTTGTTGCGTTTACTAGCGAAGGAAACACCATTATAGCACCATCCTGTATAATATATGATGTAAAGGTTTATATATGTTTGTCATGATGGAAACACCATTCCCTTTACCCTTCTTACAAACTCGAAAAGTAAGAATAGCCACATAAATACAACTCCAATAAGAGCAATCATGTTAAATGGTTCTGGTAATAATGGAGTTCCACCAACACCAAGCAACGCGGCAATGCCTGTAAGAAATGCAATAATAGCAATCGCAAATACACCAGCTTGATAAATTGTGTTCCACACAATCCATAAAGTACTGTACACTATACCGCCCCATTGCCCAAGAGTACATGGAATATCCCACCATGAACAAGAAGTAGGAACAGGTGTAGTACTCATCACAGTCGTATCAAATGTCATAGTCGTAAGTGCAGAATATGCTGGTAATGGTACAGTAGAAATCATACTGGCAAGCGTTCCCACTACCAAAAGAAAACCGAGAATTTTAAAGAACGTCCATGTCTCCATTAAGTTCCTCCAGTCTTCTTCATAAGTATAAACACCGCCAGTATTCCGATTGCAAGCGCGAAAACTACCCACAAGTCGAATAAGCCCACATACATATTAATTCCCACCGCAATAACCGCCATCATCATTTCAAGCATGAAATTGAACTGACGAGTTATCAAGAACGGAATTGCCATAAAGAGTAAAACAATCATCACTCCTACAGAGAACCGCAGACCATCCCCGCCAATTGCACCGAGCCACGAACCGAAATTCGATACGAGTAGCGGATTCTGGGATATTGTAATTGTCGATGAACCGATTTGGTAATCATGTATCGGTGCTGCTGTATGTCTTGCCATAAGAACAGCCTTATACTCCAAAACACTTCCAGCAGTCATCTGACCCCATCCTTTCCACGCATGTCCATCGAATGACCACGCATGCCCCGGTGATACTACTGAAAATGTATTTGTCGTATTGCTGAATACGTTAAATCCCCGCACACCATCGTAAATCCATATAGAGGTCTGTGGGTTTTTGTGATACAATGTCACATAAAATATATTACAAACCTCAGTACATACTGGATTATTATCCTCGCTAGCAACCGTGTCAAAACTGTATCGGATAGAATCTCCAATATATGCCGATGCAATCGTTGTGCCAGCTGGATTAGTCCATCTCACAGCGCTGGGTGAAACCAGAGTTGGAGTTGGAGTTGGCACTGGTGTTGGCGTTCCTGTAGGTACTGGTGTACCAGTATACGTCGGAGTTGGTGTTAGAGTTGGAGTTGGTGTTGGTGTTGGAGTAATCATAGTAAAGTAATATGGAACTGGATATCCATGGAATATTGATCCAAGATCGCTCATAGCCATATACCCAACCCCGAAAGTCATATTCGGGAAATTTGATTGTGTAGTCATTCCTGATGTTGGAACGCCCCACGATCCTTCCGAAGCTGGAACACCTGCAAGAGTTGTACTGTCAAAATATCGACTATTTGGAGCAGAACCAACAGGATATTGATATCCCACAATTGTACCAACCTGCCCACCAGAATCCATTGTATAAATCATTGTGCCATCATTTAATACATTGCGTGGAAACTGACCATTATAAGTTGATTGCGCTTGAATGCCGCCTAAATAATCATATACAACTCCGGGATCCACTCTAATAGTAGAGTTAACAAAAATGTTTCCTCTAAAAACACTATTAGTTATCGAATTAGGTATACCAGATATACCGCCAATATTTCTACCAATTGTGCCATTGATATATGTATTGTTCAGAATAAGATGCGAATTTTCATCCACATAGATACTATCCAAATCTCCGCCATACCCAGAATATCCACCAGTTAGTAGTCCGTAATCAATTGTCCCCGCACCCCGATAATCTGTATCAGATAGTAATATGCAGTGCTCAAGAATTAAATTTTTAATCTCAAGAGAATATCCATTAGCCAAAGGATTATATCCAGTGCCAATCATAGCAACCGCATACTGATTATTTCCCCCGCCAACAATATCAACAACGCCCGGAGTATTATTGTAAAAGTTCTGTAATGCATACCCTCGACCATCAATTGATCCAGAAACTCTTGGGATAGTAATACTTTTTGCAGGATCAGATTGAAAATCAATAGAATTTCCAAGTATGAAATAAGCCTTCATACCAATCATTTCCGCCCACTGCGCAGTAGTTGTAATCACATACGGATCACCACTTGTTCCACTACCAGCACCTGAAAATGCCATCACAGGCATCACACATACTATACACAAAAGTGCAAGTATGCCAATTAAAAATTTATTTATCATCCTACTTCGCCTCCTTCAACTTCTCCACCGCCACCGCCACTTCTGTTCATAAAGAAGATAACAACCGCGGCAATCACTCCAAGACCAAAGATTACCCATAGAGAAATCAGCCCAAAGTAATAACTTACACCAATACCGAGAATTACCATGAACACCTCAATGTAAGGATTGAACTGGCGCAGCCACATGTATGGAATTGCCATCAGGATTACAATAATAATCGCAGCAAGAATTAATGACAATCCTATACCGCCAATGCCTGTTGTCCACCCGCCAATATTGGAGAGAAGCAATGGATTATCCGTAATCACAATATCCGCCGTGCCAAGCGTGACCGGAGGATATGTTGATGGATTTGTCCAGTTATGCATTACAATCTGCGCGCGGTATGTCTGCGCCTCTGTAAATGTGACGTCGCGGTATCCAACCCATCGGTCAACTCCCTGCATTGTATTTTGGTATGTTGTGTCCGCAGAAGTAAAGTAATTTCCGCCATAGAATGTGCGGTAGTATGTTCGCGTAGTGTCATTCGTCCAGAATCCAGTATTAACATCCTTTTTATAAAACATCAATACAAAGTAATCAGCCAGATATCCAATCGGTGGATTTAATCCTCGTGTAACTGTATCAAACGAGAAATGCACAGGCACACCCACATATGCAGATGTGACCGTCGCACTTGTATTGTCAACCCACTTAAGGATTGGTACATTCTGTAATGGTGGCGTAAGCACTTCATACTTCAAGGTTTCCGTATCGCTTCCCCACGCATTAGTCATTGTCAATGTGATCGTAAATATACCCGGCGCTGTATATGGGTGCGTCCAGTTATTTGTAGTACCAATCATACCACCATCACCAAAGTTCCACGACCATGATGTTGGAGTACCGCCATTAACCGCGTCGTAGAATGAGCCAAAGAAGATATTCACTGGTGGATAGTATGTACTGTTCGCATCACCAAAGTAAGCACTGCTGATTATTGGCGGCGATCCTAGCACTGTGTATGTCCCATTGTAGGATGTAGCCCCAATCGCATTAGAAAGGGTCAAATTCACCCAGTAAACACCGTCGTGTGTGAAAGTCACCACTGGTTGATGTGTACTTGAATACAGCCCACCAATATTCCAGTCATAAATGTTCGGAGTACCATTCGTATACGTTCCAGTAAACTGAACCCTCAAATTCGGTGGTGTATGCCCTGTTCCACTCGTTACATTCGCTGTCCAGCCAGTATTCTTCGGTTTGTCCTGCGTAATCACGACGTAGGCATTCTTTGTTTCCGTATCATTCGTTACACCAGCCTTATTAATCGTCAAAGCAACATTATATGAACCATATGTTGCATAATTGTGTGTTGGGTTCTGCGCCGTCGAATACTGCCCATCCCCGAACACCCATGTCCATGATGTGGGTGCACCTGTTGAAGTGTCAGTAAATACAACATTCTTCGGTTCCACGCCAGTTAACGGTGTGCCTGTGAAATCAGCATCGAAAATCACCGTAATCGCCTGTATCGCTGTGGTCTTTGTAAGACTGTACGTTGTATTCGTTATCGTGAGGTTAACACCATAAACTCCTCTCGCGCCAAAGATATGTGTCGGAGATTGAGATGTTGAAGTCCACGTATCATTCGTGGATACATACAACCATGTATCTGCCTTTGTTGCGCCCTGCGATCCTGTAAAATCAACAGATAATGGCGCATTTCCAGAAGCAACAGACTTTGTAAAGGATGGTGCAAGATCGTCATATACCGTAATCGATTGTGTTGCTGTCGTATTTGTAATACTGTACGTAGAATTCCACGTTGTAAGGTTTATATTATAGACACCAGCACCAGTGAATGTCAGTGCAGGAGAACTTAACGTAGAAGTCTGCCCATCAGAAGCAACCCACTTCCATGACGTAGCCTTGCTTCCCGCACCATCGTGCGCTGCAAAGTCAACCAGTAATGGCGACATTCCAAGAGATGAAGTCTTTGTAAAGGACGGTGTAAGATTATCATAATACACATACGGATACGTCGGAGATGTAAATACACCATAATCGTTTATAATCATCATTCCAAGTTGCCAAGTACCAGCAACATCGCCTGCAAACGGATTGCTCACATTGTAAAGTGTCGTGCCGTTCGGTGCAATAGTCCTCCAGTAAGCAGTGTACGGCACCGTAGCAGTCTGCCCTCCTGCAATCGAAAATGTAAAACTCTTATGAACTAATTGAGGCGAATATGGGAACCAAGACCACGCATTATTTCCAATATATCCCACATAAACTGCCTGTATTGCCGAAGTATCGCCACCAAGACCATTCGCCACCGTTAAATTCACACCGTAGATCCCAGCAATATTAAAAGTTATTGTTGGGTTTTGCAATGTGGTTGTCACCGTAGAATTTGTAATTACCCATTTCCATGATGTGGGGCTTCCGGTAGAAGTATCCGTAAATACAACAGACTGCCCTACAACGTCATAAATTTTACTCTTTGTAAATGATGCTGATGCAACAGTCCCAGCCGTAATATCCTGCGCAGCCGAAGTACTACTTCCATAAGCATTTATAGACGTTACATTCACAGAATACGTGCCATCAACAGTAAACGTATGAACCGGGTTCTGCACCGTCCTGTTTGTGGTATCTCCATCACCAAAAACCCAGTACCAACTTGTTGGAGTATTAGTGGATGTGTCCGTGAAAACTACTGTAAATGGTGTCGAGCCACTTGTCGCACTCTTTGTAAAAGAGGCTACTGGCGCATCACCTACAGTAATGGACTGTGTAGAAGGTGTCTGATTTGAACCATAAGCATTTGTAGATGTTAAATTTACATTATACGTTCCAACCCCCGTAAATGTGTGCACAGGACTTTGAACTGTCCTATTTGTAGCATCACCATCACCGAATACCCAATACCAACTCGTGGGAGTTCCAGTGCTTGTATCAGTGAAAACTACAGTCAACGGCGAAGTTCCACTCGTTTTATCTTTTGTAAACGATGAAACTGGAGCAAGACCTACAGTAATGGATTGTGTAGCCGTAGTATCCGAACCACCACCATTTGTAGCAGTAAGGTTCACATTATAAGTTCCTGCGCCAGTAAACGTATGTACAGGGCTTTGAACTGTCCTATTCGTAGCATCACCATCACCGAATACCCAATACCATGACGTTGGAGTATTTGTGGATGTATCTGTAAAAACTACTGTATAAGGTGAAGCACCACCTGTGCCTGATTTCGTAAATGAGGCTACTGGGGGTGGAGCAAACTGATTTAAAATTGGATAACCGTTAACAATTTGAAATAACGAAGAATCCCAAGCAGAAAATGTTTCTTTTATTTCCTGTTGTGTAGTATTAATAGGCACTTCGTTAGGATTAGTATATAAACCAAATGTCTGATTATTATAATAATTAGAATCAGGCACAGTAAAGGCAGCTGTATAATCATTAGTAGTTCCGCCGACATACGTCGAACTACCAGTAAATGTACAGGAAGCAAAATTATTTGAATAAAGAGCAGGATTATGCGAAACGTGAATACCTAAAATACCCCCCATTCCATTTCCGCTACTATAAATTTTTGTGTTTTCAACCATTGTATAATTGTAATACCCAGAAGCGGATCTCTCTTGACCAGTTATTCCGCCATAATTTTTATTGGAACCTCCATTAGTAGAACTATCTCCGATAATTGAATTAGTAACTAAAAGATTAGTATATGTGCCGCCACCAACATCGAGTCCCACAATTCCCCCATAAGCGCGGTTTGAACTACTTGAAACATATAAAACTGATATATTATCAACATGAAGATTTTTAATTGTAGTTCTTCCAGATTGAGAAGTAATTAACCCAGAACCATAAGTACTACCGCCTCCAGTATTATAATCCGCTTTAGTCTGATAAACATTCGAAATTGTATAGTATTGACCATTTATACTCGCACTCGAAGTTAAATTTATAACGGGATAATTTACCCCCAAAAAATTGAGATCATTCATTAGGGTATAATTCTTACTATTTGCATTTGCAATCTCCATCCATTGTGATGTAGTCGTAATCTGATACGGATCGCCCGAAGTCCCCGCACCAGAACCAGAAAAAGCACAGACAGGGAACACTAATGCAACTAAAACCAGCAGTACTGCTATTAAAACAACTTGTATCTTCACAGGTATACCTTCAACAAGATATATAGGTGCTACAAGTTAATAAATGTTTGCTAAAATGGAGGATAGAAATGGGCTGGATTGTCTACCAGCCCCACTTCTCGTCTACTTGCTTGAGAAAGCAGACATTGCAACCCGTACGAAGATAATCACGATAACCACCAACGGCAGATATCCGACTACCACACCGAGGGCAGTTCCGATAGCGCCTCCGCCAGTATAATTTGTGACCGCGTCGGTAAGGATCGGTGCGAATGCAAGCAGGTAAACTGCACCTAGAATGCTGATCGCAATCAGTTCCTCGATAATTTTCATTATTGAAGCCATTATGTATAGCACCTCTAACCTATAGGTTAGTCTTTCTACATGATATAGTTATCGCAAAATAGTATATCGTTGCCTGTCTTTCAATTCTTGCTTTTTTCCAGCATTCCACCCATGCTGCGATTGCAAATATCCAGTGATGCGTGAGAGGGCGAATACATCGTGCGACCCACATGGGCACACAGGCTCTCCGCACCGTTCGCAATAATGGATTCCATCATGTATTGTTCCGGCACACCAGCATACATGGTCATCTTGGCACATTTCTTCGACAAGGTTCCCACAGAGTGGACAATTACCATCTTCTCGAAGGCACGACCCATGTATAATAAGACAACAAAATAAGCACTTGAACCGTTTTGTAATAATTCCTCCAGCTTCATCAGACATACCTACATAGAAGGATGTTTAACAAAATAAAGGTATCTACTCTATACGCCCAAGATCCGTCTCAAGTTTTTTCTGTAATGAGTGTACATAACGGCTCTCAAAAGAAGAAATGGGGTTATTCCTGACAAAATGTATCAGGTATTCTGCCAACCGATCAAGTACAGTCCCATCATGAACGCGCACATAGAGTTCTGCCCACTCTTCATGAGTAACCTTGTTAAAAATATGAATGCGGGAATACCCGGGCGGCACTTTCGAAAGAATTGTATAAGTCATATCCTCACTCATACGGCAAATCTTCTGAATTTCATCCGCAGATAATGGGCGGCGCACATCAGCCCTACCCTTATATTTTTGTATAAGTTCAGAAGAATCGTCCATTACGCGCCCCACAATCAATCCTTATCCTCTTCAAGTTCTGCCAGAACTTTTCGAAGCATCTCTATTTTTTCAGGATGCTTTCGAAGATCGTCTTTAATACCCTTTTCAAGCAACTCCTGAAACTTCTTGCTTCTCGAAATCTTCAAAAAGTCGGACATAAATCAGGCATCCACAAAGAACGCAAGATCGTGCCCATCCTCAAGCATTTCCTGGTACAATTTTCCAGCCGCGCGCACCAAATCACACGGATATGATAGCGGTATGAACATAATGCGGTAGAGTATCTTTTCTCCCTTTCGAAGCTGGGCATCCACCCAGATTTCATTCGGGTAAAAACCCTTCATTGCAGCACAAGAGACTTCAAACCCGTCAAATTCCCGATCAGTGCACAATCGCGCAAATTCGTGCTTCAATACAAAAGCATATCGCTGCGCCAACTCGTGCAGCCCATCACCTTTATCGGTCTTTTTCCTACCAAGAGTACTCTTCTTCCTCGGTTTCCTGACTAACAAAGGGACTTCAACTGCCTCCGTGCTGTCAACATCTGCAATCTTGCGTGCAATAGTCTTCCGTGTTCTTCGTGTAATAACTTCTCCCGGAGAAGTTTCATCTGGTTTTGTTTTTCGTCCTGTCAAAATCCGCCTCCAATCTCATGAGTTCCATCAATTTCTTTTGGCGATACCACATTGTTGTCGCAATGACAATGAGAGCAATACCGCCGACAATCATGATGTATCCAAAAAGGTAATTTACCTCTCCTTCCATCATGACTAATCCTCTGTCTGGATGTAATCCTCGTCCTCGTCTTCTGCAACCTCTGATCCGAAGTATTCGGCGATGTACGCTTCAAAATCTTCGGCATCAATGTCTTTCGGGCAATGCCCCTGCGTAGAGAACAAAACATCGTCCCCATCGTTATTCGGTTTGTCCAAAATACGGATCGTAAAAACAAAAGGTTCTTTCGCCTTCACAGGCACCCTTTTGGTAGCTGGTTTTCTTGCCGGCTCACTACGGGAAACTCCCCGTTCAATAGGTTTTCGTGGTCTTGGCATAACAGTAGTATTGGTGTTAATGGTTAATAAATGTTCCCATCAATCCCGTGTTATCCACCAGCAAATATGACAATCGTGGCAATCTATACGCCGATTTGTCTCATAACCCCGTATCGTGACATTCATTGAATGACATTCCGGGCAGTGTTCACCGCCTAGAAGAATCACCAATTGTGAGCCAAGGTATTTATCCGAGTATATCGGTTTGTCGTTCATTTAACTTCTCCATAATGTAAACCAACATATCAGCCACAAATGACGCAACCAATATCAAGGACATTACAACCCCGTTCTCATATCTCTGACTTACAAAAAGGATCATAAATGCCCAGCACCACAGCACAACCATTGTGCCGGCAAATAATGCTTGTGATAAAAGCAAACCTTTTTCATACTTCGTGCTACTAATTGTAATATTTTTCATACTTTCTCATCCTTCCATGTTAAAGGGATAAATTTGCCCTGCAAACTTCTCACTACCAGACTTGAGATAAAATACTGCCCACAACCACAGAAAAAGCCGTGGGGCAGCCCCTCCATTGAAATGTTCGGGATCTCAAGAACAGCATTGCATTTTGGACATCTAATTGCCAGCATAGTTAATCTCACCAGTGCAGCGGAAACCATTTACCGTGGAATTGAATCATAGGAATATTATCCCTTTTACCATTCTCGTGAGAAGCAGGTGGTTGGGAAAAGTTTACCCCAAATTCATGCCCACACATACATCTCAAGGCAATTGCCGCCCAATTTACAAATTGATCAGGCAACTCAATAGTCCTACCGCATTTTGAGCATTGTATCGGATACATTACGCCCACTCCCCAAAATCCACAGTCCAATGTTCAGGAATATTCTTTCTTCCAAAACCCTTTGATTCATTAAAATGCAGTCTAAAAACATCACAATATGGAGCACAATGTTCTTCTGGTAATTCATTAACTACATTAAAATGGTCAATCAATTCCTGAATATCAAATAGCCCCTCAGCAGCAAGTTTCATAGAACGCCCCATATGCTTAACCATATGACAT
>Ga0315291_10005206_pt1 | contig 16356 bp, 12 predicted proteins | sample YL17G12_20_MG_FD_203070 | JGI IMG/M metagenome (GOLD analysis project Ga0315291, IMG submission 203070) | Sediment microbial communities from Yellowstone Lake, YNP, Wyoming, USA - YL17G12_20 | ecosystem: Environmental > Aquatic > Freshwater > Lake > Sediment | place: USA: Wyoming | collected...
CAAACTATTATTGGCCGCTCTTATGACTTCTTGATATCTCAAGTGATTATGTGAAACTTTAGTAACTAGAGCTAAATCCTCACGATCTCCACGTTTTTTGATCACTTCCCCGATAAACCTCTCTGTTAAACCTCCAGAATATTCCTCTGCAGTATCGATCAAGTTGATACCATTATCAAGTGCAAAATTGATACAGCTATGAATTTCATCTTTGTCTTGAATACCTTTCATCTTATGACCAAAAGCAAGTGTTCCTAAACCTATTCGAGATACTTCCAGATTAGTCTTCCCGAGTTTTATCTTATTCATTATCTTAATCTTTATGATTTTCTAAATAAAAACCTATCTTGATGCCCGAAAGTCACGTACCCGCCCTCACCAGTGCTCTCGCAAGCCTGATGGACTATTAGTCATGAGGGGCAAGTTTTCGTTCGTTTTTTTCCTCTCACTGTCTGTATACTCGATTTTGATACTACATATCTCTTCCTTATTCCCATGCACTATGTTCTGAACCAACTATACAGTGTTCTTTCCGTCCGTCGTGGTCGTTCGTCGTTTCTTGGTTGCCGGGGTTCGTCGTCGTCCGTTTTGTTGTTGTTGGGGTAAAGTTTTATCCCAAACCCAAACCCAAAGAGAATGAACAGTCGGGGAACCACTAGGTAAAAACGCATAGATCATTTGATTCCGCAATTTTCTCCTCTACGACTTCTCTTGTAGGTGTCTTGCCCGTCTTCAATTTGGCCTCAACGGCTGCGAACAGCTGGTTTGTGGGCAGAATGCAGATTTCCCTTGTTGCAGCATAATCAAGTTCATTTGGGGCGAACTGTTCCCTTTCCTTAGAACTCTTCTTGATATCGTTCAGTCGATATTGGTTTGGGATAAATACTCCTTTGACCTTTTTATCTTCTAGCCAGTAATCATCTACCCACTTATTGGTTTGTGTCAAGTCTGCCATTGAAGTTCGTTTTTCTGAGGCTTTTACCTCCAGAATCGCATGCTTGAACTCTTTGATGTGTTTGAAGTCGAATACCCAATCCTCAAGGTTGTCGGCTCTTATCTTGCGGATTTCCTGAAAACCCAGTATTTCAAATGCTTCTTTGACTGCCATCTCCAAAGCCTCACCATCCGCCCATAGCAGGCGACGCAATCGGGTCATGTCAGTAATGTCGCTCCTGACTTTGTCAGCTTGGCTGTTCAATGACTCGATCTCTTTCTCCAGAGAATGAAGATCACCTCGAAGTGTCGCCAGTTTTGGCAGATCTACTGAAATCTCCCAGTCTGGGCCAATAGGTTCTCTAGGAACCACACCGATGAATGAATCCAGTAGCGAGTCTATTGCTTGTTCAGCACTTTTCTTCGTAGAAGGAGGCAGGAACCAGACTTCCCCAGAATCGTAGTGTTCTCTAAAGACGAAGTTCCTACCGTCATACGTTTTTCCGAACAATATCTTTGCCTTGTAGACGCCTCCCACGTTCTGCTTGGCCACATTCTGCATCTCCTTCTCAAGTATCCATCGCACACCATGAGCCTCTCTTGCAGCAAGAGTGAATGGGCATTTTTCAGAGAATTCCGACTTTGGATTTGTCATAATTTCGAAATATCCCACATCCATATCTTTGAAGTAGAATGAACACTCTTCGACATTCTTCAGATAGTCCTTGATCGCTGACACATCTGGGATTTTTCCAAGCTTCGCAGGTGCTGTTGGCTTGTAGATGGGATACATCGGAAGCCAATCTAGACTAGTCGGTTCTGAAGACAGCACGACCACCACTGTTTTCTCACCAGTCATAAGCATATCGAAGACCTGTCTTCTCGTTTCTTCGTAGAGTCTTCTCATAAGCGGTGTCTTTGAAATCCTGTCTTTGTTTAGAGATTGAAGATTTATTATTAGCGTGTCAGCATTCGAGAAGTTTGGGCAACTCTCTTCCCACTCAAAACTGGCATGTGCTCTCTGATGTTTTGAACCTAAGACCCACACTTCTGACAATGGTTTCACCCAGATTTTAATAGATTTGCCAATTCCCAAATTAAGCTTTGTCATGTTTGAGATGTTTGCGCTTGATTTGAGATTGACTTGAATTCCACATTTGATATCGCCAAATAGCTATTCTAGTTAGATATTATCTGCACTAAGTCGAAAGAATAGACTTAAGAGACATTTGAGGAATCCTAGCACGGGCGTGCACGTAGGATGAATCTTGGCATTCGGAGAGAATTCAGGTTAGTTTCACAATTCTGGGAACCCATGAAGCCAGCTCGTCTCTCAAATATGCTGCAAATAGAAAAGCCTCTTCGCTGATTAGAGTTTCGATTTCTTGTTGTTCTCCCATTCTGACTCTTGGAATCTGAACCATGCTCTGGAAATACTAGTTCAAACCATTGATTGGCCCACGAACGGTTCAAAAATGTGACGTCATAGCCGCATAGGAAAACCATAAATCTGCAGGGTTCCGAATTCACATCAGCAGAAGGTTGTGTCATGAAATCTAATTCCGTAATTCAGACAATGCTTGCTCACAAGTCCATTCGAAAATACACAGAGGAAGTGCCTTCCGAGGAAGCCATTGAGGCAATTGTGAGGGCTGGCCAGCAAGCGCCTTTTGCCTCACAATCCTACAGCGTACTGCTATCACGAAACAGAAAGCGTAACCCTTGGAATGCCCCATTACTGTTCACGATCTGCGTTGACTTTCACAAGTTCGAAAAAATAATGACCAAAAGAAAATGGAAACTGGCCACCAGCGACCTAACATTGCTACTCTTCGGCGTGCAAGACGCGGCATACATGGCAGAAAACATGGTTGTTGCCGCAAGAAGCCTCGGACTTGGCAGCTGCCTCCTCGGAGCCGCACCATACAGAGCCGACAAGATCGCAAGCGAATATGATTTGCCGAAAAAAGTCTTCCCACTAGTGCAGTTGGCAATGGGATACCCAGCCGAAGACCCACCCACGAGACCCCGATACCCATTAGAGTTCACTCTTTTCGAAGACAAATACCCAAAGCTCAGCCAGAAAACGATTTCAGAAGCCATGAAAACGATGGATGAAGGATACCTCGCTCAAGACTACTACCGAAAAGCAAAAGCCAAGATACCGTTGGAAAAAAACCGCAAGGAAACTTTCACCTATGACAACTACAGTTGGACGGAGCACATTTGCAGAAAATGGGGACAATGGTATCTAGACCCAAAAGAGCTGCTTGACCAACTGAAGAAAAGAGGTTTCAACATCACAGGAACGAGAAAGTAGGGGTAATGCGTCGGATCACAACTGAAAATACAGCGTCCTCTATTCGGATCGCAACACAACATCTCCCGCAAAAACATGCTTCACCGTTCCATCCCCAAGCTTCAAAACCAAAGACCCACCACTATCAACATCCAATGCCAAACCAGTCAATCTCTCATCCATGCTCACTACCTCCACTTGACAGCCCAGAAAGCCAGCATGCTTCTTCCATTCATCCAAAACAACACCGAAACCCTTCTCCAAAAAAACATCACATAGTCTTTCCAACTTCTCCAGCAAGGCTTTGAAGAGCATTTCCAACTCGATCTTTCTGCCAAGTTCATCTTCAAGCGAAGTAGCTGTCTTCCGCAGATCTTCTGGTAAAAACTCCTTCACTCCAAAGTCTGCGTTAATGCCTACTCCGACCACGACATACTCGACGTTCTTGCCATCTGACTTCGTCTCTGCAAGTATTCCACAGACTTTCTTCGAATCCACCAAAACATCATTCGGCCACTTTACCTGCGTCTTTAACCCGTACAACTCTTCCAGAACCTCAGCCACAGCCAAGCTTGCAACAAAAACAAGCCCATGAGCCTCTGCCGGCTTGAGTTCAGGTCTAAGTATTACGGAAAACCATAATCCCCCCGCAGGCGAAACCCATTTCCTCTTCAGTCTTCCTCGTCCAGCAGTTTGAGACCCAGCAAGGAAAACGGTTCCATCGCAAGCACCAAGCCGCGCAAACCTTCTTGCCCAGCTATTCGTTGAAGCAACAGAACGCTTGAAGAAAATGCTTCTTCCAACACGTTTGGTATCTAAGCCTTCGAGAAGCTTGTTTAAGTCTATGTTTGCTTGCACTGTTCAGTCTTACCGCTTGGGTTTCTCGACGAGTTCCATAAGCACGCCTTTAGTGCTCTTGGGATGAACAAAAGCGATTCTTTTTCCTTCCGCACCCATCTGAGGCTGCTCATCGATTAACGCAACGCCTTTCTTCTTCATTTCTGCAAGGACAGCATCAATGTCGTCTACCTCAACAGCAAAATGGTGAATACCTTCACCGCGAGTCTCAAGAAACTTCGCAATAGCACTATTGCCGTCAAGTGGCTCCAAAAGCTCGATCTGCGTCTTGCCACCTGCAAGAATGAAGGCAACTCTGACTTTTCGCTCTGTTAAGACATGAATGCCTTTAAGCTCAAACCCCAAAACGTCACGATAAACGCGGATAGCATCATCCAAGCTCTTCACAGCAACTCCAACATGATCCATACCAACAAACATGCACGCTCCAACTCCTTTCCCGAATGGTTAATGGCATAGTAGAAACGTCATAAAAAAGTTTCTGGGAAAACACTTTCACAGCACAGAAAAGAGGAAACTATAAAATCCATGTCGCACCTAGCAAACATGCAAAGAAACAGTGGCAAGGCAACAAAGCGACAGTGGCCTCAATGACAAACAAGACAAGAACCAAAAGAAGAAAATGCCTACATCACCCAGCCATGAAATGCCCAACACCAGATCAACAGTGCATTTTCTCAAGAATGGAGAAAACCCAGAAAACCTGACTAAATCGCCACACAGTTCCGGTTTACAGGAAGAATATCATGAGCAAAAACAAGAAACGAGAAAACGTCGAGAAACTCCCCGAACAAGCGGCCAGACCGAAAGACATGATAGAATATCAAAAAGGTTCAGTCGTGAGTAAGACGCTAATCGACGAGAAAGCAGGCACAGTAACACTATTCGCGTTTGATGAACACCAAGGACTGAGCGAGCATACGGCGCCATTTGATGCAATGGTCCAAATCATCGACGGCGAAGCGGAAATAACCATCTCAGGCAAAACTCATCACTTGCGAGAAGGTGAAGCAATCGTCATGCCGGCCAATCATCCACACAGCCTAAAAGCCGCCAAGAGGTTCAAAATGATCCTCACCATGATAAGAGGATAAGCCCCTTTTCTTACCGTTCAACCTTGACAGTTTTCACAAAATTCCGCAGAATCTCTTCCCCATGCTCAGTGTTATTCACTTCAGGGTGAAACTGCACTCCGTAAAAGGGTCTATGCCAGTGTTTTACAGCCTGAATCCTGCAATTCTCAGAAAGGGCGAGGACAGTAAAATTGGGCGCCTCCTTCACCTCATCATTGTGAGACTCCCAGACCAAAAACTCCTTCGGCAAACCCTTGAACAGGTCATCCTCCTCAATCACCCTCAAACGAGACAACCCAAACTCTGGAATCTCAGATGGACCCGCCTTGCCGCCAAAATGAATAGCCATCAACTGCATTCCAAGGCACTCGCCAAGAATTGGACCTTGAAAACGCTCAAAATAATCAATGCAGTTGCCCAACTTTGGAGATTCCCAAACGACCCGCGGCGCTCCACCGCTCAAAACAAGCGCATCCGCATCTATGGCACCCACGGCTGTCGTGTTAGGAATTATCTTGGATTCGCAGCCAACCTCTCTCAAAACCCGCCAGATCCTGTGCGTCCACTGTCCGCCATTATCCACAACATAAACCTTGACTAGGCTACTCATACTCGATCGTCCCAGGCGGCTTATTAGTTACGTCATACACGACCCTACTGACATCATCCTTCAAAGTGTTCGAAATTCTTACCGATATGCGCTCCAAAACCTCGTGAGGAATCTTCGAATACGCCGCGCTCATCCCATCCAAGCTTTCAACAGACCGAACCACAACAACACGACCATAGACCCTCACGTCTCCATGAACACCAACAGCCTTGCAGGGCAACAAAACAGCAAAATACTGCCAAGGCCTAGACATTTCGCCCTTTGCAACGGCCTTCTCAATCTCCTCCTCCACGATGGCACATGCCTCACGGACAATCCTCGCGTTTTCAGCCGTCGCCTCACCAACAATGCGCACAGCCAAGCCTGGCCCAGGAAACGGCTGCCGCTCATACACCTCAGAAGGCAACCCCAACGCCTTCCCGACAACACGCACTTCATCCTTGTACAGATCCCGAAGAGGCTCAACAATCTCGAACTCTATTTTCTCAGGCAAGCCGCCCACGTTATGATGAGACTTAATCCTGTCCCTGAGCCCACCGCCACTCTCAATCCAATCCGGCGCAATCGTTCCCTGAACGAAGAACCGTGCATTCTCTTTCCGAGCTATCTCTTCGAAGACTCTGATGAACAATTCGCCTATGATCTTTCTTTTTTCTTCAGGATCAACAACAGCGCTCAACCGTTCGTAGAACCTTGTCTTCGCATCTACCACGAGAACGTTCAGGCCAAGATTCTTCAGTAGTCTCTCGTTGTTTTCTATTTCGTTCTTCCGCATGTAACCATTGTCCACAAGAACACAAAGCAGATTTCTGCCTATTGCCCTGTTGACCAAGATTGCAGAAGTAGTGGAATCTACTCCCCCAGAAGCCCCGATAATTGCTATGCCCTTGATTTTCTGTCCTAGCTCTCTCACTTTCTCTCGTATGAATCTATCAGGGTCAAACATTGACTAACCGATATGTAGGAAAAAGAACTGACTATAAAAACCTTGCAAACACCTTTAACGAAGACTACACATGAGTCCGATTGTAAACATACGTTTACGTTAATAATGTTGCTCTTGCCTCTTAACGGTAGTTGGGCTGTGGAAACATAAGTTTTGGGTGAGTGCACTCGCTAGGTGAATGATAAAATTGTACACTCGATCAGGATCTGCGGATTCCTAATGCAGACGAAAGTCTGCCTGCTCTGGAAAGAATGACAAAAGAAAGAAAGGGGATTATGAGGCGCACATGCCAAAGTTTCTTGCAACTAGGGCAACGTCTGTGCCGTCTATCTTGTTGTTCCCGTTTATGTCACAGTCCAGGTTCCACCTTGGATGCGGTGGAGAGCCTGGATGCAGAAAGTCTGGACCGTATGACGCGAAAGACCATGCAGCTAAAGCAACGTCTAGACCACTGACTTTTCCATCGCCGTTCAGGTCTCCTAGGATTCTGACCTTTATGTATACATTATCTAGTGTGTTGTCTGCCGAGGTGAAGTCTGCGGGTATTGCAGCGACTGCTGTTATGGTGTAGTTGTGGCAATAGGGTACGATTCCGGTGTCCCACACGAACGAAAGTGTTCTGCTTTCTCCTACGGGTATGGTTATGCTCTGTATGCCTATTATCTTGTTGTCCGTTATGTTGTAGTAGAGAGTGACTGCCACTATATCAGAGAAGTCTCCTTTGTTTAGCACTGTGACGTTGACGTAGACCGGAAGTCCTTGGAAGACCCATAAGTCATTCCCCACTTTGCTCGCGCAGTGAGGAGTAGACGCGACAATGTTTGTCACTGCAACATCGTGTACGTGGGTCACGTAGTTGCCAGTTATGCTTCCTGGGCCGGTGACAGTGATTGTACCCCACTGTAACGAAGATAGACCGGTCGTGGATGCCCAATCGTACTGCTTCGCACCCGGAGGGACGACTAATGGCGACTGGAACGCGAAATTGGGAGTTGAGCCGTTGTCATACCAAAGCGAAACGGGTAGCGTGCCCACGCCATAGTTCGAACCATCTATGATGACAACCGTGCCAGTGAAGTCGCTTCCAACACCAGTCTGATCAAATGTAACGTTGTACTGTGTCACGTAGTTTGCCGTCACCGTCTTAGCCTTGTCCATTAGTATCGTTGTAGAAGTAGCCGATGAATCGGTTATCTCAGACATGTCAGCGGTTGTCCAACCGTTGAAGCAGTATCGCGAAGAACCAAGAACGATATCGACGTACTGAGCTGTGGATATGGAGGCGTAGGTTAGGGCATCGTACCATCCTGCACCAGTGGGAGCGTCAACACCTGGAGGACTCGTAGCCAAAGTCAGATAGAACTGAGTCACATAGTAGGCCGTCGCTGTGTGAGATGCATTCATGTGTATATCAATTGGGTTGACTCCTATACCCTGTGATGTTCCATCCACGTCCCAGTAGCTGAACCTGTAGCGGACACTATTCACGCCCGTCGCGTTTGGAACATATTGGGAAGCTGTCAACGTAACCCACGTGCAATTAGAGTACCACTCTGCGCCCGGTATAGGCGGAAGGTTTGATGGGTCAGTTACCACGTCCAAATAGTACTGAATCTCCCAGTCGGCGATTGCAGTTTTTGGTCCATTCATGGTTATTGGGTCGCTCGTAAGACCGCTTCCAGACGCGTCACCACTCCAACCAATGAAGATAGCCCGAACCCAGCCGGGAGTGATGTCAACGGTTCCAGTGGCCAGTGTTGCGTATGCAGCTGCGTTTGAGGAGTACCAGCCCATGCCGCCTGGCGTGTCGTATGGTGAAACCACGGTTAAGTAGTATTGGGTCTTGTAGTTGGCTGTGACTGTTTGAGGTGAGCTTGGAACAGTGTAATCGTGAGTTTGGGCTCCGAAGTCGCTCCAGCTTGTCCAAACATATTGTGTGTCTGTTGGACCTGCAACTGGGGATAATGCTTCAAGCTTGTGGGCTGAGCCTATCGTCCAAGTGAATGTTTTTGCTGTTGTGATTGGGTTGTCGTCAACCTTGACGAAGTCTGAGCCAGTAACAGGGCTTGAGGTTATCGTTATGGAAACCGTGGCAGGAGGTATCGCAGTTACAGTTAGCGTGAAAGTAGTCCTTACTTTTTCAGAGTAGCTTGGTTGCCCTGGTAGTCCTGTAAAAACACAAATAGCTATTGGATATGTGCCAGGCGTAGTTGTTAAACCTACGCTGATACTCATTGTTGAGGTGAAGTAAGGTTTACCCTTTGTTGGTGAGAAGCTGACGGTTACGCCAGTTGGCTGATCGGTAGCCCAAAGATCCAATTCCGGACCGCCTGTCGGGGATGCTGTAACTGTCACGGTTGCAGTTGTTGAACCTCCTTGGGGAACAGTTGCACTCGTTGGCGAAACACTAACAGACCAAATCCTATCAGTGAAGGTTGTGGTTGCTGTGCTTGCTCCGTCTGTCGCAGTCACAGCGTACGTTCCTGCGATGCCGTCCAGCTGGTAACTGCAGCTGAAAGCGCCAGACTCTTCTGTCAAAACAGAAATCGTGTCCACGATTAAATCTGGACGGGTAATGGTTATCGTGACCTCTGCATTACTCAAGAACCCGCTTCCAGATATAATCACTGTTTCACATGGATTGTAGTCTGGCTTATCGGTCCAAATCGTCGCCCCTTCCGCACTCGCTAGAAATGGAACAAACATCATCGAAAGTATCAGCAAAGCAATGGCTAGCGTACTAAATAATTTTTTCATTTTCCTTTCTCCTTGTTCTCAATTTAGAAAACAAAAACAATTATCCATGTACTGATTATTAACGTTTATGGAATCGTCTTCTATTGCATTAAAATTGTCCATCCCGCGATGACACTGTATCGAATGCAACATTCCCACGTGGAAGCATGTACGCAAGAAGATTTAGGAGAGTTGTTCTAACGGGAATGGCGTCAAGCTTCGAATTGAATGAAACACGACTCTCACGAAGACAAGACCTGCCCAATCAAGAGCATACAGTATAAGATCAACGCCTGCCCGTTATTGGCTCGTGCATCACTTGGGTCAGTTTCAAGACCAAGAAGTGAGCACTGGCAAGAAGAGAAAAATGGGGTTTTGCGGGAGACGTCTCCAGACAATTGCTTGTTGATCAACATCTGCGGGTTCCTGATGCAAACAAAAGCCTATCTTTTCTGGAAAGAATGACTAGAAAAAAAGGGTTATGGTTCTGCTTCGCCGAAGTGTCTTGACACTATGGCTACGTCTGTTCCGTCTACTTTGCCGTTGTTGTTTACGTCGCAATTCGCGCTCCATATGAGGGGTAACTGCGTTTCGGGCGAGGAGCCGAAGCACCTAGAAACCACTGAGACGTCTATGCCGGCGACTTTGCCGTCTGGAACGAAGTCCCATGGGTTAGGCGTTCCGCCGGTCAAGTCGCCAACCATGGACACCACGACCCAGCCGTCCGTGAAGTTGTTATCAGAGGTGTATGTTTCGCCTGGAACAGGCCAAGCATGAGCGCTGATCGTGTAGTTGCCCTTAACAAATCCAGTAGTGTTCCATGCAAAGGTTATGGTAACGGAGTTTCTTTTTATTAGGATGGCTGTTTGTGCGGCTATTGTTATTGTGTTGGCGAGGGCGTCTACAGTGAAGGTTTCATCGCATATCTCATAGTTTAGGATTCCTGCCTCTATGCGTAAGCAGAAGCCCTGTCCCACTACAGTTTTTGAGGCGACGACGTTTGTTACTCCTACATCGTGGGAGCTGAAAGGCTGCATTAGAGGATATCTGTCAACGTTATTGACATCAAAAACTAGAGAAAGGAAACAACTATAAAAATCGTAAACACGCTCTAGCGAAAGCTGCACGCAAGAAAAAGTGTACTCTCACACTGGAATTTGGTGCTAGTAACGCTGACAACGTGATGGCAAAGCGAGTTACTAGAGCCAAAACAATCAAGTTGCTTCTCACAACACAAGCAATTCAAAACCCCCATCCCCCGGAAAAAACTATAAAACACAGGTCACATCCTTACTTAACCTTCAACAAAAAGGTGAAAACTGATGGAAAAGAACACTCACGATCTACTCATAATTGGAGCCGGCCTCGCCGGACTCAGAGCCGCTGTAGCAGCTGCCGAAGTGAGCAACAAACTGGACATAGCTGTTCTCTCTAAGCATCACCCATTGCGTTCACACTCTGTCTGCGCCCAAGGCGGAACAGGGGCTGCAATGCGAGAAAAAGACTCTCTTGAACTGCACGCCTATGACACGGTCAAAGGCGCCGACTTTCTCGCAGATCAAGATGTCGTAGAGTTCTTCGTAGGACACTCACCGAAAGAAATAGTGCTAACCGAGCACTGGGGATGCCCATGGAGCCGCACAGCAGACGGCAAAATCGACCAGCGTGCCTTTGGAGGACACAGTTTTCCAAGAGCTTGCTTCGCGGCAGACATGACTGGCTTCCACGAAATGCACGCTATCTACGGCAAAGCCCTGACGTACGGCAACGTGAAGTTCTATGATGAATGGTTTGTCACATCAATCATAACCGAAAACAAGACTGCAACAGGAGTGACAGCCACCGAAATGAAAACTGGCAAAATGCAGGCGTTAAGAGCCAAATCCATCGTCCTCGCCACGGGAGGGCATGAACGCATTTATGAATTTACCACCTTCTCGCATTCAACCACGGGTGACGGAATGGCAATGGCTTACCGAGCAGGGGCGCCTCTTGAAGACATGGAATTCGTTCAATTCCACCCAACAGGTTTAGTCCCGTCAGGCGTTCTGATAACGGAAGGAGCCAGAGGCGAAGGCGGATACCTGCTTAATGCTAACGGGGAACGCTTCATGAAGAAGTACGCCCCTGAGAAAATGGAGCTGGGGCCAAGAGACGTGGTCTCCAGAGCTGAACAAACAGAAATGAACGAGGGGAGAGGCTTACAGGGACCTTATGGACCTTACATCGCATTGGACCTCAGGCACTTGGGCGAACAGAAAATCAACGAACGATTACCGCTCATCCGTGATGTTGCAATAAAGCTTGGAGGCGTAGACCCAGTAAAAGAAGCCATACCGATCCGGCCAGCAGCACACTACTCAATGGGCGGCATCAAAGTCAACATCAAGACCGAAACTCCTATCGCCGGCTTGTACGCGGCAGGCGAATGTTCATGCGTCAGCATCCACGGGGCCAACAGACTTGGCACGAACTCCACAGCCGACTGTCTGGTTTTCGGAGCAGTCGCAGGCGAGGAAGCCGCCAAACACGCTTCATCAACCACGTTACATGAGATTCCGAATGAGAAGCTTTTGGCAGAGGAGAACAGATTGGCTGAATTGTTCCGTAGAGAAGGCGATGAGAGAATCTCAGAGTTGAGAGATGAACTGAGACGGGTCATGAACGAGAAGGCTTGGATCTACCGAAGAGGAGACCAACTCGAGAGCGCGCTAAAGGAAATACGCGAGCTTAGAAGAAGATTCAAGAATGTGAGAGTTCAAGACAAGGGCAATTCATTCAACACGGGCTTCTTGAACGTACTGCAACTTGATTTCATGCTGGAGCTTGCCGAGGTCACTGTGGCTTGCGCAATTCCGAGAAAAGAATCAAGAGGGGCACATTCGAGAACGGATTATCCGAAGCGTGACGATGAGAACTGGCTGAAACACACGCTGGCTTACTACTCATTGGACGGGCCGAGACTCGAGTACATGCCAGTCACAATAACGAAGTGGCCGCCAGTGGCAAGAACCTACTAGGAGAATGAATGAAGTGAGCACTAAAGTTGAAAAGATCGTCGAGTTCAAAATCAGCAGATTCAACCCAGATAGCAAGAAGAGTTACGTGTCCAACTTCAAAGTGCCAATTCGCAAAGGAACAACAGTCCTTGACGCCTTCATGTACATAAAAGACAATCTCGACGAAACCTTGACGTTCAGGCATTCATGCAGAATGGGCATTTGCGGAAGCTGCGCCATCAACATAAACGGAAAACCAATGCTCGCCTGCTACACACAGGTATTGCATCTTGAAGCAGACTCTTTAAACATCGAACCGCTCGCGAGCATGCCAGTCATAAAAGACCTCGTAGTCGACATCGAACCATTCTTCGACCAATACAAGAAAACCAAAACGATACTGATCAAACCAGAAGAAGAATTAAAGAAACCCAACGAGTTCACACAGCTGCCAGCCGAACTCGGCAAGTTCTGGGATCTGACTCTTTGCATAAAATGCTCAATCTGCTACTCAGCCTGCCCCGCGGCAATCGACGAGAAATTCCTCGGACCAGCAAGCCTCACCGCGAACTACAGGTTCATTGCAGACCCCAGAGACCAAGGCTGCCCAGGACGACTGAAGCCCATGGCTGACAACATCTGGCTCTGCACGCAGTGCAATTCATGCACGCTGTTCTGTCCAAAACTGGTCGGATGCGCAAACGCGATAGTTGACGAACACAGTCTGTTGGTGGAAGCAGGAAGTATTCCAAAGACGGTTATTGACGTGCTTGAGAGAGTCTACAAGTATCATAATCCAATGGGAACGCACCAGAGCAAACGGATGGACTGGGCTAAGGATTTGAACGTTAAGACCTATCCAGAGACTTCGAAGGCAGATGTTCTCTTCTTCGTATGCTGCTCAGACGTATATGATCTCAGAAACCAAGAAGTTGCAAGGAACATGGTCCAAGTGTTCAACCAGCTGGGCGTCAACTTCGCAACGCTGGGTTCTGAAGAATGGTGCTGCGGAGACCACATGCTGCGCTTAGGTGAAAAAGGACTATTCGACGAACTTGCCATGCACAACATCGACATGTTCAAGAAACTTGGTGCAGAAAGAATCGTGACACTGTCACCACACTGCTACAACACGTTCAAGAATGACAAACCCTACAGCGATGAGAAACTGAACGTCCAACACTACACACAGTTCCTCGCTGATGCACTCAAACAAGGCAAAATCAAACCCACGAAGCCCGTCAAGACAAAAGTAGCCTACCACGATCCATGCTTCCTCGGAAAACGCAATGACATATATGATGCACCTAGACAGGTCCTGAAAGCGATTCCGGGCTTGGAGCTTGTCGAGATGAAGAGAAACAAGCAGAGCAGCTTCTGTTGTGGCGGCGGTGCGGGAAGAGTCTGGACAGAAGAAGCACAGCCCGAGAAAAGACCCTGCATCAACAGGATCAAGGAAGCTTTAGACTTGGGCGTTGACACGGTCGCCGTAGCTTGTCCATTCTGCGTAACAACTCTAGAAGACGCTGTGAAAGTGCTGGACATAGAAAACAAGATTGCCGTGAAAGACGTCTTGGAACTGCTGAAAGAAGCACTCTAAGCCTTAACCACCCCACTCTTAATCATTAGAAATTTCTTTTCGCACACTTCTGTCAGCATCAGACTATCTCACGTCTAAACATGTGGTTTTCTCAGGTGAAGGAGATAAACTAATATAAACACTAAAACGCTTTTTACAACCAGCAAGGCATGGAGGAAAGTGTATTGTTTGGTTATGCTGGCCGCGTACTCCACGTGGATTTGTCATCAGGCAAAACGTCCGTTGAACCGCTGAACGAAGACTACGCGAAGAAATACATTGGTGGCATAGGCTTAGGCATTAGGATGTGGTTGGACTACTCCAAGGCAGGAGTCGATCCATTAAGCCCAGAGAACCCTCTTCTTCTGATTACAGGCCCGATTTCGGGTACAATGTGGCCTACTGGCGGAAACGGTCACGCGTTTGTGGCGAAATCACCGCAAAGTTTCGGAGTTGGCGAGGCTAAGGCTCACGGTTCTTTTGGAACTGAACTCAAGCGTGCTGGCTATGACGTCGTGATTTTCGAGGGCAAGGCCGAAAGGCCCACTTACGTGTGGATTGACGACGACTCGGTCCAATTGCTGGATGCTTCACACTTGTGGGGTAAGTCACCTGCCGAAACAGAAGATGCGATCAGAGAGGAACTGGGTGATTATTACATTCGTGTAGCCGCAATCGGCGTCGCTGGAGAAAAACAATCGCGAATTGCCTGCATCATTAATGATAAGACCCGAGCGGCTGGAAGAACAGGCTTAGGAGCAGTTATGGGTTCGAAGAACCTGAAAGCAATTGCCGTGCGGGGCACCCGTGACATAGTAGTCGCGAAGCCTGACGAGTTTATGGAATATGTGAAAGAGTTCCATGAACGAATGAAAGGGCCAGCAACACAGAAATACAGAACTCTGGGAACACCTGAAAATATCCTCGTGCACAATTCATTATCAGCCATGCCAACCCGGAACTACAATAACTCCAAGTTTGAAGGAGCCGAAAGAGTCAGTGGAGAGGTTCTGAACGAGAAATACGTTGCCAAGATAATCGGTTGCAGTAGCTGCGCTATGCGTTGTGAGCACATGTGCGTGGTTGCTTCAGGCCCATACGAGAAAACTATGACGCGGATGGAGTATGAAACCCTGTGGGCTTTAGGTCCATACTGTGGCGTGGACAGGCTTGATGCCATCATCAAAGGCATGGAATTGTCGAATCATTATGGGATAGACGCGATCAGCGCTGGGGTCACGGTTGGTTTTGCCATGGACTGCTACGAAAGAGGGATATTGTCGCAGCAGGAGCTCGATGGGATTGACGCGAGATTTGGCAATGCTGACGCAATGGTCAAGCTTGTTGAAAAGATCGGCAAACGCGAAGGCGTCGGCGAGCTGCTTGCTGACGGCGCAAAAATGGCTGCAGAGAGAATCGGAAAGGATTCAGGAAAGCTGGCAGCCCACATCAAAGGCGTAGAGACCACTGGCTACGATTTGAGAGCCTTGAAGACAGCAGCCTTAGGTTTTGCAGTCTCTTTCCGTGGCGCTGATCACAACAGGCACGGAGCTTACGCTTTTGACGTGAAAGGAAAAGTCAACAGACTTGTCGCTGAGAAGGGACGCGGCAAACTGGTTAGGGACATGGAAGACACGTACAACCTGATTGACTCGTTCATTGTCTGCAAGTTCTCAAGAGGCACATACTACAAGGAACTGCCCGACATGGCCAAGCTTTACTCTCTGGTGACAGGTTTGGAAATGACGCCTGAAGAACTCAAGCGATGCGGGGAAAGGATACAGAACGCGGCAAGACTGTTCAACGTCAGAGAAGGCCTAGGCAGAAAAGACGACACGCTCCCATGGAAAGTCATGCACGAACCGATCCCAGATGAAGGCCCATCAAAGGGAGCAATGGTGACACAGGCAGAGTTGGATCTGCTTCTGGACGACTATTATGAAAGCCGAGGATGGACGCGGGAAGGAGTGCCTACCGAGGCAAAACTGAAGGAATTGGGCATGGACGATTTGCTAACTATCGTCAAGAAAGGAACGGAGGCCTAGGCCATGGTCAAGATTCATGATAGAAAATTCGTTTCAGCAGACCCCGACAAATGCGTAGGCTGCCAAATATGCGAATACATCTGTTCTTACACTAAGGACAAAGCGTTCAACCCGTTGAAGTCAAGGATACGAGTTGTCAGAATCAACCAGCTGATCAACCTGCCAGTCACGTGCAGACTTTGTGAAGACCCACCATGCGTGAGAGCATGCCCAAGGGACGCCTTAACGCAGTCAGAAGAAACTGGAACCATAAACGTGGACAAAGACAAATGCAACGG
>Ga0315291_10005207_pt1 | contig 16356 bp, 10 predicted proteins | sample YL17G12_20_MG_FD_203070 | JGI IMG/M metagenome (GOLD analysis project Ga0315291, IMG submission 203070) | Sediment microbial communities from Yellowstone Lake, YNP, Wyoming, USA - YL17G12_20 | ecosystem: Environmental > Aquatic > Freshwater > Lake > Sediment | place: USA: Wyoming | collected...
ACCTGCGGGCGCGCGGTCGCCTGACCGCGCGAATGCTCCCGCGACTTCAGGCGAAGTCGCGCCCATAAAGAAGCACAGTCAGCGCCCGGCGGCGCGTCCGGCGGTGATTACCTCGAGCACCAGCGGCCGCCGGCGAGGCGCGCCCTGACCGATGTCGAATGCGCCTGCGACCTCCGCCGCCGCGCGCCGCGCGCCGGCATCGCCGTGAACCATCGCCACCGCTTCGCCCGCGGTCACGCGATCTCCGCGCTTTTTCATCAGCGTCACGCCCGCGCCCGGGCCGCCTTCCCGCATCAGTTGGTGCGCGATTTCCCCGATCGCCTGCGTCTCGATCGCCCGCACCACCCCGGCGGCCGGGGCCCGCGCCGCAGCCTCGCTTTCGGCCCGCGGGAGGCGCGCGGGATCATCCACTACTCGGGCGTCGCCGCCCTGAGCGGCAACCATCTGGCGGAACTTCCCCAGCGCCGCGCCGCTCGCTAGAGCCTGCTCCAGCCGCTGCCTTGCCTCGCGTTCGCCACCCGCCACGCGCGCGAGCACCAGCATGCGCGCCCCCAGCGCCAGGCTCAGCTCGCGCACCTCCGCCGGCCCTTCCCCGCGCAGCACCTCAATCGCCTCCGCGACCTCCAGCGAATTGCCCACCGCGCGCCCGAGCGGCTGACTCATGTCGGTCACCAGCGCGGCGGTGGGCCGTGACGCGCGCGCACCAATCTCGACCATCATCCGCGCGAGCCGCCGCGCGGAACGCAGGTCCTTCATGAACGCGCCGCTGCCGCACTTGACGTCCAGGACGATGGCGTCGGCGCCGGCGGCGAGCTTCTTGCTCATCACGGAGGCGGCGATCAGCGGGATGCTGGCGACAGCGCCGATGCGGTTGCGCAGAGCGTAGGTGCGTTTATCGGCGGGACACATATCGGCGGACTGGGCGGCGACGGCGACGCCGATGCGCTTGACCTGGCGCGCGAACTGGGCGGCCGTCATCTCGCAGCTCAGGCCGGGGATCGATTCGAGCTTGTCGACGGTGCCGCCGGTGTGCCCCAGCGCGCGCCCCGACATCTTCGCCACCGGCGCTCCCGCCGCCGCCACCAGCGGCGCCACCACCAGCGTCGTCTTGTCGCCCACTCCGCCGGTGCTGTGCTTGTCCACCTTGACGCCGGGCACGCCCGAAAGGTCAACCGGCTTGCCGGTGGCCGCCATGGTCATGGTCAGCGCGGCGACCTCGTCCAGCTCCATCCCGCGCAGATAAACCGCCATGAGGAACGCGGCCATCTCCTCTTCCGCGACCCCGCCGGCGACGTAGGCGCTGACGAACCAGTGCAGTTCCTCGGCCTCGACTCGCAGGCCGTCGCGCTTCCTGGCTATCACGTCCACCGCGCACAGGCCGCGCGGGTGACCGGGGCGCTGCTTGGGCATGGTCTCCTCCGGGGTCGAGGATGAACGGCGGTGTTACTTAGAGCGTGTGTGAGAACCTGTAGGGCGCGCCCGCCTGGGCGCGCCGAATTCCGGAGCGGCGGGGCCAGGCGACCCCGCCCTACAGTGGCCTTGCGCTTACCCATGACCTGCGCTGTGCCCCGATAGGCTTTTCACACACGCTCCTACGGCGCGGGGCGGGGCAATCCTGTCGTCTCAGCGGCACGGGCGCGGGATTGGGCTTGCGCCAGACGGGGGCGCGATCGCCACTGGCGCGGTGCATAAACCGCGGGCGCGGGGCGGGGTGTGCGGGGTGTGATGCGAATCGCGGCAGTGGTCGCTTCGCACGCCGCGGTTGAGCCGCCTCGACCCCACACCGGCAGGCTGCGATTTTCCCGCTTGTGGCGGGCGCGCACCGTGATCGCGTAGTCGCCCGGCGGGGCGTCGCCCGGAATGAAGGCGACGTGGCGCTCCTCGGCCACCTCACCCGGGCGCCAGCTCGATGGGTCGTAGCAGCCGTTCGCCAGGTCCGAGCGCACGCGCCAGATGCATCCGTCGGGGCCCTCGATGCGAGTAAGGGTTTCGACCTGCGCCGGAATAGGACTCAGCTTGCGCCAGCGATGAGTGATGCGCAGCACTTCACCCTGGGCGACCTCGCGCGGGCGGCACGCAGTGGCGACCAGCCCCAGGGCGTCGCCGAAGCGGTAGGCAGGCGGCGCGGAGTCGACGCGCCCGCGCAGCCGCGGCTTGCCGTTCGCGTAGATGCGCGTCAAGTCGCCGACCGCCTCGTGCGCATAGCGGCGCTCGAAGGCGCCCCGCCACGAGGTCTGGTGCTCGGCGATGTACGCCGCCGGGTAGGAGGCCAGGAAACCGCGCCGCAGCACCCGCCTGGCGCCTGCGGGGTCCCAGGACGACAGAGCCACTGACAGGGTCACGTCCGGCCGCAGCCCTTCGACGTACTTGAGGTATCCCAGCGGGGCGATGCTCCACCAATCGCCGATGATGACCGCGCCGCGCTCGACCGCCGCGAACGCGTTGCGCGCGAAGTCCTCGGCTTGGCGATCCTGGCTAGCGTCCACCAGGCGGAAGTTGGCGCTGAAGCCCCACACCGGCAGGTACGTCAGCAGCGCCGCCACCAGGGCCGTGCGCCGCGGAGCGGTCAGGCCCTTCTCGATTCCCCGCTGAAGCCACAGCAGGGCGCGCGCGCCCCATGCGATGATTCGCTCCAGCCCCACCGCCAGAAACACCGCCAGCACCAGGTAGGCGGGCAGGAAGTAGGAGTAGATATCGAAGATGTTGTAGTTGACGGCGTAAGAGACATCCACGCCGAGCAAGAGCAGCAGCGCCGCGGTCAGCCTGGCGTCGGTGCGCATCGCCAGGCCTACGCCCAGGAGCGCCGGGCCGATCCCGAACGGCCCCAGTTCCCGCACTGTGCGCCGGGCGAAGCCGAGCGTGCGCAGAGCAACCTCCCCGGCGGACATGCTGAACATCAACGGCCGGCACCCCGGCGCGCTCAGGAGCTGCCAGAAGGCGCGCAGGGTGTGCGGGTTGTTCACCTCGGGCGGCGGATTCGCCATCGCGCGCAGCGGCACGTAGAGATAGACCGCGGCCCCGGCCAGGAACGCCCCCGCGCATCCGCGGATTCGCCGCGGCCACAACTGGCGCCCGCCCCGCTCCAGCAGCATCAGCAGCGCCAGCGCGGGAATCATGAGCGCCGTCAAAGCGTGATTGCCCATGCTTACGCCGACCACCAGCCAGCCCAGGTACAGGTCGCGGTCGCGCCCTTCATCTCGCCAGCGCAGCAGCGCCAGTATCGCCCCGAGCATGAGGCACGCGTGCAGCGTGTAAACCTCCGCCTCGGTGGTCAAATCCCAAAAGGTGTAGGAGAAAGCGAGAGTCAGCGCGGCAAGAGCCGAGGCGATGCGCATGGAGCGCAGGTTTGAAACGGCTAAGCCCCCTCTGGGGGCCGCCGTCCCGGCCCCGACTTGTCGGGGCTTAGGGACCTGCGCCACCGCGCGCAGGCAAACGAGGTAGAGCAGCACGACCGCAAGCGCGCCCATAACCGCCGCCATCAGGTTAAGGCGGTACGCCACAGTGCCGATGGGCAGCCAGGAGAAGAGGTGGCCGATGATCATGAACGTCGGATAACCGGGGTTGTGGCCGATGCCGAGGTGGTAGGCGGCGGTGATGAGCTCGCTCGTGTCGAGCCAGCCGAAGGAGGGGCGCAAGGTGCGGACATACACGGCGAGCGTGCCCCCGAACAGCGCCGCGGGGACCACCCAGGCGGTCACGGCCCGGCGGTCGCGCGAGCAGCGCTCCGTCATCGGCGAATCGGAGGGCTCCGCGGACACGCTTCGGACCGGCACGCGAGCCGGGGGCTCGCGCTCGCTGGAAGTGGCGACCGGCATCGCCCATATTCTTCCATATTGCCCTCCGGACCCGGCTCCGCCGGGTGCCCGCCGGCGGGCAAGCCCCCACACGCCCCGCGCAGCCCCGAAGTTGGGCGGGCCGGCGCAAGGATTTGCGCGGCGCGCGTACAAACTCCGAACGGGGGTTCCGCTCGCGGCTGGACTCCGCGGAGGTCGCATCGAGCACGGACGAGAACCCGGCGGGAGCAGGCGCGCCCTCCTCGGTTTCCTAGCACGGCCTGGTTCTCGGTCTTTCGCCGCCTTCGCCAGCGGGAGGTAACATCGAGGGCCCGGCGCCCATCCTTCGCGGCGCACAGGGTGTGCGCCGCGCCGCTGCCGCCGCAGGGCCGAGCCGGGGGAGGACGCCACAGAGGTGGGACTTCGGAACGGGCGAGCGAGCCGCCCGCGCGCGGAATCGCCGGTAGCTGTTTCGCTCCTGCGCCCGCGCCGGGCGGGGGGATCAGCCAAGGCTCAGCTTTTCGCCTTCTCCCCTTCTTCGGACGGCTTGATGGCGAGCTGCGCGAGTTCCGCGCGTATCTGTTGGCCGGTAATCGGCCCCTCATGGCGCCACAGTTCGCGGTTGTCCGCGCTGAGGATTATCGTAGTGCGTTCCTTCATGAAGTCTATGTGACGGCGCGCGAAAGTCGCAGGCGACGACTGCGGAACGAGCAAGACCACGGCAACCACGCCCTTATAATCGGCGGCGATGCCCTCCAGCATCGCAAGCTCAGCCTTCAGCTTGGCCTGCTGCTTCGCCTGCTCCTGTGCGTGCCGCTGCTCCGCCGCTGCTCCGTGTTCGTGTTCGTCCTCCTCCTGGGGGACCACGAAACAAGCCACCACCGGCAGATGGAGGCGAAGCGCCCGCGGCAGGTTCTGGGTTACCTTGCCCTCGCCCGGCTCCGGCTCCTCGGCAGGCTCCTTGGCGAGCGCCTGCTTGGATAACTGCTCCAGGTTCTGTTGTAAGCGGTCCGGCTTACGCTCCTCCGACGTCAGCGCTGCCACCAGCAGGCCGACCGCAATCAGCATGATCACCACTATCCAACCGACGTACAGTCTTTTCACCAGCTAGCTACCTCACTTGTAGGGGCAAGGCATGCCTTGGGCAGGGCGGGGACTGATGTGGCGCAGATTCTAAATCTGCGCTACCTACCCGCCCGGGAGGGGACAGTCCCCATTCGGGGACAGTCCCTGCAGCGGCGCGACATGCCGCGTCCGCATCCGTGTGGGCACGCAAGCGCTCGCGCTCGTGCGCCATCAGCCCGACATTGCTTGCACCCGGCCTGCGCCGGACCTAGTGTGACTTGATGGGCCCCTGGTCATGCTTTCCCGCAGGCCGTTCCGCGGCCTCAGGCGCACGCGCGAGTTCCGCCGCCGCGGCGGCGGGAGCCATTTCGCCCGCCAGGCAAGCCCTGGTCACCTGCGCGAACCGCTCGGCGACGGCGGGCGACCGCAGCTCCGGCGACAGAGGAATCGAATCCGCCGCCGCGTGCGCCAGCGCCTCCCAGGTGGGCCCCTTCAACTTGCCCCAGGCGCCGACGGCCGCCGGCAGCAGCCCCGTGCGCTGCGCCAGCGCGTACTGAAACCCCTGCGAAAGCAGAAGATCCGCGGCGAAAAGACGCGCCGCCTCCTTGCGCCTTGAATGCCGGGGCAGCAGCGCCCCGTAAACGACGCATACCGTGCCGCGCTCTGCTGCCCGGGGCGGCAGCCATACTTGTAGGGGCAAGGCATGCCTTGCCCGTACTCCGCCTGCGAGCCAGCCGCCGTGCCCCCCCCACAGCAGCGGCGGCGCGCCATTATCGCCGTCGGCGGTGGGCTTGCGCGCCCAGCCGGCGGAGATGCCGCCTCGCCACCACGCCAGCGCCTCGGCCACGCCCGCCAGCGGCATCGCCCTCGTCTGTTCGGCGCCCCCGGCGCGTGCGGTTGACAGAATCACCGCCGCGGCCCACCGAGCCCCCCAGTCCGCGCCGAGCGCCGGCCCGCCGGGCGCCCCGATGCTCTGCGCGTCACGCGCAAGACCCCCCAGCGACAGCGGCGGCGCCATGTCCCCCGGCTCTGATACCTTTATGCACGTGAGCTCAAGCGCAACTGGAAGCATGGCCTGCTTGCCCGCCACCTGCCCCGCCTCCAGCCCGACGTGGGCCAAGCGCACGTCCCTGACCGCCAGGAATTCATCCCACGGCTCGAGCAGACCCGCTTTGCCCCAGCGCGCCAGTTCATCCTGGGCGCCGATCAGCAGATCCACCCCCGACTTGCCCTTGCGCCACATCGCCTCGTAGGCGCGCATCTTCTCGGGAGGCGCATCCACGAAAACGACGTCAATATCCTTGTGCGCCTGGGTGAACGAGCGCTGCGCCGTCACCAACGCCAGGCGCATGGCTTCGTCCGCAGGCGCCGCGACCACGAGCTTCTGCGGCGGGCCCTGCTCGGCGCGCGGCCAGACCACGATCGCCCCGATGACCGCAGCCAGCACGACCACCAGCCCGATCACGCGCACCTCGGGCGACAGCCGGGCGAACCACGAGCGCCGCTTGCGCGCCGGCGGTATCTGCTTAGGGCGGCGACCTCGAGAGCTGGGCATGGGGTTTGCGCTCGTATCCTCACTCACGACTTTCTGCGGTCGCGCTTCGGCTTCCTGCACCCGCGCAGGGGCCCCGCCCGTGCCGCAGTGTACGGGCAAGGCATGCCTTGCCCCTACAAGCACCCCGGCCCTCCCAGCCGCAACGGCGCTGTCAGCGCACGCGCCGCCGAGCCCAGCCACCGTCTCGCGCCCGCGACCATCCGGTCGCCCAGGCTCAACCGCCTGGCTCCGGCATACTTCTGGCGATAGTACGGCCGCGCCAAGTCGCCGCTCGTCACCTTGCCCGCCCGGCTGGAGGCCGCCAGGAAACTCGTGCCGCCCTCGAAAATGCCGACGTGCGAGATCCCCGGCTTGTACGTATCCTTGAAGAACACGAGATCACCGGGCCGAAGATCGTCCTCCGGCACCGGCTCGCCGAGCCGATACAGGTCCGCCGCCGAATGCGGCAGCCGCCGGCCGAGGTCCAGCGCCGTGCGCGCCACCAGGCCGGAGCAGTCCAGGCCGTCGCCGCTCGCCCCGCCCCAGACGTAAGGCACCCCGCGATAGCTCTCGGCGCGCGCGAGCAGGACGCTGGAAGCCAACGATAATGGAGCACGGCCGTCTATCCTGGGCGCAGTCAAAGGGCCCGCGGCCGTGAGTAGGGGCAAGGCATGCCTTGCCCCTACATTTCTCGCCGCGAGACGCGGCCCCCACACGGGAGGCGCGTCTCGCGCCAATCGCTCGTAGAACCCTTTCGCCTTCGCAAGCACATCGTCTGCCTCCGCGGGTAGGGGCACAGCGGCTAGACCTACGGCCGCCGTGGCGGTCACCAGGGGTGACCTAGCCACATGCTGTGCCCCTGCAGAGGGTATCGCGCGCCCGGAGCCACCGGCCCAGTCGAAAGGCCCAGGCCGGGTAAGTTCACGCTCCAGTTCCTGCTCAACCTCTCGTACAGTCCCGCGCGCCGCCTCCGGGCTGGCCAGGGCAAACCCGACGGCGTCCGTCAGCGCGCTTGCGGCGCGGCGGTCGGCCCCGGCAGTGGGGGGAGCCGCCGGGGCCGCCGCCAACGCCGCCGGTTGGCTGGGCCGGCTGGCCGAGGAGGCTGTGGAGGGCACCGCCAGGGCCAGCGCCACCAGCACGTATGTCAACACCTCGCCGACGCGGCCTCGACCGCGGCCGGCGTGACGACCGGAGCGTTCGCTTGTGAGCCTCTCCAACACCACGCCTTCACTCTCGCGCAGCTCCAGCCGCGCGTTATTTCTTCAGTTCGAGGTTCATGCCGCACTCAGGGCATCGCCCCGGCTTGTCCGAGACCACGTCGGGGTGCATCGGGCACGTGTACACCGCCGCAGTGGATGCCGCTGGCGTCGCACCCGCGTCGGATGCCGCCGTTCCACGCCCCGCCGGGGCATTCGCCGTCTTCGCGCCGGAACAGCCGGCCAGCACGACGACGACCACCAGCAGCGCCGCCAGCGCTGCCACAACCCACAACGTCCTTCTCATCTACCTTTCCTCCTTGACCAAGGGATTCGTCGATCCCGGGGTTCCGCTGCCGGGGTCATCCTTCACCCACGCGACCGAGCGGCCGCGCCACAGCGAATAGATGGCCGGCACTATCTCCAGCGTCAGGATGCTGGAGGTGATGACGCCGCCGATCATGGGGGCGGCGATGCGCCGCATGACGTCGGCGCCGGAGCCATGCGCCCACATCAGCGGGAGCAGCCCCATCAGGATGCACATCACCGTCATCAGCTTGGGGCGCACGCGCTGCACCGCGCCGTCGGTGATGGCGTGGAACAGGTCGTGCTGCGTGTTCATGCGGCCCTCCGCCTTGTAGCGGTTGTAGGCCTCGTCCAGGTACACCAGCATCACCACCCCCGTTTCCGCCGCCAGGCCCGCCAGCGCGATCATGCCCACCCACACCGCGATGCTCAGGTTATAGTGCAGCAGGTAGAGCGTCCAGATGCTTCCCGTCAGCGCGAACGGCACCGACAGCAGCACGATCGCCGTGGACGCGACGGAGCCTGAATTGAGGTAGAGCATGACGACGATGATCAGGAGCGTAATAGGCACCACGATCATCAGCCGCTGGCGGATGCGCTGCATGAACTCGTACTGCCCGGTCCACGACAGGTAGTAGGCGCTGGGCAGCTTCACGCGCTCCGCCACCGCCCGCTTCGCCTCCTCGACGTAGCCGCCGATGTCGCGCCCCGACACGTCCACGTACACCCAGCCCGTCAGCGACGCCCCCTCGTCCTTGATCATCGGCGGCCCCGTGCTCACCACGATGTCCGCAAGCTGCCTCAGCGGCACCGCCGCGCCTAACCTCGGCGCGCCGTAACCGCGGCTCCACTCGGGCGTTCCCCCGGCGATGCCGCCGGCCGCAGCCTGGCTCACGGCGGTGGGCATGGCTTGCACGCCCGGCATCGCGGCGGAGCCCGTATCCCCGCTCTGCATGCCACCGCTTGCGCCCATGCTGTCGCCGCCCAGCGCACCCCCGCTCATCGCGCCGCCGCTCGCGCCCGCGGCCATCGCGGAGCCCGCCGACGGCAGCGGCACCAGCACCCGCCCCAGCCGGTCGAGGTCGTCGCGCAGCTCGCGCGCATAACGCACGTTGATGGTGAAGCGCTCCGGACCCTCGATGGTGGTGCTGATCGGCGTGCCCCCGACCGCGGTCTCCACGATCTCTTGCACCTGCTGGACTGACAGCCCGTAGCGCGCCGCCTCCTCGCGCCGCGGGATGATGTCCACGTAGTAACCGCCGGTGGTGCGCTCGGCGTAGACGCTGCGCGTGCCGGGCACGTCCTTGAGCGCCATCTCCACCTGCCGGCCGATCTTCTCGATCTCGTTTAGATCCGGGCCGAAGACCTTGATGCCCACGGGCGTGCGGATGCCGGTGGTGAGCATATCAATGCGCGCCTTGATGGGCATGGTCCAGGCGTTGGTCACCCCCGGCAGCCGCAGCCGTTCATCGAGCCGGTCGCGCAGCTCCTCCCAGGTCATGGTGGTGTCCTCGGGCCACACGCGGCGCAGCGCGCGCTTCAGGGGTTCCGGCGCCCAGCCCGAGTACCAGCGGTGGCGGTGCACGGTGCGCCACTCGGCCTCGGGCTTCAGCAGAATCGTCGTTTCCATCATGTCGAGCGGCGCGGGATCGGTGGAGGTCTGGGCCTTGCCGGACTTGCCGAACACGCGCTCGACTTCGGGGAACTGTTTGATGAGCTTGTCCTGCACCTGGAGCAGCGCCCCGGCCTGGGTGATGGAGACGCCCGGCAGCGTGGTCGGCATGTAGAGAATGTCGCGCTCGTTGAGCGGCGGCATGAACTCCGCTCCCAGCCGGTAGAAAACCGGGATGCAGGAAACCACCGCGATCACCGCCAGGCTGATGCTCAAGAAGCGCCGCCGCATGAGGGCGTTCATCCACGGGTAATAGACCCGCTGCAGCCGCCGGCTCACGGGATGGCGGTTCTCGGGGACGATGTGCCTGGGCGCGAGCAGCACCATCAGCGCTGGCGCCAGGGTGATGGACAGCAGCGCCGCGGCGAACATGGAGAACGTCTTGGTGTAGGCCAGCGGCTTGAACAGGCGCCCCTCCTGCGCCTCCAGGGTGAACACCGGCAAGAAGGACACCGTGATCACCATCAGCGCGAAGAACAGCGGCCGGCCGATCTCCTTGCACGCCTCGATGATCAGTTCCTTGCGGTCGGCGTCGGGCGGGGCGTGCTCCAACTTCTTGTGCACGTTCTCGATCATCACCACCGCCTCGTCCACCATCGCCCCGATGGCGATGGCGATGCCGCCCAGGGACATGATGTTCGCGGTCAAGCCCATCAGGCGCATGGGAATGAAAGCGAGCAGCACCGCGATGGGCAGCGTGATGATCGCCCGCAGCGCGCTCGGCACGTGCAGCAGGAAGATGATAATCACCAGCGAGACGATGATGGCCTCCTCGATCAGCGTCCGCCGCAGCGTGGCGATGGAGCGCTCGATCAGCGCCGAGCGGTCATAGGTAGGCACGATGCGCACGCCCTCCGGCAGCCCCGGCTCGATCTGCTTGATCTTGGCCTTGACTCGGCGGATGACGTTGAGCGCGTTCTCGCCGTAGCGCATGACGACGATGCCGCCCACCACTTCGCCCTGCCCGTCCAGCTCGGTCAGCCCGCGGCGCATCTCCGGGCCGAGGTGAATGGCGGCGACATCGCCCAGCAGCAGCGGCGTGCCGTCCGGGCGCCGCCCCACCACCACCTGCTCCAGTTCGCGCGTCGAGGTGACGTAACCACGCCCGCGCACCACGTACTCCTTGCCCGTCATCTCCAGGCTGCGCCCGCCTACGTCGTTGTTGCCGGCCCGAATCGCCGCTATCACCTGGGAGATGGGAAGGTTGTATGCAAGCAGCCGGTTGGGGTCGAGGTCCACCTGGTACTGCTTCTCGAACCCGCCCACGCTCGCCACCTCGGCGACCCCGGGCACGCTCGCCAGCCAGTAGCGCAGGTGCCAGTCCTGGAACGCCCGCAGCTCCGCCAGGTCGTGCTTGCCCGAGTCATCCACCAGCGCGTACTCGTACACCCAGCCGACCCCCGTCGCATCGGGCCCCAGTTGCGGGGTGACCCCGGGCGGGAACTTGCCCTGCAACTGGCTCAGGTATTCCAGCACCCGGCTGCGCGCCCAGTAAATGTCGGTGCCGTCGCGGAATATCACGTACACGAACGACATCCCGAACATCGAGTAACCGCGCACCACCTTCACCCTCGGCGCCGACAGCATCGCCGACACGATCGGATAGGTGACCTGGTCCTCCACCAGGTTGGGGCTGCGCCCCATCCACTCGGTGAAGATGATGACCTGGGTGTCGGTGAGATCGGGGATCGCGTCGAGCGGGACTTCCCTGACCGCCCAAATCCCCCCCACCACCAGGAACGCCACCAGCAGGAAGACGACGAACTGGTTCCTGGCGCTGAACTCGATTATCTTCTCAATCATGGTCCTTACATCCCGTGACCGGCGTGGCCGGCGGGCGGCGCCGGCGGCGGGCTCTCCGGCATTTCCATCGCCTTGGAACCCTCATCTGGCGCGACTTCCGCCTTCGCCGCCGCGTGGCGGGCGCGCGCTCCATGAGCGCGCGAGGGAGCACGCGACCTTATGAAGGTCGCGCCCCGCTCAGCGCGCCCGGTATGGGCGCTCCCTCCTTGCGCTCGGGCATCCCCGGCATCCCCTCCATCCCGCGCAGCGCCGCCTTCAGCCGGCTCTCCGAGTCGATCAAGAAGTTGCCGCTGGTCACCACCAACTCGCCCTCCTCCAGTCCGCTCAGGATCTCGCGGCGGCCGTCAACCCGCTGGCCCACCTTCACCTCGCGCGGCTCGAAGTGGCCGTCCCCGCGGTCGAGGAACACGATCTGGCGCGTGCCCGAGTCAAGCACCGCCTCCTCCGGCACCGTCAGCCGGTAGCCCAGCGCCTTCTCGATCGTGACGTTCGCGTACATCCCCGGCTTCAGCATCACCCCGTGGTTGCGAAAGCGCAGCCGCGCGCGCAGCGTCCGCGTCTGCGGGTCCACCGAGGGGTAGATGTAGTCTATCGTCCCCCTCCACCGGCGCTCCGGGTAGGAGTTCACGGTCACCTCCGCCCCGTCGCCCACCCGCACCAGCGGCGCGTCCTGCTCGTAGAACTCCGCCTGCACCCACACCTCGCTCAGGTCCGCCACCACCATGAGCGCGGTCGAGGGCTCCACCTTCTGCCCCTCCAGCACCGACTTCTCCATCACGAACCCGCCGGTCGGGGCGTAGAGGGTGATGCTCTTGATGGGGCGCCCCGCCTGCTCGATGCGCCGGATCTCGCTCTCCGGCACATCCCACAGCTCGAGCCGGCGCCGCGTCGCCGCCAGCAGGCTGTCACCGCTGTGCGCGACCTCGGAGAACGAACTATCCTTCAACCGCTTCTGCGCCCGCAGCGCCAGCAGGTACTCCTCCTGCGTCGTCACCAGCTCGGGGCTGTAGATCGAAAGCAGGGGCTGGCCCTTGCGCACCTGCGTCCCGGTGAAGTTGACGTACAGCTTCTCCACCCAGCCGCCGACCTTCGTGTACACCCGGCTGACGGCGGTCTCGTCCGCGGTCACCTGCCCCACGATGCGGATGGTCTTGGTGAGCGCGGCCCGCGCGACCGGCTCGCTGTGCACGCCGATGAGCTGCTGCTTTTCCGGCGTGAGGTAGATGGCGGCCTGCCCCGCGACCATCGGCCCCGCCTCGGCCACGTTGCCGGCGGCGGGCTGCCGTTCCGCCTCCTGCTCCCTCTCGATGGGCACCAGCTTCATCCCGCAGATCGGACAGTCGCCGGGCTGGTCCGAGACATAGGTCGGATGCATGGGGCAGTGGTAGCGCGCCGCCTTCGCCGTGGCCGCACGGGCCGCCGGCCGGGGCATGTGCAGCCCGCAGTAGAGGTAAACCCCGCCACCGATCAGCGCCAGCGCCACAATCAGCACGATCAGCCATCTTCGTCTGATAAACCTCATTATTTCACCCCTCCCGGGCGCGACCAGCCTTAGGCTGGTAAACCTCTGCCTTCGCGGACGACGTAGGGGCACGGCATGCCGTGCCTCTACCGCTGCGCGCGGTCAGGAGACCGCGCGCCCGCATGTGGCACAACTTGTCCTGAGCCTGTCGAAGGAGCCGCCCCCGGCTGTGTCCCTCCCAGCGGCGTACCCACCGTCCGCTCGAGGTCGGCCACCCCCTTGTCGTAATCAGTCACCGCGCGATAGTAATCGCGCAGGTCGTCATAAAGCGCCATCTGGTTGTCCAGCAAGGTCAGGAAATCAACCCTGTTCACTTGATAGCCGGCGCGCGCCGACTCCAGCGACAGTTGCGCCTGCGGGATGATCCCCGTGCGCAACAGTTCGGCCTGGCGGTCGCTCTGCTCGAGCATCGCCACCAGCTCGCCGGTCATCGCCGAGACCATCGTCTTCTGCGCTTCGTAATCGCTCTGCGCCGCCGCCACCTCGGCGGCGCGCTGCTCGATCGCCTTGTCTTGCTTGGTGCGGCGGTACAGCGGGAGCGTCAACATCACCATCCCCGTGACCTGGGCGCGGCTCCCCATTTCTTGTGCCGGGCTGACGCCGAGGCGCAGCTCCAGGTCCGGCTTCAGCTCGCGCTGCGCCAGCGCGCGCATGCTCTGCGCCTCTGCGGTCATCAGCCGCATGCCTTTGAGCATCGCCCGCCGCTCCAGCGCCATCTCCTGCAGCGCCGCCTGCGACAGCGCCACGCGGCTGCGGGTCAGCTCGGCCGCGGCGCCGAGCGGGGCGTCCGGCGGGCGGTTGAGCAGAGCGTTGAGCCGCGCGCGAGCCGAAATCCGCTGCTGGCGCAGCATCAGCAGCTCGCCCAGGATGCGCGACTGCGCCACTTGCGCCCGCAACACGTCCTGCTGGATGCCCGCCCCGACCGAGTACTTGGTCTCGGCCAGTTTGACGAAGTCGGCCAGCAAGTCCTTATTGGCCAGCGTAATCTCGATGCTCTTGTCCAGGAAATAGAGGTCGTAGTAGGTCTGCTTGACCTGGGCCACAATCTCGTAGGCCTTCTCGGTATAGTCGGTGACGGTGCGCTCCGCGCTCAGCGCCGCGGCCTCGCTCATCAGCCGCAGTTTCCCGGGCCAGGGGATCATCTGCCTTGCTTCCAGCATGATGCCGCGGTCAAGGCCGAACACGTCGTCAAATGAAACTGCCAGCATCGGGTCCGGCAGCGAGCGCGCCTGCGGCGCCTTGGCCCGGGCGGCGGCGATGCGGTTGCGCAGCGCCGCCAGCTCCGGGTTTTCCTGCAGCGCGATCTCGATTAGCCGGTCGAGCTGCAGCGGCGGAAGCTCCGCCTGGCGGTGCTTGCCCCCAACCTGGGGGGCTGGCTGACCAGGGTCGGGCGCCTGCTCGGCGCGCACCGGCGCCGCAGCCGCCAGCCCGAGCGCGATTGCCGCTGCCATCACCGCCGCCGGATTGAACGCCTTGTGTCGGAGAAGGCTCGCCATCTCAGAATGCCCCCCCGACCATCAGCCCGGCCGCAAACTTGTCATCCACCTGGCCCGCCTTCACGTCGAGGTGCGGCCGCAGCGCGAGGTTGAGTCCGTAGTTGAAATGGCGGCCATCGCCGGCATCCGCGCTCTCGGCGAACACCGACAGCCTGTCGCTCACCGGCAGATCGATCCCGGCAAACGGGCCCTGCAGCACCCCGCCGGAGCCGAGGCCGACCGTGACCTCGGCCGGCTGCGTGCCGAGGCGGAGTTCCTTGGTCGCCACCGCGAATGCGGACGTCGCGGAGCCGACACCGGTCACCCCTGCGGCGACCTCGATCCCCGGCCGGCTGAGGTTCTCCAGGCGCTTCTTCGCACTCACATAGAGCCGGTTCTCGCCGCCGATCCGGCCGGAGGTAGCGGCCACCTCCGTGCCGTCGCCGATGCCGACTGCGGCCGCCCCCAGGAACTCGCCGTCCGCGCCGCCCGCCACCGCGGCGCCGGTGCCGGCGGCACGGATATGCGCGTCCGGCGCCGACAGCAGCCCCGTCATCCCGGTCAACGAGGGCTTGGCCCGGCTCTCCGGGCCGGGGCCATGGTCAGTCGGCTTGGCGGCCCGAGCTGCGGCCACGCCGGAACGGGCTTGCGCAGCCAGCGGCGCGGGCTCGGCTTCGGCCCCGGACGCCGCGGCCGCAGAAATGGCTGGCGCAGTGGCTGATACCTGCGCTGTGGCGACAGCAGCCTCCCTGTCCGCCAGGCGCGCGAGGATCGCCGCCATTTGATAGCGCGTGATGGGCTCGTCCCCGCGGAAGGCGCCGTCAGGAAAGCCCTCCATCAGCCCCTGGGCCTGGGCCTTCTCGACGAACTTGGCGGCCCAGTGATCCGGCGGGATGTCCTTGAATGACGGGGCGGCGGGCGCGGAGGGCTGAGGCCGCTCGGGCGCCGCCGTCGCAGTCGCCGTTTGAGCCGGTGCCGTCACCTCGGCGGCGCTCGGCGCCGGCTGTGCAGTCACCTGGGCTGCGGCCGCACCCGCGGCCAGAAGCGCGGCCGGCAGGCTGTTGAGAGGCAGGCCCGCGGCGTTCGTCGGCACCCCGGCGCGCTTGCCCCGGTAGGCTTTGAACTCATCGGCGCTGGCGAAGGCGACCACGTTCTCACATCCGCCTCCTTGCGCCGTCAGCCGCACCGCGACCGCCTCCTCGGGCTGTGCGCGCCAGGCGCCGTTGATGCGGGTGAGGGTGATGCGTTGCCCCGACGCCGGCGACATTGCGACCGCCCGCGACCACGGGAACCGGGTCTGCATCTCGCGCACCGCGCACGACAGGTCGTGATAGCGGTACTCGCGGTTGGTCTCCCAATCGGTCACCACCACCGGGTCGGGGCCGATGGCGGCGCCGCATACCTCGCACGCCGGCGGCGCGGCCGCGAAGGCCGGGAACGCGAGCCCTGCGGCAACCACCGCCGCTATGAGCGTGCGGGATAAGGCGATAATCGATCTCGTATTCATGCGTTGCTCCTCGTATCGGTTTCAGCCCCGGATTATTCATGCTGTGCTTGAATCCGACGCACAGTGCAGCCGGTTCTTCGGTGGCGCAGGATTGCATCCTGTGTTCATTCTTCGCAAGTTGGAAACCCGCGCCACCAGGAGTGTGAATAATTCGGGTCAGCCACTGCAAAGCGACTGCGGCAGCGGCGGCACTAGCCGCGTGCCGCAAGGGGGTAGGGGAGCGATCGCTGCGCCGGCCCGGTGTGAGGCGCCGCACCATGAGCGCCGTTACCGGATGCTCTGAGAGCTGAGGCGGATTGACGGGCAAAGGCCCGCCGGCAGCCGCGCAGCGATGGCTACGCGGCGGGAGGGGAACGTAAGCCCGTGGCTGCCGCCATCGGCGGCACGGGACCGGGTGGAGGGCATTCCTCGCGCTCGAACGAACGCTGAGGCGGGGAAGGATCCGGGTGGACGGAAACAGCCGCGTCTGCCCGCGGGCAGGCGGGCTCGCCACCCCTGGCCTG
>Ga0315291_10005208_pt1 | contig 16356 bp, 15 predicted proteins | sample YL17G12_20_MG_FD_203070 | JGI IMG/M metagenome (GOLD analysis project Ga0315291, IMG submission 203070) | Sediment microbial communities from Yellowstone Lake, YNP, Wyoming, USA - YL17G12_20 | ecosystem: Environmental > Aquatic > Freshwater > Lake > Sediment | place: USA: Wyoming | collected...
GAAGGCGACGACCTCGGGCGACCTCGCCTCCCGCACCATGCGGGCCAGCGGCTGGACGGGCACCTCCCTCCAGCCTATCCCGAAGTACTGGACCACCGCCCACACGGCCAGCCACACGCACACGTAAGCGGCCAGGCCCGCCGCCACCACCTTCCAGGCGCCCAGGACGCGCCGCCAGGCCGGCTTGCGCAGCCCCAGCAGCACGCCTGCTCGGCGGTGCCTGCCCGCGCAGACGCCCACGAGCACCCAGACCACGACGAGCGCCGCGGCATCGCTCAGCCCCACCACGCCCAGTTCATGGGTGAGCGCGCCGGCCGGAGCGCCGAGCGCCCTGGCGGCCGCAACCTGCAAGAGCATCCAGGCGATGAGGACGCCGGCCGCCGAGAGGACGTTCCACGGCACTCCCTGGGGGACGGACGGTCCGGCCTGCAAGGCCCCGAGCGGCTCGGTCCCATCGGCCTGGCGCTCGCCCATGCTCGGCACCCTCACTTGCAGCTCACCCAGACGTTGCGCGTGCGCGGCCCGTCGAACTCGCACAGGTACAGCCCTTGCCACGTCCCCAGGGATAGGCGCGCTCCCTCGACCGGCACCACGCAGGAGCAACCCACGAGGCTCGCCTTGACGTGCGCCGCGCTGTTGCCCTCTAAATGGGTATAGTTGTCATCAAACGGCACGATCTTGTCCAGCTCCTTCTGAACGTCCCTGACGACGGCCGGGTCCGCGTTCTCGTTCATGGTCACGCCCGCCGTCGTGTGCGGGACGAACACAAGGCAGATGCCCTCCTGCACGCCGCTCCGGGCGACCGCATCTTCTACCTGCGAGGTGATGTCAATGAAGCCCGTCTGTGAACTCGTCCGTACGCTGAACGTCTCCATTGCAGCCACTCCTCGGAGGCCGGCCGGCCGGGCAGCGGCGACTCCCGCGGCAGCCCCCACGCCGCCCGCGGGCCGGCGGCGAGCGGCTTATACCAGATGCCGACCGGCGAATCAACCTGAGCTGCCGCCGCGTGTCCTTGACTCCCTTGTCGGCTCCGGCTGACAATGTCCCGCGTGAACGCCCACGACACACAGCCTGCGCGGCCGCCGATCATTGTCAGCGCCTGTCTGCTCGGGCTTACCACGCGCTACAACGGGGCCGACTGCCGGCGCGAGGCGGTTGTGGCGTTAGCTGGCGACTGCGTTCTGGTGCCCGTCTGCCCTGAGCAGTTGGGCGGCCTCCCCACGCCGCGTGAGCCCGCGGAGATCAACGCAGGCACCGGCGAGGACGTGCTGGACGGCCGCTCGCGCGTCGCCAACCGTCTGAACGCCGACGCGACCGCCCCGTTCCTCCGCGGCGCGGAAGCCGTGGCGCGGCTCGCCGAGCTGGTAGGCGCGCGCCGCGCGCTGCTCAAGGAGGGGAGCCCCTCCTGCGGCGTGCGCCAGATCAAGCGCGCCGGCAGAGACGTGCCGGGCCCGGGCGTCACGGCGGCGCTGCTCCGCCGGAAAGGGGTGCAGGTTGACGGGATCGGGTGAAGATGGCGGCACGGGCGGCCAGGCACACGCGCCGGCACGCAAGCGGGCGGGCCCGTTGCGCCGCCTCTACGAATGGACCATCCATTGGGCGCAGACGCGGCACGCCCCCTGGGCCCTCTTCCTGCTGGCCTTCGCCGAGGCGTCCTTCTTCCCGATCCCGCCGGACGTGCTCCTCACCGCGATGGCGCTGGGCTCGCCAAAGAAGTCCCTGCGCTATTCCGCCATCTGCACGGCCGGGTCCGTCCTCGGCGGGTGCTTCGGCTACGCCATCGGCGCGCTGCTCTTCGACGCGGTCGGCAGGCCGATACTGCAGCTCTACGGCTACCTTCCGCAGTTCGAGAAGATCAGCCTCCAGTTCGCGCAGCACGATTTCCTGTTCATCTTCATCGCCGCGCTCACGCCCATCCCCTACAAGGTCTTCACCATCGCGGCGGGCGTCTGCAGCCGGGACGTCTCGCTCCAGGTGCTCATCCTGGCATCCATAGCCGGCAGGGGCCTGCGCTTCTTCGGTCTCGGAGCCCTGTTCACTTTCTTCGGGGTGCACATCAAGCTCTTCATTGACAAGTACTTCGACCTGCTCACCATTGCCCTCCTCGCCGTGGGTGTGCTGGGGTTCCTCGCCGTCAAACTGCTGGTCGGCACCGGGGAGAGGCAGGTACCGCCCGCGCCCCGGCCTCAGGCTGCGCCGGCGCCTGTCGGCCAGGCCGCCCCGCCGCCGGCCCAGCCGGGACCATAAGCCATGCTGTCCGATAACGCACGTAAGACATTGCTCACCGTCGCCCGCCGGTCCGTCGAGGCCGCCGTCAAGGGCGAGCGTCCGCCCACGTTCGACATCCAGGACGCCGAACTCTCCGCCCACCAGGGCGCCTTCGTCACGCTCCGGACGGGCGGCGACCTGCGCGGCTGCATCGGCCGGTTCGTGGCGGACGAACCGCTGTGGCGCGTCGTGCAAGCGATGTCGTTTGCCTCAGCGCGGGAGGACCCCCGGTTCGTCGGGATGCAGCTTGCGCCGGACGAACTGCCCCATCTGCACATCGAGATATCGGTGCTCTCACCGCTCAGGCGTATCCGCGATCCCATGACCGAAGTCGAACTCGGCACTCACGGCATCTACATTAGACGCGGCTTCGCCAGCGGGTGCTTCCTCCCGCAGGTCGCCACCGAAACCGGCTGGAGCAAGGAAGAGTTCCTCAGCCACTGCTGCGCAGGAAAGGCCGGCATGCCTCCGAACGCATGGAGGGACCCGCGCACCGAGGTCTACGTCTTCACGACCGAGATCATCGAAGAGCCCTGACGGGCTCTGGTCGCCCTCCTCCTCGTCCTCGTCCTTGCTCTCCTCCTCGTCCTCGCCCTCGTCCTCGCCCGGACGCCGGCCATCGTCGCTGCAATGTAGCCATTGCACTAGTGCAATATCCACGCGGCACTTCCGCCTTCTCCGGCGGCGGCTCCAGTGAGGGCCATCCCGGCCCAGTTTGGCACATACCTTTACTTGATAATGAGTTACGATATTGCCGCGTTCGCACACATTTGGCCTTCGGCCACGGAACGGTTTTTGTTGTGTTAGGGTTCTCTGAAGGTAACATCATGAAGACTGTCAGCATCATACTGCCTGTGCACGGGCAGGTTCCCCGCCTGCTCGCCACGCTCAAGCGGCTATGCCGGCAGGCCGGCCTGCTGCCCTTCCGTGCCGAAGTGCTGGTGGTTGCGCCGCCGGGCGCGAAGCTTGGCGCCCGGCCGGCGCGCTCGAACGTGCCCTTCGTCGAACTGCACGTGATCGAGGCGGATCCGGCCAGACCGGCCGGCAACCCGACGCGGCGCGGCGTCCTGGCGTCCGTCGGCGACTATGTGCTCGTGCTGCAAGAAGGCTCGGGCGTGCCGCTGCCGGAACTCTTGAAGCTCATGCCGCACTTCGAACGGGGCGCGCACGTCGTGGTCGGCTCGGGCTATCTCGGTCAGGCGGCCGCGCGGAGCCATTCCTGGCACCTGCGCCTCGGCCACGCACTGACGAGTTTCCTGGCCAACCAGGTGCTCCAGGCGGGTATCCGCGACATGGACGCCGGCTTCGTCTGCTATGCCGGACCGGTGGCTCGACAGGTCTTCGCCATGGCGCAGGCCGCCGGACGGGGCGTGGACCTGGAGGCCCTGGCCCTTGCCCGACAGCTCGGCTACACGCTCGTGGAAGTGCCGGTCCGCTCGCGGCCGCTGCATATGCGCGCGGCGCACCGGTTCGTGAGCGCTTTCCGTTTCCTGCTCGACCTCCTTGTGGTCCGCTGGCGGACGGGCGGCCGACGCCGCCGCCTCGCAGAACAGACCACCTGAACGGAGCACACTAAGAGTGGACATCTCGAAGCACTTGCCGGCGGTCGCTACGCTGGGCAACGTTGCGGCTGGTGTCGCTGCCTGTGCCTTTGCCATCGCCGGCCGTCCCGACCTCGCCGGCCTGATGATCCTGGGGGCCGTGCTCATGGATTCGTTCGACGGCGCGCTGGCTCGGTCGCTCGGCGTCACGAGCGAGTTCGGCGCGGAGCTGGACTCGCTGGCGGACGTGGTGTCTTTCGGCGTGGCGCCGGCCGTCGTCGTGGGCTCGCTTCTTCCCGAAGGGATGCGGCCCCTGGGCTGGGCGCTGGTCACCGTCTATCCGCTCTGCGCCGCGTGGCGCCTGGCGCGGTTCAATGTGACGCACAACGGGAACGGCGAGAAGCACGGCGAGTTCAGCGGCCTCCCTTCGACGGGCGCGGGCGCCGCGGCGGCGACTGCCGTGCTGATCTACGTGCGCGCGTCGGAGGCCGGGCTTTCCGCGAACCCCGTCATCCTGGCGTGCGCCATGGTCCTCCTGGGCGCGCTCATGGTGAGCCGGATGCCCTACAAGCACGTCGGCACGGTCATCTCCCGTCTCCATCCCGCCATCGGCGTTGCCACAGCAGCGGCCTTCGTGGCCGTTTCCATTCTGTGGGAGTACGAATACGTCTTCGGCGCGGCCATGTGGGCCTACGCGTTCTCCGGCCTGCTGGCCGTGGCCAGGGAGAAAATCCGCGCCGTCCGCCACGCCTGACGCCAGGCCTTCGCCCGCCCGCACTCGCCTGAGACGGTCCTTGCATTCGCGCTTTCCCGTTCCTTACACGCTTGACGCGGCATGAGCGTGTCCATAGATTAGTCGCGCGTCCGTCGCGGCGTTGCGACAGACCATCCTCTCAGACGAGGGAACCCACATGAAGGCACATCCTGTCGTCCTCGCGGCGGCGCTCTTCGTCGTGGCCCAGGTGGGCGCTTCCGCTGAGACCCGCCTCTACTTGGCAAGCCAGTACGACTGGGGGGCGAAACTCGGCTTCTACCTGGACTTCGAGGGCGCCACGCTCGCCGAACTGCCGGTGATCCTGGGGGTCGCGGACGGGCAGAACTGGCGCTTCGACAGGGCTCAGCCCGGCTTCGTAGCGGGCCGGCCTTGCCGGATCCGCGGCGTCATTGCGCCCGACGGGTCCCAGCTCTTCGTGGACGGCGACCTCGTGGCCGAGAGCAAGGGAACGTGGCGGCCATCCGAAGGCCCCCTCCAGGCGAACGACCGCCCGTCGTGGGCCGCCGACATGGGCGACTGGCTCGCCGCCGTGCATTCCGTCCGCGTCTCCGTCTCGCGCGGCGGGCGCGAGGCGGCCGCACAGGACTTCGAGTTCCCCGCCGCAGACCGAGCCGTTCCGCTGCAACTGTTCGAGCTGAACCCGTCCCGCTCGGGCGAACTCACCGCTCAGGCGGGCGAGACGGTCACCATTGACGTGACCCTCGAGTTCGCCGCCAGCGACCCGCACCGCTGGGCGCCGCTTATTGACCTCTACGGCCAATGCCGGTTCGCGGACTGGCCGGAGAAGGTCCGGGCCGACGGCGACCTTGCCGGCGACCCGGCCCGCGAGGACGCGGAGCTGGCGAAGATGCCCCCGTCGGCGGACTACGACGAGTATGGCGGCTACGCGAAGGCCGACTGGCGCGAGGAGCCGACCGGCTTCTTCCGCGTCCTGCGGCGCAACGGCTACTGGTGGCTGATCTCCCCGGCCGGGAACCTATGCTTCTACCTCGGCGTCTGCGGCTTCCCGAATCTCACGTGGCCGGCAACGCCGGTGAGCGAACGCGAATACCTCTTCCAGTGGCTGCCGCCTGATGAGAAGCCGTGGTCAGTCTGCCGGGGCCTGAACTACTGGGGCGTGCAGGACGGGACCGCGTATGCTTGCCTCTACGCGGCCAACCTCATCCGGAAGTACGGCGCCGAGGACTGGGCAGACCGGGCGCAGGCACAGGGCGCCAGGCGCCTGCGGGCCTGGGCTTTTAGCGGCGTCGGCAAGTGGGGCGGCCAGCAGGGGCTCGTGAGCATCCCCGTGCTGCACCGCTGGGGCACGCCTTCGCTCGTGCGCCACCCGGACGTCTTCGACCCGGCAGTGCGGGAGACGTTCCGAAAGGAGTTGGAGGCCCAGGTCGCCCCGCACCGCGACGACCCGACCGTCCTCGGCTGGTCGCTGGGGAACGAGTACGACGAGATCATCAGCACGGACGAAGTCCGGGACATCCTGAGAAAGCCAGCCGGCACGCCCGCCAAGCGCGCGCTCCTGGACTACGCCGCGGACAAGCTCTACCGCGGGGAGCTGCCGGCCCTCGCAGCGGCCTGGGGGCTCGGCGCCGCCGACCGCGCCGCGCTCTATGCCGGCGAGCCGTCCCCGCCAGCCGAGGATCTGGAAAAGCTGCGCGCGTTCTACGCAACCGAGTACTACGGCCTCATCTACCGCACCATAAAGGCTATGGACCCGAACCATCTCTACCTCGGTTTCTGGATCGTGCCGGGCTGGTGGACCAACGAGTCGGACTGGCGGCTCATCGCCCCGTACTGCGACGCCATCGGCTACGACCGGTACAGCCGGGACTATGCCGACCCGCTCGTGCAGCGGCTGGCCGCGGAGACGGACAAGCCCGTCCTCTGCGGCGAGTTCAGTTTCCCTTCGTTCTATGAAGGTTCCCGCGGGTTCGGCCGTTACGGCGCCGTCTCCGCGCGCGACGACGCCGAGGCGGGCGATTTGTATGCACGGTGGGTGCAGGCTGCCGCCGCCGACCCGTACTGCGTGGGCGTGTCGTACTTCAAGTACCGCGACCAGCCCCTGACCGGACGCGGCCCCGGCCGCGGCGACCGTGTCACCATCGGCGAGCATTACGCGTTCGGCGTTGTCACCGAAACGGACCGGCCTAAGTGGGAACAGGTCCGGCGCATGCGGGAGGCAAACCTGACCGCGGCCCGCCTGCGGCTTGAGGCATCGGCGACGGCTCCGGCCGGCCGCTGACAACCATGACCCGGAGGTGGAATGTGCCCCTCATGTGCAGAACGTTTCTGACGCTGATCGCAGTTTCCATCGCACTTATGGCAACCGTCGGGGAGCTCGCGCCGCGGCGGGTCTCTGCGCAGGCGCCGCAGCCGCAGCCCTTGCCCCGCCGGTGGTTCAGCGCCCACCATGGCGTGGCCGACCCCGCGCAGCGGCAAGCCCTCATCAGACTGATCGGAACCGCCGCCGACCACGGCTGCAACGGGCTTCTCCTGTCCACCGGCATGTTCGAGTTCCGCATCAAGGACCCAGCCACGGTCGAGGGCCTGCGGGCGGTGAAGGCCGCGTGCGACGGGCGCGGCGTGCAGCTCATCCCGTGCATCCCGGGCGTCGGCTGGGGCGGCGCGCTTTGGAACGAGGACCCCTACCTGATCGCGGGCGTGCCCGTGAAAGGCACGCCGCTCGTTGTCCGGAACGGCCTGATAGTGCTGGAGCCCGACGCGCCGACGTTGATCCCCGACGGCGACTTCGAACAGTTCGCGGGCGACACCTTCCCCGGCCTGACGACGGACGCGCCCGGCCGCAGCACCTTTGCAGATGCCGCAGTGAGGCACTCCGGCGCGGCGTCCCTCCGCATGGAGAACGTGGGCCGCGCCACGGAGGGCTACCGCATGTGCCGCGTCGGGCGGGAAGTGGCGTTGACGCCCAACCGCTGCTACCGCCTCTCCGCCTGGTTCAGGGCCCAGGACCTGGCGTCCAGCGACGCGGTCAATCTCTACGTCTTCGGGCCGGACCTTCAGTGGCCTCCGCTCCCCTTCCGCGACATATCCGGCCCGGGCCGCACGAGCGACTGGACCTACAGGGGCTACCTGATCAACTCATGGGGGCACTCCAAGGCCTTCGCTTACGCGGGCCTGTGGGGAGCGCAGGAGAACGATCCTGGCAAGCTCTGGGTGGACGACTTCAGGCTCGAGGAGGTCGGCCCGAACGTCGCCGTGCGGCGCCCGGGAACGCCGGTCGTGTTGCGAGAAGAAGGCTCCGGGCAACTGCTGGTAGAAGGCCAGGACTACGTCTTCCCCGTGGAGCCGCACCCGCAGCACTGGTGGCCCGGCTACTCCGGGCCCGACATCCGAGTCCTGCCCGACGGGCCGGCCGCCCTGAAAGAGGGCGACCGCCTCCGGGCCGACTGGTATCAGCCCGTCGTCGGCGCGTCCACGCACATCTGCATGTCCGAGCCGAAGCTCTACGACATCTACCGCGAGTGGATCACGCTCATAGACAGGGAACTCAAGCCGTCCGCCTACCTGCTGAGCATGGACGAGGTGCGCGGCGGCTGCACCTGCGCGCTGTGCAAGTCCCGCGGCATGACGAACGGCGAGATCCTGGCCGACTGCGTGAACCGCCAGTTCGAGATCATCCGCAGCATCAGCCCGCAAGCCGACGTGCTGGTCTGGGGCGACATGTTCGACCCGAACATGAACGCTACGGCCGGCGACTTCTGGTGGGTGCCTGGTGGCTTCCCGGAGTCCTGGAAGACGCTGAAGAGGGATGTCATCATCGCCTGCTGGTCCGATCTGCCCATTCGCGAGCCGCAGATCAAGGCATCCCTCCAGCACTTCTCAGGCCTCGGGTTCAAGACGCTCGGCGCGGCGTACTACGACGCCGGCAACCTGGATGGGGCGCGGGTCTGGCTGGACGAGCTGAGCCGCACGCCCGGCGCGTGCGGCATCATGTACACGACCTGGCAGGACTGCTACGACCTGCTGCCGGCCTTCGGCGACATGGTCTCAGCGACGGCCCGGCAACAATAGGCAGATCACAAGAAGGGGACAAACATGGCCCAACCTAAGGTGCTGATGCCAGACGGAACGCCGTTCAAGTTCTGGGATGACACGACCGAGTACACGCGCGCTTATCACGTAGCGTGCGGGCATCCGAACGCCTCGGACGAGAACCGGGGGACGGTCAACAGGCCGTTCGCCACGATCGGGCGCGCGGCAGCGGTCCTGAAGCCGGGACAGAAGGTGATCGTGCACGAGGGCGTCTACCGAGAGTGCGTCCGTCCTGAGCGCGGCGGCGAGGGGCCGGACAGCATGATCGCCTACGAGGCCGCCTCGGGCGAAGAGGTCGTGGTCAAGGGCTCCGAAGTCTGGAAGCCGGCGTGCAAGGTGAGTGAGGGCTGGCATACAGGGGCCGGCGCCAACGCGCCGACGATCTGGATGGGCGACCTTCCGTCGGAATGGTTCCACGGCTACAACCCGTTCATGGCGGACAACATGCCGGCTGAGTTCCGCACGTTCATCCAGGACTGGACGCCGGAGGAGACCTCCCGCTTCCAGCTCAAGCGCGGGATGATCTTCGCGGACGGCCGCCCGCTGCGGCAGGTCTTCTGGTTCCACGACCTGCTCAGGAGCAACGGCACGTTCTGGGTGGAGGAGCCGGGCCTCCGGGTGCACTTCCGCTTGTGGAACGACGTGGAGCCGCATGACGCGAGCTTCGAAGTGACCGTCCGCGAGCAGGCCTTCGCCCCGCTGCGTCTGCACCTGGGCTATATCCGCGTGAGCGGCTTCCGCTTCGAGCACGCGGCGGACGGCGTGCCCATCCCCCAGCGGGCCATGGTGAGCGCGGCGCGCGGGCACCACTGGATCATCGAGGACAACCGTCTGCGCTGGGCCAACTCGACGGGCCTGGACGTCGGGGCGCAGAGCTGGCACGCGGACCAGAGCCGCTGCCGGGGCGGGCACGTCATCCGGGGCAACCGCATCGCCGACTGCGGCACGAGCGGCATCCAGGGCTGCCACGGCGTGGACGGCACGCTGGTCGAGGAGAACGTCGTCGAGCGGATCGGCGGCCTGGTGCCAGAGCGGCTCTGGGAGTGCGCGGGGCTCAAGTTCCACGTGTGCACGGGCGGCCTGTTCCGCCGCAACGTCTTCCGCCACATCAAAGACGCCTGCGGGCTCTGGCTGGACGTGCTGAACAAGAACTGCCGCATCTCGAACAACGTCTTCGCGGACATCGAGACGCGCCTGGGCGGCGTCTACATCGAGTGCAGCCACGACCTGAACATCGTGGACGGCAACGTGTTCTACGACATCCGCAGCACGTGGAAGTCTGAGGCCGGTCCCGGCACCTACCCCACCGGCGGGCTCGGCGTCTTCGGCGACAGCGGGGACAACCTGATCGTGGCGCACAACTTCTTCGGCAAGCTGCCGGACAACTACGCCGTCAGCTTCCACCTGAACCAGAGCGGCCGCGTAGTCGGAGGACGCGTCGGTCTCGGCCGGCGCCACAAAGCCCTTAATAACGCCTTCTTCCAGTGCCCGAAGCGCATCCTCTTCGCGCGCAGGGAGGACGTGGCCTCCGACGGCAACCTGTTCGACGCGGCCAATGACAGCGTCTCCCTCTGCATCCGCCTGCCCGAGCCGCAGGCCCTCGTGGACCTCGCCGCATGGCGGGAGTACTACGGCCTGGACAGAGACTCCGCTCAAGCGCGGATCGAGGCGGACTTCGACGCGGAGAACGGCGAGCTGAGCTGGAAGGTGGAGGGCGAAGCCCCGGCCTGCGTGCCGGTCGAGGCGCTCCATGAGAAAGGGCCAAGACCGGCCCCCGGGCCGTTCCGTGCCGAGGAGTGGGCGCGCAGCACCTCCGGCGACCGCGGCATGCAGCGCTTCCCCGTCTGACGCCGCCCAACAGATTCACCGCAGAGCACGCCCGGAGCGCAGAGAAAGGACATAGCGAATGGATCTGGGGTCCTACGCATGTGTGACACGGCCCGTACGGATAATGATGGCCGACCTCCAAAGGACGGGCCGGGAGTTCATCAACCCTATCGGCGGGACGGACACCTGGGATGCCGCATGCGGGGTCGGACGGCGCATCGTGCACGGGGAGCGAATGTCTGTGGAGGAGTTCGGGAAGGCGTTTGTGGCAGGCTTTCTGAACCCGTGGCGCTGCCGCTTTCCGCGGTCCCGTGCTAAGGGCTTGCGCGACGCGTTAGTTGAGTGCGCGCCCCTGGTCAGCAAGGCGCCGGCCCACGTCGTCGAGATCAGACCTGCGCACCTCAATCCCCTTGGGCAGGCCTTCGAGCGCCTGTTGCTTGAGGAACACGTAGGGGGGACGACAGCGTCGAAGGCGCTCAGCGCCCTGGCGCCTACCGTTGTCGTCATGTGGGATGCTGCGATCGCAAGCCACTACGGCTTCAGCCAAAACGCGGTGGGGTACTCCAGGTTTCTGTGGCTCATGGCCCAGACTGCCCGCGAACTGTGCGAGCATGAGATCGGACGGAGTGACAGCGATGCGGCGGCGGCCGTCGAGGCGCAGGCAACACCGCCCGAACGCGGGAAGCCGGTGCCTCTCGCCAAGCTTCTCGACGAGTGGAACTGGGTGCGCATCTCCAACCGGGCCGCAGAACAATAGACGCTCTCCGGGCCCGCCCCGCACAGACCCGCGGAGCTGAACGCTGTCCCGCGCGGCACGCAGCGCTTCCCGGTCTGACGGCGCACAACAGATTCACCGCAGAGCACGCCGAGGACGCAGAGACGAAAGGCGATGGGCGCACAGCAGTAGGACTACTCTCTTGCGCCTCAGCACCCATCATGCCGTCTTGCACTGCGTTGAGAAGACCTGTCGGGACGGCGCAGCCTGTCATGCTGAGTCCCGCTCAGGCGGGACGAAGCATCTCTCTCGCTCGATCCGCTCCCAGACCGAGACCATTGGTCGGCCGTTTGGCCTTCTCAGGGCGACATGTCATGACCTGGTCAACAGAGCAACCGTTCCGCTCAAGTCTGTCTCGGCGTCCTCTGCGTCCTCTGCGGTGAATGCTGTTAGCCGTCGTGGGGCTCCGCGGCTATCAGGGCTGCGCCGAGGGCCACGACGAACTGCGGGTCGGGCGGCACGATCAACTCCCTGCCGAGCGCCACTTCCAGCGCCCTCCTCAGGGCCGGCGTCCTCGCGCCGCCGCCGATGAACGCATACCGCGACGCGCCGCCAACGTGCGCGGTCAGGGCCGCCACGCGCGACGCTATCGAAGCGAAGAGGCCCGCGGCGATGTCCGACTCGGGCACGCTGCGCGCGATGAGGGAGACGACCTCGCTTTCAGCGAACACGGCGCACGTGGAGTTGATGCGGGCCGGCTTCGAGGCGGCCTCCGCCAGCTTGCCGAGGCGGTCGAAGTCAACGCTGAGCGCCGAGACCATGAGTTCCAGGAAACGGCCCGTCCCCGCCGCGCACTTGTCGTTCATGGCGAAGTCGGCGACGGTGCCATCGGCGGCAAGCCGTATCACCTTCGTGTCCTGGCCGCCCAGGTCAATGACGCCGTCCGCCCCAGGGACGACCAAGTGAGCGCCGCGCGCGGCGGCGAGGATTTCCGTGATCGTGCGCGCGCCGGTGTTCGCGGCCGAACGCCCGTAGCCTGTAGCCACGCACGGCAGCTCCCGCGCCGTGAGGCCGGCGTCGGCAAGGGCGCGTGAGAACGCCTCCTCCCCTGCGGACCTGGGGTCGGTGCCGGTCTTCAGGAGCGCCTTGCCGAGCACGTGGCCGTTGCTCTGGATGACCGCCTTGGTGGCGACGGAACCGATGTCTATGCCTGCCGTGGTCATTGCCTGCGACGCTGCTCCTTGATCATCTCCAGGAAAGCTTCTACGCGGACGCGGACCTGCTCGACGTCCTCCGTGCCGAGTTCCGTGTCAACGGCCAGGAACGGGATGCTGCGCTGGCGCAGGATGTGCCTCAGGCGGGCGCACTGCATGCCGGAGAGCTGGCAGAGCCTGAGGCTGTGCGCCACGACGCCGCACGCGCCCCACTCCTCGACGAGTTCCAGCACCCGGTCCGTGAGCGCATCGGTGTCCATGAAGCACGGGCAAAGGCAAGCGGAGAAGTAGCGCAGCGCCAGCGCTCTCATCATGCCCGGGCGGCTCCACTCGTCCACCTGGACCGGATCGTAGAGCCCCTGGGTCGCCGAGCAAAGCGTGTCCGCCACGACGGAGGCGCCCGCGCCCTCGATGACCGCGTACAGCTTCCAAGCCGGCCACAGGAGGGGCGCACCTGTCAGCACCAGAGGGACGGAGGCGGACGGCCTCGGGCGCTGCGCCCCAAGGGCCATGACCTCGTTCGCCAGGGCGCGCACGGCCTCGGCCCAGTGAACGGGGTCCGCGGAGAACGCGGCCGCGGCCACGAGGGCCAGATCGCTGCCGGCCAGGACGTGGGGATGGGCAAGCCTCGTCCGCTGGAGCTCATGGAACGCGTCCTGCCTGGCCCGTCGGCGCTCTATGGCATCCCGCAGGCGCGCCCTGGTCAGCGGGATGCCGGTCAGGGCCGAAAGGTCGCGCCCCAGCCTCTCCAGCTCCGCCACCCAGTAGCCCAGCTCAGTCCGGTAGTCGTTCCGCGGCGGGACCGAAAGCTGGAGGACTTGCACGTAGTCCGACAGGAACTCCCCGAGCCGGCGCTTCGCGTCACAGGCGGTCGGGACCACGACGACATCCGCCTGCCCCGCAGCGCCGAGGCGCGCCGCCACGGCCCCGAAACACGCGCGCGCCACGGGGCAGACGTCCCTCGGCATCACCTGTTCCCCGGCCGACTGCGCCACGACCGAACCCGTGCACAGCCTGACGGGCCTCGCCCCGACCGCCTCCACGACCTCGGCCGGGACGAAGTTGCAGAAGACTCCGACGGCCGGGCCGTCGCCGGCCGGCGCGTCAGCAGCAGTCAGCATGGCCTCGAAGAGCTTCAGGGCATCCGGCCTGCCCGCCCGCGATCTCAGGGAGGCCAGCGCCGATTCCTGAAGCCTCCGCTCCTCCGCCGCTGCGCCCGCCGGGGGCGTTACGCGGGCCACGCGGTAGTGCCTTGCGGGCGTCCCCTGCTCGTCGCCGGCGCGCTTCACGAACGGGCCTCCCTGTACTTCGACCGCAGGAACTCCTTGCCGCAGAACGTCACGCTCAGGCATGCGTCGCGCGGGCACGCGTCCACGCACCGCAGGCAGAGGACGCAGCCCGCCTCGTTGAGAACGTCTTTGTCTTTGCTGATGGTCACGTGCTCAAGCCCCATGGGGCACGCGTCGGCGCAGGCTGCGCAACGGTTGCACTTGCGTTGGTCCTTCCGAAGCTCAAGCGGAGAGCCCCGGTTGAACCAGGAGTTCACAAGCCCAATGGGACACAGGTGGCACCAGATGCGCCGCCCCACGAAGAACGCAGCGACGAAGAGGCCCAGCACGAGCCAGCTTGCGACGGAGAGGAAGCTGCTTATGCCGTTCGTGAAGTCCGCCAGGGTGGACGTGCGCCCGCCGAACAGCGGACACAGAAGCCTGGCCGGGCAGACCTGACAGTAAGGCAGGAACAGGTAGCACTGGTACGAGGCGAAAGACGGCAGGCCGATGAGCGCCGAGACCGCCACCGTCGGCACGAGCAGCCCGTATGAGGAGATTCTGAGAGCCTTCCTGAAGGGCGACGAGAAGTGCACGTGGTCAATGCGCAGCATGCGCCTCAGGCCGTTCAGGACGTCGCCCATCGTGCCCAGCGGGCAGACCCAGCCGCACCAAGAGCGCCCCAGGAAGAAGGCGAGGACGACGAACACCAGGACGTATACGCTCAGGTATTTCAGCGGCGTGCGCCACGTGAGGTTCTCGGACAAGAGGTGAACGGAGCAGGCCTTGAAGAGCCCGCCGCCGGGGTTGAAGCGGCAGGCGGCTCCCGGGGGGTAGAAGTTGAACGCGGGCTCGTCCCCGGGCGCCCAGGCGATCGCCTTCTGCGGCAAGGAGTTCGCCGAGTAAGACCCTTGCGGCGCCGAGAGGCGCGGCAGCAGGCTGCCGGCGGGCGCGCCCTTCAGAACGTAGCCGCCGTAGATGAGCAGGCAGAAGGCCAGCCCCTGCACCACGCGCCTTGCGGAACCTATCGGCCGCTTCATCTGCTCAGCTTCACCTTTCGCCAGACAAGCAAGCCGATGATCGCGGCCGCCGGAACGTAGCAGGCGTAATACCAAAGGTCCGGGTGGCGCTCCACGCGCACCAGCATCATGCCTGCCCCCAGGTCGAAGTCCGGCGACGGGACTTCCGCCTCTTCGAAGTAGAGCGGCTGCGGCAGGGCGCCCAGTTCCGCAGGCCCGGGCAGAGCGCGGCGCACGTCAGGACCCCACTCCAGCCAGACGTAGAGGTCGCCGGCGCGCGGCACGTCCGTGACGAAGGTGACCTCCGCCAGCTTGAGGCTGCCGTCAGCCCACGAGGCAGCCGGGCGCACGTTCGCCGGGACCTCGTCGGCTGTCGCACCGACAGCCACCACGCGCACGCTCTCGGCCGACGCGGCTGCCCCCGGCGCGAACGCGCAGAAGCCCGTCACGACGCACCGCCCCGGCGCAGGCGCAACCGCCCTGAGCCCTCTGTGCTGCACACCGGCCTCAGCGGCGTACGCGGCCGAGGCGCCCCAGAGGATCAGGGCTCCGGCGCAAAGAGCAACTGTCCGTAGCTCGCCGGGTCCTCGTAGTTGCCGGGCAGGCCGGCCCAGAAGCTCGTCTGCGCCGCGCCCGCGGCGCGCTGACGCACTATGTTCAGTCCCCATGTCTCACCGGGCTTCGGAGGCCCTTCCATGGCGAAAAACGTCCACGGCACGGCCATCTCAGCAGTCCATTCCGCTTCCGCACGCGTCACCTTGGCCGACAGGAGACTTGCCGGCACATCGCGCACGCCGTCCTTGTCGCGCACCGATGCCGCCAGCGTCCCGTCGGCGCAGACGGTCAGGCTGTAGAGCGCGCCCCCCGCCGGGGGGCTCAGCCTCAGGGCGACCGAGTCCTTCGCGCCCGCGCCCGCGGGCTCGGGCTCCAGGCAGGAGAAGGCGAAGTAGAACGCCGTGGAGTCAAAGACGGTGAGCGCTACGGTCTGCGGGCTGGCCGGCGCGCCCTGGGTGTTGCGGAAGTTGGACGTCACCAGCGCCCGCGCCCAGGCAGGTTCAGCCACGCGGCCGTCCACCTGGATGCCCGTCTGACCTGCTGAGCCTTCAGCAGGCGGCACCTCCGGGAGCCGCGGGACGACGCGCGCGACCGTGCCGCCGAGGCTGAACCGCTTGAACTCCTGCTCGGCGTTGCCCTTGACGGCGTAGAGCCTGAAGTCAAGCGGGTAACTGCCGGACGGAGTGTTCGGTTTCGTCTTCAGCTCGACGTTGAAGAAGACGCGCGCCCCCTGGGGCAATTGCATCTGTTCCGGCGTAACCGAGACGTCGAAGGCGGGGCTCTGGCCGCCCAGCCGGATCTGCTCGATGCCCCGGTCCATGTTGTTCTGCAGAAACACCTTGAAGGCGATCGAGTCCTTCACGATGATGTTCATGAGCTCCGGCTTCACGATGAGCTTGTCCGGCTGGCGGTAGACGTTGTCGCACAGATGCCCCTCGGCCACCGTGAGCAAGCCTGCGGACAAGAGAGCAGTTGCACCCAGAACGCTGAGCAACCCGCGGCGGCGCGGCATCGGCTACCTCCTGCTTTGGTTTCCCGACACGTCGCGTCCCAGAAGAGTCCCATTATACCGCGGACGTAAGCTGGAGTCCCGGCCGCGCAGTCCGTCTTCCCGCCACGCAGGG
>Ga0315291_10005209_pt1 | contig 16355 bp, 12 predicted proteins | sample YL17G12_20_MG_FD_203070 | JGI IMG/M metagenome (GOLD analysis project Ga0315291, IMG submission 203070) | Sediment microbial communities from Yellowstone Lake, YNP, Wyoming, USA - YL17G12_20 | ecosystem: Environmental > Aquatic > Freshwater > Lake > Sediment | place: USA: Wyoming | collected...
CGCCGGGCTGATCGCCGGCGAAGGGCTGACAGGCCTCCTGCGGGCCCTTTGGAAGTTCCTGTTCCTCCAGAACGTCATCGGCTTCGACATCCCGACCATCTTCAAGTCTCCCAATTATCTTCTGGGACTCGTGGTGCTCGGCCTGATCGCGTTCTATCTCATCCGGGTCCCGCTGAAGAACGCCGGTTCTCCGGATGAGCCTCCTCCGCCTTCGGCCGTCATTTGATCGGAAAAGCGGAACAGGCTTTAGGGATGGCTTCTTATGCGGGCGGGCGCTCGCGTTGGCCTGGGGATGCCAAAATTGCCGACAGGGCGTGAGTCCGAATTCCGGGACTTGAACCCATTCTCTGGAATTATGGGGTGGGCCCATTATCTTGAAAGCTTTGGGCGGATAGCCTAAAATAGAACTGAGAGAGAACAATGGCTATCCGAGAGATCTTGAAGATCGGGCACCCGGCCCTGACGCGGAAGGCAGCCCCGGTGGAGTCCATCGACAAGGAGATCATCGATCTCGCCCGCGACATGGTCGAGACCCTTCACGCGGCGCCCGGGATAGGTCTGGCCGCACCCCAGTTGGATGTCGGCAAGCGATTGATCGTCGTCGACCTGTCGGTCGGTGAGGACCCGGACAGCCTGATCGTCTTCGTCAATCCCGAACTCATCAGCCAGGAAGGTGTCGTCGTCTGCGAAGAAGGCTGCCTCTCGGTCCCCGACGTTCATGAAAAGGTCGCCAGGCCCTACAAGGTCGTAGTCAGGGGGTTGGACCTGGAAGGCAAAACTAAGGACGTCGAGGGAGAAGACCTTCTGGCCCGCGCCCTTTGCCACGAGATCGACCATCTGGAGGGTCGGCTCTTCATCGAACGTCTTTCGCCTCTAAAGAGGGCTTTGATCAAAAAAAAGTTCCGAAAACAGCAGATTAAAAGCCGCCCCCTATGAAGATCGTCTTTTTTGGAAGTCCGCCCGCCGCCCTCCCGTCCCTGGGCGCGCTCCTCGAAGCCGGCCATTCCGTCGAGCTCGTCATCACCCAACCCGACAGGCCGGCGGGACGGGGCCGGAAACTCAGGCCGAGCGCGGTGAAGGCCTTTGCTATCGCCCGAGGCCTTCCCGTCCTTGAGCCCGCAAGGATCCGAAAGGACGAGTCGGTCCTAGGAAGGCTCCAGTCGGTCCGTCCCGATATTCACGTGGTCGCCGCCTACGGTCAGTTCCTTCCGGCCTCCATCACGAATTTCCCGCCCCGCCATTCCGTGAACGTCCATTTCTCTCTATTGCCGAAGTACCGGGGGGCCTCCCCCGTCCAATGGGCGATCATGAATGGGGAGACCCGGACAGGGGTTACGATCTTCGAGCTGAACGAAAGGATGGACGAGGGAAACATCCTGGCCATGGAGGCGACGGACATCCAATCCGATGAAACGGCCCATGTCCTCGAGATGCGGCTGGCCGCGCTGGGCGCGGCTCTCCTCATACGGACACTGAAGGATATCGACCACATCGTGCCCGTCCCGCAGGACCACTCCCTTGCGACCCTGGCCCCGAAGATCCGGAAGGAGGACGGTACGATCGACTGGTGTGAGGAAGCCGCAGCCATCGATAGAAGGGTCCGGGCCTTTCAACCCTGGCCGTCCGCCTTCTCGTTCCTCAAAGGGAAAAGGTTCCAGATCCATCGCGGCCTGGCGCTTGGAACGAGGTTCATAACCTCTCCCCCCGGGATGGTCCTGGCCGTCGGCAAGGGCGGAATTGACGTTGCGTGCGGAAGCGGGAGCACCTACAGGATCCTATCCATCCAACCCGAAGGCAAAAAGGAGATGGACGCGCACGCGTTCACCATCGGGGCCGGCGTCCGCGCCGGCGACGCGTTCAGGCGGCCCTGAACGTCCTGGTCTTCTTATCCCCCTGCTTCGCGGCATCCCTTCTTGTCAACAATCCACGCTCATAGAAAAGGGACCCTCTTCATCGGCTTTGTGGTCCGGACAACGAACGGGAGACTATTCCTCGAGGATGTAGTTGTAGGGATTGACGGATGTATCGTTGACCCTGACTTCGTAATGGAGGTGGGGACCCAAGGCTTTGCCCGTCTTGCCGACATAGCCCAGCAGATCTCCCCTCTTGATCCTCTGCCCGGCCCGGACGATGTATTTGTCAAGGTGACAGTACTGGGTGACGATCCCTCCGCCGTGGCTGATGATCACCGTCCGGCCGAAAAATTTGTCAAAGGCGGCTTCGATCACGTTGCCGTCGGCGGTCGCCACGACAGGGTTCCCGAAGTTCGTCGCGATGTCGATGCCGCGATGGAAGGTCCTCTTGCCGGTGAATGGGTCGATCCTGTATCCGAAGGGAGATGAGACCCAACCCTGGGCCGGCCAGATGGTCGGCGTCGTGGCCAACCTAGCCGTCTGACTCTCCAGCATATTGACCAGGGAGCCGAGGTTCTTCTCCACGCTGTCGGCCTTCTGGGTGAGGTTCTGGATGGCGCTGAACGAGATGCTCTGGGGATCGGGCGCCGGTTCGGCCGTGCCTTCAGGTCCCGGGTCACCGCCTCCCAGGCCCGGTTCCCCCTGGATCACGTTCGGGGATTTGAAACCCATCATGACATTGAGCCTTTTGGCATAGCTCTCAAAGCTCGAGATCGTGGTCTTGAGCCGCTTGATGGATTCTTCATAATTGGAAATCTTTTCTTTCTGCTCCGTGTTCTCCCTGGCCAGGGTCCTGTACTTAGAGCGGATGATGGTCATCGAAAAATAATCGACCAGGAAAACGGCGAGGACCACGAGGACGAGCGCCGCCCCGCTCAACAGGAACTTCATGGACCTCTTGGAGAAGGTCAGGGTTCTGAAGTTGGTCTTGGAATGCGGAACGATGATGACGGAAAAGAACTTCTTAGCCATGAATACCTTCTTTGATTAACACAATTAAAAAATCCGTGTCAAGCGTTTTATTCCGTCCCAAAGGCTCCGTCTGAAAATTGAGGATACCAGACGATAGCAGAAACGCCCCTATATAGCAAATCCTTATCCGCCGCAGAGAACGGCCCCGCCATTGACGTTCAGGGTTTCGCCGGTGATGTGGATCGCCAGGTCTGAGGCCAGGAAAAGGATCGGCCCGGCGATGTCTTCCGGAGCCGGGATCCTCTTGAGCGGGATTGACTGTCTGACCTTTTCCCGGAACCCGGGCCGGCTGAAAATCTCCGTGCACATGTCGGTATCCACCCAGCCGGGGGCCACGCCGTTGACACGGATGTTGTACGGGGCGAGCTCGACCCCCAGCGACTTGGTCATGGCGACCATGGCGCCCTTGCTCGCCGCATAATGGGAATGGAAGGCCTCCCCGCGGAGGCCGGCCGTGGACCCGACGTTGATGATCCACCCCCGTCCGCCCCGTTTCATGAGGGGAACGGCCGCGTTGCACACGTAGAAGACACCTTCGATGTTGACGGCCATGGTCTCCCTCAAGACATTTTCGTCCATGGACCCCATCTCGAGATAGGTCCAGATCCCGACGTTGTTCACGGCAATATCCAGGCCGCCCCATTTCCTGTCGATCTCCGCAATCATATCGTCAACGTCCTTTTTCATGGATATCTCGGCCTTGTAAACAAGGCATTCCCGGCCGAGCTTCTCGACCTCCTTTTGGACCTCGTCGGCAGCGGCTTTGTTTCGTTGGTAGTTGATGGCGACGTCACAGCCGGCCCGGCCGAACAGAATGGCCGCAGCCCGGCCGATCCCCCTCGAACCACCCGTTATCAGGGCCTTTCGGCCGTCCAAACGGATCATGAGACCTCCTGTCAAATCATGGGCTGATCAAATCCGAAACCGTCGGCCGGATTCAGCCCGTATAGCTCAACGTGAAATCCTTCATCCTATGAAATTCAAGATAACGATAGATGTCCGCCGCGTTGGGCAGGACCTTCTCGTTCATGACAGAGAAATAATCGTCGACCGCGGGCAGTCGGCCCCGAAGGGCGGCGACGGCCGCCAGCTCGGCGGAACCGAGGTAGACACGGGCCCCGTCCCCCATCCGGTCATCGAAGTTCCGCGTCGAAGTGGAAATGATGGTCGCTTTCGGCCGGACCCTCGCCTGGTTTCCCATGCACAAAGAGCACCCCGGGATCTCCATCCTCACCCCGGCGCCGGAAAAGATCGAGTAATGGCCCTCGCGCATAAGCTGGGCCGCGTCCATTTTCGTCGGCGGCGTGAGCCAGACCCGGGTCGCGAGGTATCCGGCTTTGTCAAAGATCCGGCTCGCCGCGCGGAAGTGGCCGATATTCGTCATGCAGGAGCCGATGAACACCTCGTCGATGGCGTCCCCCGCGACCTCCGACAGGAGCTTGACGTCGTCAGGGTCGTTGGGGCAGGCCAGGATGGGTTCCCGGACGGCTTCCAGGTCGATCTCGAGGACCGCGGCATACTCGGCGGCATGACCGTCCTTCTTGAGCAGAACGGGGGACTTCAACCACGCCTCGCAAGCTTCGATCCTCTTTTCCAGCGTTCCGGCGTCCTTGTATCCTTCCTCGATCATCCTCCGCATCAGGGCGACGTTGCTCCGGAGAAATTCAGCGACCCTTTCTTCGTTGAGGGCGATGACGCCGCCGGCCGCTGAACGCTCCGCGGTCGCGTCGGTCAGCTCATAAGCCTGTTCGACGTTCAGGTCCTCCAGTCCTTCCATTTCGATCAGCCGGCCGTTGAAGACGTTCTTCTTCCCCTTCTTGGCAACCGTCAGAAGACCTTTCTTGATCGCGAAATACGGGATGGCGTTGACGGCATCCCGGAGGGTGATGCCCGGGTTGAGTTTTCCCGAGAACCGGACCAGGACGGACTCGGGCATGTCCAGGGGCATGAAACCCAGGGCCCCGGCGAAAGCGACGAGACCCGAACCGGCGGGGAAGCTCAGCCCGATGGGAAAGCGGGTGTGTGAATCCCCACCCGTCCCCATCGAGTCCGGAAGGAGGAGCCGGTTCAGCCAGGAATGGATGACGCCGTCCCCGGGCTTGAGGGCGACCCCCTTCCTATCGATAACGAACGCGGGCAGGGCCCTGTGCATCCTGACATCGGCAGCCTTGGGATAAGCCGCCGTATGGCAGAACGACTGCATGAAGAGGTCGGTCTGGAACTCGAGGCAGGCCAGTTCCTTGAGCTCGTCAGCCGTCATCGGTCCCGTCGTGTCCTGGGAGCCGACGGTCGTCATTCTCGGCTCACAAGCCGTTCCCGGAAGGACGCCATCGACCCCGCAGGCCTTTCCGACGATCTTTTGGGCCAGAGAATAGCCCTGCCCCGGTCCTGCCCTGGGGTTTTCGATCGCGGTGAAGAATTCCGCTTCGTCCATCCTGAGCGCCTTCCGGGCCCTTCCGGTCAGCTGCCTTCCAATGATCAGGTTCAGCCGCCCCCCGGCCCTGAACTCATCCTTGATCGTGACGGGCTTGAATTCAAATTTCGCTATCTCCGCTCCCGCTTCGTCCGTGACGACACAAGCGTTCGTGTCGATGGTGATGACGTCCCCCGTTTTTATCCGGCCGACATCGCACATGATAGGCAGGCCGCCCGAGTCCTCGGTTGTGTTGAAGAAGATGGGGGCGATGAGCCCGCCGAGCACGATGCCGCCCCTCCTCTTGTTGGGAACGAAGGGGATGTCCTCGCCGATGTGCCACATCACGGAATTGCAGGCCGATTTCCTTGATGACCCGGTGCCGACCACGTCGCCGGCGAAGGCCACCCTCCAGCCTTCCTCTCGGAAGGAGCGGATCGTCCCGTTCCCGGCCGGGAAACGGGTCTCTCCCATGGCGAGCGCATGAAGAGGGATGTCGGGTCGTGTCGAAGCGTGTTTGGCCGGAGAGAAGTCATCGGTGTTGATCTCTCCGTCCACCTTGAAAACCTTGACCGTCAGCGACGTCGGGAACACGGGCTTCGAAAGGAACCATTCGCCCGCCGCCCAGGATTCGAGGACGGACTGGGCGAACGGGTTCTTCGACGACATCCCCAGAACGGCGTCGAACGCTCCGTAAACAAGGATGGTCTTCTTCAGAGCCTCGGCCGCCGCTGCGGCCAGTTCCGGCTCCTCCAAGAACGCGACGAGCGGCCCGATGTTATAGCCCCCCAGCATCGTTCCCAGAAGGAACACGGAGTCCTTACGAGAAACGAGGGGAGAGATCGTCTCTCCCCGGCCGATCCTCGTCAGCCACTCCGCTTTAACCCTGGCCGCCGGATCAACACCGGGCGAGACCCTGTCCCTCAAGAGCGCCAGGATAAGATCGCCCCTTCCGTCTTCGGGCGCTTCCAGAAACCGGCAGACCTCCCCGGTTTCCGCCGGGCTGAGCGGAAGCGGTGGAATTCCCAGCTTCGCTCGTTCTTTCTCCTGGGTAAAATAGGCCTCGAGCATCTCACTCCTCCCTTTGATCTCCTGCATAGATTCCGAAGAGTTCATCCAACGCAATAACTGTATAGAGAATTCGGCCGGTTTTGTCAAAACCTATTTTGGCGATTTTCAGCCGGGCCGGTTCCTTGGCCGGTATGATGACGATAGCGTGATCCCATGGATTCGTACCAGAGCCCGAAAAAGGTTGATTTCGGGGCCGATATTGTTGTAAAATATTTTTCTTAATATTAAAATCTCACAAAACGGAGGAAGACGCAATGGACAGTGCCGCCATCGATAGGGCAAAAGAGCACTTTGGAAAGCTTCTCGAAACCCAAATGAAACGCATGGAGAAGGTCAAATCCATGCCCGATTGGATCGACTACAAGACGGTCAAACCGATCAAGATCGGTATCCTCGCCGGCGACGGCATCGGGCCTTTCATCGCCGCCGAGTCCAAGCGGGTGCTCGAATTCCTGCTCAATGACGAGGTCAAGGCCGGCAAGGCCGAGATCCGGGACATCGAGGGTCTGACCATCGAGAACCGGGCCGCCCACAAGAAGGCCATCCCGGACGACGTCCTGGCCGAGATCAAGAAATACCATGTCACGCTCAAGGGACCGACGACGACACCAAGAAAGGGCGATCCCTGGCCGAACATCGAGAGCTGCAACGTGGCCGTGAGGAAAGAGCTTGACCTCTTCGCCAACGTCCGGCCCGTCCGGGTTCCTAGGCAGGGCATCAACTGGATTTTCTTCAGGGAGAATACGGAAGACCTTTACGCGCTCGGCCCCTATGGCATCGAGGTCGACGCGGACATCGCCATCGACTTCAAGGTGATCACCACCCCCGGTTCGGACCGGATCTGCCGCCTCGCTTTCGAGCATGCCCGCACGAACGGCCGGACCAGGGTCACTTGCGTTACCAAAGCTAACGTCGTCAAGACGACCGATGGTAAGTTTCTGGAAAGCTTCTATCGCATCGCCAAAGAATACCCCGGAATCCAAGTCGACGACTGGTACATCGACATCATGACAGCCAAACTGGTCGACGAGAAGCGCCGCCGCGACTTCCAGGTCATGGTCCTGCCCAACCTTTACGGCGACATCCTGACCGACGAGGCCGCCGAGTTCCAGGGCGGCGTCGGGACGGCCGGCAGCGCCAACATCGGCAAGCAGTATGCCATGTTCGAGGCCATCCACGGCTCGGCGCCGCGGATGGTCACCGAGGGACGCGCCCAGTTCGCCGATCCCTGCAGCATGATCCGGGCGGCCGCGATGCTCATCGCCCACATCGGACATCCCGGGCAGGCCAAGAAGCTGGAAATGGCGCTCGACATCACCGGCCAATACGAAAAGAAGCTCGTCATCACCGGGCGCCCGACCGGGACGACCGGGAAGGACTTCACCGACTACATCATGGATTGGATCAACAATCCAAAACTCGAGTCGACTTGGGAAGGCTACGTCAAAGCCTGAGTCGCGAGAGAACTTAATAAGGAGGCACACTCATGAGAAAGAAGATCGCACTCATCGGCGGCGGCCAGATCGGCCAGATCCTGGCCCTGCTCACCGCTCAAAAGGAGCTCGGGAACATCATCATCCTGGATGTTCCGCCCTACGAGAACGTCTGCAAGGGCAAGGCCCTCGACCTGATGGAAATGGCCCCCCATGGCAACTACGACGCCAACATCAGCGGCACCTCGGACTACAAGGACATCGATGGGGCCGACGTGGTCATCGTCACCGCCGGCAAACCCCGCGAGGCGGGCATGACCCGGGAGGACCTGCTCAGCATCAACATCAAGATCATCACCGATGTTGCCAACGGCGTTAAGCAGCATGCCCCCAAGGCCTTCTGCATCATCGTCACCAATCCCCTGGACGCAATGGTCTATGTCTTCCAGAAGGTGACCGGGTTCCCGAAGAACCAGGTCGTTGGGATGGCCGGGACGCTGGACACGGCCCGCTGGCGCGCCTTCGTCGCCATGGAGCTGGGCGTATCGGTGGCCGACGTCGCCGGGACGGTCTTGGGCGGCCACGGCCCGGACATGGTCCCCCTGCCCCGCCTGACCACGGTCGGCGGCGTTCCGTTGGAAGAGATCGCGACGAAAGAGCAAATCGACAGGCTCGTCACCAGGACCCGAGAGGCCGGAACCGAAATCGTCAAGCTTTTCGGAAAGGGGTCCGCGTTCTTCAGCCCCGCTTGGAGCGCCATCATCATGGCCGAATCGTATCTCAAGGACAAACGGCGCATCCTCCCCTGCGCGGCACTCTGCGAGGGCGAATACGGCATCAAAGGCCTCTTCCTGGGCGTGCCGTGCTTGATCAGCGGCAAGGGCATCGAGAAGATCTTTGAGATCAAGCTCGCCGCCGAAGAGAACGCCATGCTTCAGAAGACCATCGCAGCCGTGACCAAGACCGTCCAGGAGTGCAATATCTGACGGACGCCCTTCTCTTGATGAGGATCGAAAGCGTCGAGGTCGCGGACGCCCCGTCGAAAGCACGTGAGATCGCTGAGCGGATAGGCCCGAAGGTCGTCCTCGAGGCCCAGGTCCGCGCCGGCGGCCGGGGCAAAGGCGGAGGCATCAGGGTGGCCGAGAACCCTGAAGACGCGGAGTACGTGGCCGCAAGCCCGGCCGAAATCGGCTCGACGCTTCAAAGAGCTTTGAAGTCATAGGTTCGACATGACCATTTATCCTCGGATCAACCGGATTCTGATTTTATTATTCGTGGCTATCGCCGGCATCGTTTGGTCGGAACGACAGTCTCAGCAAGCCCCTCCCCTTTCCATTGAGAGGGTCAAGAGGAATATCTACCTCGTCAGCGGCGGGAGCGGGGCCAACGCCGGCTTTTTCATCGGCGAAAAGGAAGTCTTCCTCATCGACGTCAAGATGAGCCCGGAGTCGGCCCGGCAGATGCTTGATGACATCAAGAAGCTCACATCCCTTCCCGTCACGACGATCATCCTGACCCATAGCGACGGAGATCATGTCAACGGCTTTCCCGGCGTTCCGAAGGGGCTGAAGATCATCGCGCACGAGCAATGCTTGAAGGAGCTCGAAAAGGCCGCCGCCGAACAACCTTTCCTTAAGGACTTCCTGCCCGATCAAACATTCACTTCCGAGAAGGTATTGAGTTCGGGCGCCGCTGTCATCGATCTGCGGAATTATGGACCCGCCCACACGAGCGGCGATACCGTGGTCTATCTCCCCGGCGAGGGTGTCGCCTTCGTGGGGGACCTGGCGTTCGTCGGCCGCGATCCCCTGGTCCACCGCCGCAAGAAAGGCAGTTCGTTCGGGCTGGTGAAGACGCTGAAGGCCATCCTCGACCATAAGCCAAGAATCGAGACCTTCGTCCCCGGACACAGCAGCCTCTTGACCCGGACGGACATCGAGGGGCTCATCAAGTCCATCGAAGAGAAACAGTCCCGGATCAAGGTTATGGTCGGCGAAGGCCGAACGCTCGACGAGGTCAAGAAGGCCTTCGGGATGACGGACCCGCCCGCCGGCGGGATGCGTTTCCCAAGCCTCGCCGAAGTCATCTATCAGGAATTGACGGAGGGCAAATGAAAACGGGAGCCCGCTGTTTTTTCATTCTTCTTCTTCTGAACGTGGCTCTGTTCCTGGCGTCCTGCCGGAATGTCTCAGGCGGCCGGGGGGCTTCGATCAGCGAAAAAAAGGAATCCATCAAGACTTACCCCTTCTCCGACCCGGACCCGGTGCCCGTCTTCGCCCGCTCCTCGATGTGGGGACAGGGGGCCAGGCTTTATCCCTATTTCTTCTTCAACACATTCAGCGCCCAGGGGATGGACAAAGACTGGACCGTCGTCCGCCTTGAAAACCCGTATATCCAGGTCTCCGTCCTCCCCCAGGTCGGCGGCAAGATCTGGGGCGCGTCGGAAAAGGCGACGGGCCGTGACTTCCTGTATACGAACCACGTTCTTAAGTTCCGGGAGATCGCCCTGCGCGGGCCGTGGACCTCGGGCGGTATAGAGTTCAATTTCGGTGTCATCGGCCACGCGCCTTCGACGGCTACACCCGTGGATTATCTCCTCCGCAAGAACAAGGATGGGAGCGTGTCCTGTGTCGTCGGCGCCCTCGACCTCCCGTCACGCACCCGATGGAGCGTCACGATCACCCTGCCTAAGGATAAATCTTATTTCGAGACAAACGCCCTCTGGTTCAATGCCTCTCCCTACAGCCAGTCCACCTACTCCTGGTCGTGCGCGGCCATCAAGGCCGCCGACGACCTCAAGTACATCTTCCCCGGCGGCGCCCAGATCGGGCACGATTACTCGGTCCCCCTCGAGCCCTGGCCTGTGGACCGCAAGGGACGAGACCTTTCCTGGTACAAGAACAACAACTTCGGCGGCGCTAAGAGCTACTTTACCGTCGGTGAATACAAGGATTTTTACGGCGCCTGGTATAAGAGCTCAGATTCCGGCTTCGGCCATTGGGCCCTCTACGACGACGTCCCGGGCCGTAAGATCTGGATCTGGGACCTCTCGCGGGCCGGCGAGATATGGGTCGACCTTCTGACGGATAAGGATGGACAATACTCCGAGCCCCAGGCCGGACGACTCTACAACCAGTCCGACCACGAATCGTTCAAGCCCTATTCCGCGGACCGCTGGCGGGAGATCTGGTTCCCGTACAGAGACATCGGACCCATGGTCAAGGCTTCGCCTGCGGGCGTTCTGAATGTGACGCCTTCGGAAAACGCACTGGACATCGGCTTCTTCCCGCTCCAAGCCCTCGATGAAGACCTGACCGTGACGGAAAAGGACGGCAAGGAAATCTTCCGCGAACATTTAAAGCTCAGCCCTGGCCGGGTGTTCAAGAAGAGCCTGCCGATCACGACCGGGGCATTTCCTTTCGAGGTCCGCTTGGGCAGGAAGCTGGTTTATAAGAGCGACCCAAAGTCCTTAGACATCAAGAGGCCCCTTCGTTTCAGGCCCATCGATGAATCCACGGCCGAAGGCCTCTTCATGAGCGGCAGCCGTTCGGAAAAGGCGCGTGACTTTCAAACCGCCCTGCAAAAATATCTGGCCTGTCTTGAGATTGAGCCCCTTCATGTCCGTGCCCTGACCCGAACAGCCGAGCTCTACGCGCGGCGCGGGGAATACGTGAAGGCCATGGGCTTCGCCGAAAAGGCTTTGGAGATCTCGATGTACGACGCCGAGGCCAATTATGTTTGCGGCGTCATCTGCCGCAAGCAAGGCGAACTGGTGGACGCCAAGGAGACGCTGGGCTGGGCCGCCAGGTCCATGGAATATCGTTCATCGGCTTATGCCCAGCTTGCCGAGATCTCTTACCTGGAGAAGGACTTTGAGCCCGCCGTGGAGTACGGGAAACGGGCCATTGACTTCAATGCCCTTAACCTGAACGCCAGGGAGGCCCTGGCAACGACTTATCGCGCGATGAAACAGCGCTCTCAGGCCGACAAGGAGCTCGACCTGATCCTGGCCATCGACCCCTTGGACCACCTGGCCCGCTTCGAGCGCTACCTGCTCGAGCCCGGACCGGCGAGGCTCGAAGAATTCAAATCCATGGTCCGATGTGAACTGCCTCACGAGACCTATCTCGAGATGGCCCTTTATTATGTCAGGCTAGGCGCCGTCGAGGACGCGGTCACGCTCCTCAGGAACGCACCGGAACAGCCCGAGGTCATCGCCTGGCTGGCCTGGCTGCTCCGGGAAAAGTCTCCCGACGAAAGCCGGGCCTATCTGGAAAAAGCCTTCGGACTATCACCCTGGTTGGTCTTCCCGTTCCGGGAAGAATCCATCCCGGTCTTCGAACATGCCATTGCCTCCCTCCCCCGGGATTGGAAGCCGAAGTATTACCTGGGTCTGATCTATTGGGGCAAGGGACGCATCGAGGAAGCCCGGGACCTCTTCGCCATGTGCGATGGAGCGGACTTCGCGCCGTTCTATCTGACCAGGGGAGCTCTCTGCCGCGACACGGACCCGGTCAAGTCCCGGGCCGACTATGTCCGCGCCATCGGCCTCGATGAGAAGAGCCGGCGCAGCCGGCGCGCCCTCATCGAATTCGATCTGGAGCTCGGTCATGCGGCGCAAGCCCTGGAGACATCGAGAGAAGCCGCAGCCCTTTTCCCCTCCGAAGTCCCCATCCGGGTCGACCTCGTGAAGTCTCTGATGGCCTCGGACGGGTATGAGGAAGCCGCCGGCATCCTGGAGGGCATCGAGGCCCTCCCCTATGAAGGGGCCGGCGAGATCCATACCCTTTATGTCACGACACATGTGCGGCTCGCGTTGGATAGATTGAGAGCCGGGGACTGGTCCCGGGCCGTGGAATGTTTCGAGCGCTCCAAGCAATTCCCCGAGAAGCTGGGGACAGGGGCGCCGTTCGATCCGGACTTAAGGCTCCAGGACTACGCCGAGGCGTTCTGTTATGAAAAAATGGGCGAAAAAGGAAAAGAGGAAGCCTGCCGCAAAGCCGTTCTCGAGTATACGCTTAGAAACTGGCCGGCCTCCGGCCCGAACGCCTATCTTGGCGGCCTTATCCTTCAGCGAGCCGGAGAGAAAGCTAAAGCCGGAGAGGTCTTGAGCACGGCTAAACCGTCCAAGGAGATCATCGAGATCTTGAAGGCGATCGGTCAGTAGCCTGATTCCCAACGTTTATAAGGGATCATCGAAACACCCGGTGTCTTGGCCATCCTGTAGAAAGCGAAGATCTCCCCCTTCTCCGGGACCAGTTTGTACTTCCAATACCGGATGAGTCCGTAATCCGACTGCGGCTCGAGCAGGGCCGGGATGAGGTTGGCGCCGGGCTGGAGGCAGGAGACATAATAGTCGCCCTTTCGGATAATCGTCGGGAGCGTCTTTTTCTCGACGTCGATCCTTTTGGGCGCCAGGTAATCCTCTGCCGCGGGAACAAGGTCCGTGATCGTGTAAGCCTCGACCTCAAGAGGCCCGTCCTTGGTGAACAGCTCCACCTCGATCCCATGATCGAGGAGTGTCTGGATGACGGCCTGTCTTCCGGCCGGGATGACGTACCCGACCGGCCGGCTGACGCTCAACCGCGGTTCGACATTGGGGAACCAGTTTTTAACGACCTCGGTCACGATCTTGAGGCCCGCCGGCGCAGGATTGGGGGCGATGTCCAGGGAGGTCAACGCCTCTCCGGCCTTTTTATCGACCAAGAGGATGCCGCGGACGGGCGATTCGGACCGCTCGAATCGCTTCAAGAGCAATTCGGGGACCTCGGGGTCACGGACGTATTCCATCCGTAAGTGAACGAGGTCATCGGCCGCGCGGGCACCCGCCCTCTCAAGCAGCCTTGCCCTGTCCTCGCGGACTATCTTTAAGATTTCGCCGGCGTGCGCGGCCGCGGACTCGGCTAAGGACCGGATCCCGAAATACTGCCAGCGGGAACGGGCTTCCAGGGTCTCGATGTCGTGCCGGGACGCCCCTTCCTGGATGAAGGATAAGGTCTCGTAGATCCCCAGGCTGTTCCGGCCGTCGTTGAGGTCGGTCGTGCTGTATCGCTTCATCTCCTCGACGTTTCCCCGGGCCGCGCTCTCGGGCATTTTGGCTCCGCTCGAGGTGTCCACCCCGAGGTCCTCAGTGACGAGGTATTCGTGAAAGGTCAGCTTTTGCTTCTGCAGGGCCATTTCGACCTCGCCGAGGAACGTCTTTCTTGAGAACTCCTGGAGGCCTGGGGCGATGTTAACGTTGGAGACACACCCGATGGACACCCGGTAATAGTCGTCCCCTTTCTCGTGGACGTCGATGGTCATTTCGGGCATCCAGGCCCGAAAGACGCGGTGGATGGCTTTGACGCTTTCGGTTTCCATCTTGACATGGTCACGGTTGAGGTCGAGCCCGATCTCGTTCTCGCGGACGTCATGGAAGTTGCCGTAGGGGTTGGATTGGGGGATGACGAGGACGTTGATCTTCTTCAGGAGCGGCTTCAGATCGCCGAAGGCGATGTCCCGGATGAGCCTGAGCGCGGCCTCCTTGGCGGACTGCTCATTGCCGTGCTGGGATGCGGTCAAAAGCAGGGTCGGCTTCTCCCGGATGAGGGTCGTCGGGGAGTCCGCCCCCTCCTCGGTCAGGATGCACAGGAAGATATCATGGGTCGGGCAGTCCTCGACGTCCTTCGTTCTTCCTACGATCCGGACGGCCATCTCTTTGGACGCAACATCCGCGAGGCTGAGGAACTTCGCGATGTCCTCGTTCCGGCTGTAGGCCGTATAACCGGCCTCCTCCACAGGAGTCTTCAAGATCTGCGGCCGGGCGAACCCAGCTAAAAAGATCACCAGGCTCAGCCCGAGAGTCGTTTGACCTAACCTCTTTTTTATCGGCATCTGGCCTCCAATCTGTTCCTCGCAGGCATCCGTCCGCATACTTAGGATCATTTCCGATCCCCTCCGACCGCGGCCGGATTGAATTTCAGACAGGTTTCTTCATGTTCGTCATTTTACTCTTTTGCCGTTGCCATGAAAAGCGGCCCGGCCGGATCCCGGTTCCGGATCCGTTCCTTGACAATTTCCCGGAAAGGTCTAAAATCTCATTCCCCGCGGACGGGGTGCCAGGAGAATGCGACCGTGGATTCCCGAACGGTTCATACGGATCAGCCCCTCGAATCGAAGAGGACGATGCGGACGTTCGCCCTGGCTTCCTTCTTGAACGATATGGGTTCGGACATCATCTATCCCATCTGGCCGCTGTTCGTGACGCAGGTCCTCAAGGCCAACATGGCCGCCCTCGGTTTCCTGGACGGCTTGGGAGAGGCCCTCGTCTCCATTTCCCAGGCCCTGTCCGGCGCCTGGTCGGACAGGATCCGCAAACGCAAGGTCTTCATCTGGATCGGATACCTCTGTGGCGGCTTCTCACGGCTTGGATACGCGATTTCCTCCGTCTGGCAGCACCTCATCCCCTTCCGCATCCTGGACCGGGCGGGCAAGATCCGTTCCGCGCCCCGCGACGCGATCATCGCCGACATCTCGACGGACGCCAACCGGGGCCGGCACTTCGGCCTCATGCGAGCCATGGACAACGGCGGGGCCGTCGTCGGCATCCTCATCTGCATCGCTTTCGTCAACCTCCTGGGCTACAGGCTTCTCTTCGCCTTGGCCGCCGTTCCCGGACTTGCCGCTTCCCTTCTCGTCCTGATGAAGATCAAGGAGAAAAAGGCCGAAAGCGTCAGGATCTACAAGGGCCTGGCCCTGAAGGACGTGGACAGGAACTTCACTCTCTATATCGTCCTGAACGCGGTCTTCGCCCTGGGCGCGTTCACTTACTCCTTCCTCCTCGTCTACGCCAGAAAGTTCGGATTCAAGGTCGCTTTCGTACCCGTGCTTTACCTGATCTACAGCTTCACGGCATCCCTTCTTTCGCTGCCCTTCGGGAAGCTCGCGGATAGGATCGGCCGCAAGCCGGTCCTGTTCCTGGCCTACGCTTTCTGGGCGGCCGTCTGCTTGGGAATCATCCTCAGTCGGAGTTACGCCCTCCTTGTCCTCGTCTTCGTCGCCTACGGTGTCCATAAGGCCGCCCTCGATCCGGTCCAGAGGACCTTGGTCTGCGAGCTCTCCCCCCTCGCCTTTCGGGCCAGCTGCCTGGGCGGTTTCCAGATGATCATCGGCCTCTGCGCCCTGCCCGCCTCGCTGATTGCGGGGCTCCTCTGGGAAGGGTTCGGCCCGTTCGCTCCGTTCTATTTTTCCCTCGGCCTGACCATCATCGCCGGGTTCCTGCTTCTTTTCGTCAGGGAAAAGATCGACAGCTCCGCGAATTGTCCGGCTTGAGAATCCATCGATCCCACCGCTAAGGAAGTCTTTCCAAACCCCCTTGGCCAATCAAGGGGGGAACAGGATGAGGTCTGTGTCGCCGGAATTGTCGGTCGGAGGGCAGAGCGGGCACGGGCCCTCGACCGGAGGGAGAGGAGAGCGGAGCCCGGAGCCGAAGCGGCCTGGCTCGCCGGGACAGGCCGCGGCCGACGGAGGGCGCGCCCCGATCCTGGAATTTCTTCTCACACGAAAGGAAATGCT
>Ga0315291_10005211_pt1 | contig 16353 bp, 10 predicted proteins | sample YL17G12_20_MG_FD_203070 | JGI IMG/M metagenome (GOLD analysis project Ga0315291, IMG submission 203070) | Sediment microbial communities from Yellowstone Lake, YNP, Wyoming, USA - YL17G12_20 | ecosystem: Environmental > Aquatic > Freshwater > Lake > Sediment | place: USA: Wyoming | collected...
GCCACGGCTCAACCCGGGGGCCAAGAAGAGATTGGAAACGATCCTGCTTCGAGGCGCCCGCGGGGCGGGCTTTTCGACGGACCTCTGGACCTGTCCCCGGGTCGTTCAGGTGATCCAAAAGGTCTTTGGAGTTCGCTATCATGTCGACCAAATCGGACGCATCTTGCATTCTCTGGGCTGGAGCCCCCAAAAGCCGCAGCGTCGGGCCATCGAGCGAGACGAAACCGCCATCCAACTCTGGGTCAAGGCCGAGTGGCCCCGGGTAAAAAAAACGCTGCACGGATAGGCGCCGCTCTCGTCTTTCTCGACGAAAGCGGCTTCTTGATGATGCCTCTTGTGCGGCGGACCTGGGCGCCCCGCGGCCAGACGCCCTTGCTCCGGCATCGGACCAACTTCTATCGGAAAGTTTCCGCCATCGCCGCATTGGTCGTCTCTCCCTGCCGAGACCGAGTGCAGTTGTTCTTCCGGCTTCATCCCAACGCCAACATCAACGCCGGATCGGTCCTCTCGTTCCTTCAGAATCTCAGCCGGCATTTTCAATGTCCCATCTTCCTGTTTTGGGACCGGTTCATGGCTCATCGGGCACGCCTCGTTCAAGATCATATCTCCAATAAAGAGGGCTGGAGGTCGGCGTTCCTGCCGCCCTATGCCCCGGAGTTGAACCCCGTGGAGAACGTCTGGTGTTATCTGAAGACCAACTCGATGGCCAACGAGGCGCTCCATGAGCTCGATAACCTGACGAAATCGGCTCGGCGTCACGGCCGGGCACTCCAAAAGCGCGAACCGCTGCTTCGTTCACTCCTAAAACACACTCCTCTTTTTTTGCGTTTAAAACAGGGCTTTACTTATGCAGGTATCAATAATACGAACGCATTAGATAGTTTGACATCTGACTTTAAGCGGCCTGAAGCCGCCCTCACTCCCCCGACCCCCGGGGAACCAGTCCCGTCGGTTCCCCCCGTCGAAAAAGCCGACGGGTCCCCTCTTCGCTACGGGGGCTTGAGGACGGCATTCAGTGCCGTTCATACATTGTAACTTCTTTTATTGCGTTCGTATTAGTAAAGCTAAGATCATTGGATCAGACAGACAATTGTATCCATCTTAGGGCTAACCTCAACATTCCTGGATTACGTCTTGCCTCTGAAGACAAAGAAAAAAAGATGGACTTTTTGTAAATTACAAACATTCGTGCACAATTGTATTTTGAGCATGCGAAACCCTAAAAATGGAATTAGAAGGATTTTAAAGGGCATTGTCGTTAACCTTGTTTCCAACCTTTTTATGTGGCTAACTAGACTTAGACGAGAGCTTCCTACATGGCCATCCCATGTTGTTAAAAAGTTTTATCTCTATGAATAGCAATAGCCCGATTAGGGCTGGCATCAGCATTCCCGCCGGATGGATGTAGCGCCGAATAGGGTTTTCAAAAAGGCAGACAACAATTACTTTCATGATTAAAAGAAATCCAGCTCCCAACGCAAGCCCGTCTCGGACATATGACGGAAATGGATCAGTATCTGCTAGTGCAAAGACCTGCTTTCTCCATCCCAAGACGAGCTGCCGGCTGTAAAAGACCAGAATCAAAAGTGCAAGTCCAAATATGAGGACATATTGACCATTTATGACCTCAAGAATTATCCCTCGAAAGATGTTCTTTGCGACAAACTCAAAGTAGGGTCTTGGAGAGGACTTAATGAGATCCTTAGAAAACTGCGAAAGTAGGCGGTTAACTAAAACGGGGTTTTCTCCAAAAAACCCTATAGCTGAGCGCAATGCTATCCGCTGATTGCTGTCGTAGTTATCCCGCCACTGCTGATAGTTAATTTTGCGCTCTTGAAATGCCGCCACTATCCCTTGCTTTGCACGTTCCTTTAGTATTATAGATGACAGCTCATTCCAACGTGCTGGGATCCTGCTTCGAATTGAATTAACTGTAAGCATCTCAGATGTGATACTTATTTGGTTCCACCCACTGAATGAGACTAATCCAAAGTGGCCTACCGTGGCCCATCGGAATGAGCAAAATAATAGAAAGGGGCCGAGGAGGAGCGCTAACAACATCGCGGGGAGGCGAACCACGAAACCGAAACGCTTTTCACTTTGCGGATGGAGTATGAGAAGGGTAAATGTAAGACATGGTATGAAACCAATGAGCATAAGGTAGACGGGTCGCACCTGGTAACAGGCTAGTGCCGCCAAAGCGATAAGGATGGGAGGCCACCATTTCTTCTTCCTGGCGACGGCCCAGAAGCAGCCTGCAATCGTTAATAAGGCCAGTGATTGTCCAATCGAATCTGTGCCTAGGACTGAGAAGAACCCATCGTTGAGAGCACTTAAAGCGAGCGCGATACTCGCAGCGCAGGAGGCTGCTGCTGGTGCACCAAAAGCGATGAGTGCCCAAAAGAAACATAGCACAGCCACAGAGTGTATAAGTAACTGTAATGTAGGGAGCCATGAATAGGTTGGGTTAAATATAGACAATGCCCTGAGGAAACTTGGATATCCGAGCGTTATAACGCTTGTTAGGGTCTCGTGTAACGAGGCCCTGGCAAAGGATATATACCCTGCAGAATCCGGTTGCTTTTCTAGGGATAATTGTCCCAATATCCATGCACAGATAAATGCCAAAACCATGACAAACACGAGTATCATTGCGGGCCATGAAAAGATTTGGCGATGCATATTTGTTGTCTGAGTGATTTTTTGATTCCCAGTTGGCATCATTTTTCTCCTCCTGGAAGGATCAAATTTGAGTTGATCCCTTGATAAATCAAGTAATCAAATCATGCCTAGCGATTATTTTTCAATTTATTTTATTATTGGCTATATTCAAATACGACAGAGAAGGGCCAAGAGCTCTTTTGCGACTGCCAATCTCCCTAAAACATTAAGGTGGCCCCCGTCAGTAGTGTAGCTTCTGGAAAGAGAGAAATAGAATTGCCCATTATAGTTGAATCCCGAACTCCCACCGTCAGGTAAGGTCGATTCCACCCGGCCCAGGTCAAAGATAGGGTCAGTGGTCCCATATTTTTTTAGAAGAAGCTTGTTAAATTCATTCCTTTTTATATTATCTAAATCACCCATTATAATATTTTTAACAAAGCTTCTGAGCCCCCAGCTATGAACATGGAGAGGAACCGTCACATGGAGGATCTTTAGGTTTGGGAAGTCTTTTTTTAGGCTTTCCATTGTTTTGACGTAGTAATCAAAAATCTCCTCAGGGTTTGATTCTCGATTAAAATCTACGTAACAAAATTTAAAGAAAGCGATATCAATTTTGTTCCCCAAATTATCTTGCTTGAGCATATTTATAAAAGAATCTATTTTGTTATTTGGAAAACCGTTCCAGCCGATGGCTGCGTGGTAGATTCCGGGGCCGTCGATTTCATCCGGCGCTGTAAAGCCCTTGATGCGGATGCTGCGGAGCTGAATATTATGGACTTTCAGATCCTCTAACCCATTCAGGATATCGTAGCCGACCGACATGTGTCCAAAAAAGACTTTCTCCCTTGCCAACTTGTCGATTGCGTTTTGTTCAAGCAGGGGGAGAGTGAAATCGGCTTGATCTTTCAATGTCATCTCCTTTTTACAGCCAGCTATTAGAAATAAGGCCAGGATGATATTAACGAGCCTCAATACCTTTGTGACTTCAATATATTGGCACCTCATCAACTAACTCCTGATATTAGAATCGAATTAGCGTTCGCGCCCGAACAAAGGTCCCTTTTAATATAATATTCACCGGAACCAATATTTATAAATTACTTCAACTGTCCAATGGATGTCAAATCTGTGCCTGGAGTTTCTAAGCTTGAATTTGAACCAGAATATGCGTTTAGCCCATTTTCGATCCCAACAGAACGGTTCTGAAGATCATCTTTCCTTTAAGATGGCTGGGAGGATGGATTTTGTCCCTGGAGCGCGGCGGGGATGTCTTGACTTCCTGCTCTTTAAAACCTAAAATTACCTCAGAATTCGGCAGTAATTTCGGAACCAAAATAGCGTGACAGTTTATTTCATAGGCCAGGCTAAGAAAGATTTCGGATTTTTACAACGATTAGCTATTCCTATCCGGAGATGTTAGATCACTCGATTTACTGCCATCCGGCTTCGATACTTGATGTCGGGGTCTATCCATGGAGTGGATTAGCCTCCATAGGTAGGGGAGGATGATTCATTTCGGATGATGGTATAATATCACCTAGGGAATCCTCTCTAAAGAGGATAGGAACTTGGAAGGGTTGGTTTTATTATCAAAGCGCTGTGGTTAAGAATAATATTGGGATTAAGCCAAAGCAGAGCAGCGCGGCATTAGTGCGCTAAGATAATAAAACTGCGTCCTGATCGATAAAACCAAGGGCGGTAGCCTATTTATTAATCCTTCGATTCTCGGGGAACGTATTTTCACTGACACGAAGGAAAGCCAAGATACTTTTCTCTGAAGTATCCCTATTATGCCGGGTGATCTTGGAAGGAGAATGATAGTGGAGTTCTCGCATCCTCTCTCCATGGCGAACAGTTTTCTGAACAGACTCGAGATCAGGCTGAAAAGGGTCCGGATTCTATCACGGCCGGTCGAGCTGACCTTGGAACCCACCGTTGAGTGCAACTCGAACTGTTTAATGTGCAACCGAAATTTCGACCGCAGGGAGGCCAAGGATGTCCGAGGCTTCCTTAGTTGGGACATCTTCCGGAAAGTCAAGCCGCACTTTAAATACGTTCGGCGGTTGGAGTTCAGCGGGTTCGGAGAGCCGTTGCTTCATCCTGAGTATCTTTCCATGATGGAGGAGATCAAAAGGTCAGGTCCTTTCATATATTTATTCACTAATGGTATGCGGATGGATGAAAACGTTGGCAGGGGACTGGTGGACGTTGGCGCCGACCAAGTCTTCATCTCCATGGGAGGAGCGAAGAGAGAAACCTACGCGCGAATCCGAGGGATTGACGCCTTTGATCAGGTTATTGACAACATCAAGTCGCTTACGGCCCATAAGAAAAACAAGGGGAGAACAAGACCGCGGCTGGCTTTTAACGTTGTTCTGATGAAGACCCTGGTTCCGGAACTGGAGGCTCTTGTGCGACTGGCTGCCGACATAGGGGTCGAGCAGATCGGCTTCCCTAACCTAGTTGTTCAGGGAGAATCTATGGCCGCTGAAAGCGTCTGGAACGATCTGGAGCCGGCAAAAAAGAGCCTTCAGAAGGCCGGCCGCCTAGCCCGCCAACTCCGAGTCGAGTTCATCACCCCTTCATTGATACCGATACGGTCCATTTGTTGGGACTTTTTCAGGAGGCTTTTCATAACCTGGGACGGCAAGGTTCTTTCCTGTCCTCTGGAACGGTATCTTTATGGAGATATCCAAGAAATAACCATAGACCGGATGTGGAACAGCCCGGGACTGGTCCGCCTGAGGAAGGAGTTCTACAAAAAAGGATTGGATGAACTGTGCGCCAAATGCACCTGTTGGGATAACCGTCCGGAGGCATTCCTCGATCCTTGGACAAATTCAAGAGCATCTGCGATAAGATTGAAATAGATGCGTTACGTGTCGGAAGCAGAATTCTGGAACTGGCGTCTTGTAACGCTTATTTTGTCTGTTGTGATCATGCCGCTATGGATCGGGAGAGCGATTGCCTCGGGATCTTACTTATTTATATTGCTTTTTCTATTCTCGTGTCTCGTCCTTTTCTTTTATCTGAAACTATTTGAGCTTTTTATAATGATGACCTTCATCATTAATCACAATGTTTTTTATCTTTTGCCTTTGGAGCCCATGGGCAAATATAGCTATGAGAGTCTCCTGCTCGTCGTCCTCTTTATAACGATTGTTGTTGTCCTTCTGATGAAATTACAAAAAAAGGATGTCTTCCACACGCAATTTGGGATTCTAATGATTTGTTTTTTGATAATGTCCATTCTGGGAGCTTTTAATTCATCTTATTTGGGCCAGCCATTGATGCTCGGGCTAAAAAAGGCGATTTTTGTTTTTAGCCCTATTATATTTTATTTTATTTTTCAATCTAAAAAAATAGATGATCAAAGACTTTTTAATTTGATTGTTGTCATAGGAGTCTGTTTAGCACTTCTTAATAACATCCAATATTTGTTTTATGGAAAGCTGAATTTATTTCAGCACACCAGTGAATTTGTAAGATTGGCAAGAGCCGGGCATTTGAGATATCTGGTGGGAGGTTTCTTTACGATATTTTCTCCGATTGTTGCTTTGAGCCAGTATCTGACAATGGGAAGAAAAAGATTCCTTTTGGCCTTCATATATATGGCGGGGACCGTTGTCCTTCAGAGCCAGACGAGAGCCGTCATCTGGGGATTCCTGGTGACGGGTTTTTTCATGTTTTCTATCGCCAAAAAGATCCAGCTGAAAAAAATACTTTTTATCGGAGTCCCCATAGGCGTCTTTTTAATTTGGTTCTTGCCTTTTATACAATCGGGCCGGTGGGGAGAGTTCTATCAATTAACAAAATCTGAGATAACAAATAGGGAGGGGAACTGGGGTGTCCGGCTCGATGCTTATGATTTCTATTTTGCCGAGACTATAAAGTCTCCTCTAATAGGAAGAGGTATATGGAATGAAACCTTTGATGTCTATCTGGGAGACAATCAAGAAGACCGAGGACCCGGCGGAACCGGTTTGGTTGACATAGGCATCATGATGCTCCTCTTTCGGTTCGGTTTGATAGGTGCGCTATGGCTCGTTTTACTGTTATCAAAAGTCTATAGGACCATGTTTTTAAGATTTGGTGAATTGAAAAAGAATGTTCAATATTTCGTTGCCGGATATTTTGTGTTCGGTCTCGCGACAATACTGACAATAGATTGTTTCACTCAGCAAGGAGTCATCATCTATCTAGCCTTGAACTTGGCCCTGCTCAGTCAGGTAAACGGGTCGGCGCAGACAGAGGATACCCTGTGACAATGGACGTGTCGGTCGTTTTGGTCAGCTATAACGTCAGGCGTTTCCTTGTCGATTGTCTGCTATCCTTAAAAAGAGAAACCTCGTCCGGGTACGAGATCATCGTCGTGGATAACGGTTCTGAGGACCGTTCAGCTGAGGTGATAAGATCCAAACATCCGGATGCTATATTGATTCAAAACAAGGACAATGTTGGCTTTGCCAGAGCGAACAACCAGGCTTTCCATGTTAGCCGTGGCCGGTACGTCTTCATGCTCAATCCGGATACCGTCATCCTGAACGGTGCAATCGACAAGCTTGTTCGATTCATGGACGAACATCCGGACGCGGGGGCATGCGGGCCAAAGAATCTTGGGCCCGATCTCTCCCTGCAGCTTAATTGCCATCATTTCCCTTCTCTTTCGATGGCGATTCTGGAGCACCTCCAGCTGAGCCGTCTTTTTCCCAAGAACAGCTTTTTCGGACGCGAACATATGACCTACTGGAGACATGATCGGATCATGGAGGTTGATTGGATTACCGGCTGTTCGCTGATGATCAGGAAGGATTCCCTTGATCAGTGCGGTCTCCTCGATGAAAACTATTTCCTTTATACGGAGGAATGTGATCTGTCTTACCGATTGAGGAAACGAGGGCTTAAAACATATTTTGTCCCCGCAGCGGCAATTGTCCATTATGGCGGACAAAGCTCATTATCGCAGTCAAGCCTTCCGGTCCACTCGGGGACCATTACCCATCACCTCTATGAAACCAGATACTACTTTTTTCGGAAGAACTACGGAATAACGAGGGAGCTTCTCCTCAGGTTCATTGACACCCTGTACTTCGGTGCCCGGCTCTTGAAGAACATGGTCTTCATTACCAATAAAGACCGTAAGATCAATATGTCCGAAGCCAGGGCCGTCCTGGATGTCACTTTGGGTAGGAACCGATGAAACTCTTCCGGGTTTAACGCGATGAGAATTGTCTTGATGATCGACTGGTTCCTTTATTATTCCGTGGAACTGGTCAACGCGCTTTCCGAGGAGCACGATGTCTTGCTCGTCACTAGGGATCACAGCCATGAGATCGCTCCCGGTTCGAGACAGTTGGATGTCGAAGAGTTCCTGAACTCATGCCTGGATCCGAGAGTCCACCGGGAAACACTGAGGTTCCGCCAGCGGAACCCGAGGAACGTCTTTGAGGTTCTTCGGATCTATAGAAAGATAAGGGTTTTTCGGCCCCAGATCATCCATGTCCAGGATAACGCCGATTGGAGGATCGCTTTCATCGCATGCCTATTCGGATCCAGAAGACTCGTCCTGACCATTCACGATGTGGTCCCGCATCCCGGAAAACAGACGAAGATCTTCAAGCCGATCCGCTTATTTTTCTGGAAAAGATCTCGAATGATCATCGTTCACGGAAAAAAGCTGAAGGAGATGTTGGTTTCCCTTGCACCGGCCCTCAGGGATAGGATTCGCGTGATTCCGCACGGGACGTTTACGATCTATCGGAAATGGGATGACGGTTCGATCCAAGAAGAGCCCGAAACTATGCTCTTCTTCGGGTATATTTCCAAATACAAAGGGATCGGCGTCCTCATCGAAGCCCAGCCTTTGATCACTCGCGAAATCCCCGAGGCGAAGGTTTTGATCGTTGGAACGGGCAAGGAATTCGAGAAATACAAGGCAGCGGTCCGGATGAATCCCTCTTTCGAGGTCCACAACGAATTTGTGCCTACGGAAGATGTTCACAGGTACTTCCGGAAGGCCTCGGTGGTCGTCCTTCCTTATATTGAGGCCAGTCAGAGCGGTATCATTCCCCTGGCCTATGCCTTCGGCAAGCCCGTTGTGGCGACCGATGTGGGGAGTTTAGCCGAGGTCGTAGAGAACGGGAAGACGGGGTTCATCGTGCCGCCGAACAATCCCGGGAAACTGGCCGAGGCGGTTGTCACGATCTTGAAGGACCCGGAACTGAGATCCCGAATGGGCAGGAACGCGCTGGAAAAGGCTGCCACCGACCTGTCCTGGAGAACTATAGCCGCGGAGACAGTTCGGGTCTATGCTTCCATGATCGGCCATGAATAAAGAAAAGATCAACATCCTCATGATCGTACCTTCGCTGCGGATGGGCGGCGCTGAGAAGCAAGCTGTCGATCTGGCGAATGCCATTTCCGGCGATATGTTCAATGTTCATTTAATCACTTTCGAGAAGGACACGGACCTGCTTGGGGATTTGAATAGAAAAAAAGTGATGTTCTCCCGATTGGTCCGAAAGCATAAGCTTGACCTCTCCTTCACAAAAGAAATCGCCCGGATCATCAGGGACGGGGATATCGATATCGTCCACTGCACGCTTCAGATCGCCTTTCTCTTCGGATTCCTGGGGGGATGGAGGTCCGGGAGAAAACCGTGCTTGGTTTGCGCCCTGCACACGACCGTCAATCGGAGTCTTAAGGATGAGATCTTCGACTGGCTCCTCTTTGCCCCCCTCCTGACATTCTGCGCTGGCATCATAACGGTCTGCTGGAACCAGCAGCACTACTGGTCCCGAAAATTTCCTTGGCTGAGCCGGAAAATGATCACGGTCTACAACGGAGTGGACCTCGAAAGATACCGGGATCCGCTGGGTCCTGAGGGGAAAAGCGAGCTGAGAGCGTCTATGGGAATCGAGGAGGAGGATTTTGTCGCCGTCATGGTTGCGGGGTTCAGACCTGAAAAGGGACACGAATTTGCCTTGAGAGCCGTCGAACGGCTCGTCCTGGACGGCCGAAGGATCAAGCTGGTCCTCATCGGAGACGGCAAGAGGAGGCCGGAACTTGAAGCCCTCTCAAGATCCCTGGGCCTTGGTGAGGCGGTTCTCTGGATGGGCTGCCGAAAGGATCCGCGGCCTTATTTGAGCGCCGGCGATGTCCTCCTGCTACCATCCTTTGCTGTTGAGACCTTTCCGCTCTCCGTCCTCGAGGCCCTCTCGATGGGAAAGCCGGTCATTGCCACGCCTGTGGGCGGGATTCCTGAGGTCCTCAAGGAGGGGATCAACGGGATCCTGGTTCGACCCCGCGACGTAGGTGCGCTCAAGGAGGCGTTGGAGAGGATGATTCTTGACGAAAACCTGAGAAAAAGGCTTTCCGAGAATGCTCGAGAGACCGTTTTGAGAAGATTCACCACTTCAGAAATGGCAAAGAATACCGAGGCCGCATTGATACAATGGTTTGGCAGGAAAAAGGGACCCTCTGGAACTCGATGATCTCGCCGGCCTTTTTAGCAACGGCGACTTTGTAAAGCGAAAATGGCGCCCTTCCGTATCCTGATGCTGTCGCCGTCCTTTGAAGACAAAGGCGGGGTGGCCAGCTTTTGCCGGCTCCTGATAAAAAACGTTTCCACGGAGTTTACGGTCGACCACCTGGAGATCGGCAACCGGCCCGAGAACAGGAACCCGGTCCGGAGGCTGTCCTTTTTCGTCGGGGATGCCCTGAGGCTCGGTCGAAGGCTCGGAAAGAACGATTATGACCTCGTCCATATCAATCCTTCCCTTGAGATCCTGTCGCTCCTCAGGGATTCTTTTTATGTTTTCCTCATCAGCAGGATCCACAAGACGAGGAGCCTCGTCGTATTTCATGGATGGAACCAGGGGATCGCCGGCCGGATTGCGGCCTGCCCGATCTTGCGGTCCATTTTCGGGTCGCTTTACGGGAAGGCGGGCAGGGTTCTGGCCCTCTGCACTTTGTACAAGGACCAGCTTGAACGAATGGGACTGGCCCCGAAACAGGTTGAAGTGATCACGACGATGTATGAAGCTGATGAGGTATGTTATGGGAATTCGAAGAAGGATCCCGGAGCCCCTATTCAGATCCTGTTCATGGCGCGCCTCTGGAGATCCAAGGGCGTCTATATCGCAGTTGATGTGGCCAGACTTCTCGTCGAAAGTGGTATGAGGAATTTCCGTTTTGTCATCGCCGGGGACGGTCCGGAGCTTGAAGGAGTTAGGAGGCGCCGGGAGGAGATCGGTTTGACGGAGTTTGTCCTGATTCCCGGATATCTGAAGGATGATGAGAAGCGGGCGGTTTTGGAAAGAAGCGATATCTTTCTTTATCCCACCCATTACGGCGAGGGCTGTCCGGTGGGCCTCCTTGAAGCTATGGGAGCCGGTCTGACCATCGTCAGCACCCCCGTGGCTGCTATTCCCGAGATCGTTAAAGGCGGCCAAAACGGGTTTCTGGTCGACAGCCGGAAAGCCGAGGATTTCTACCTGTTCGTTAAGCGTTTGATGGATGACCCGGCCCTGCTGGGAAGGATCCGGGCCGCGAACAAGGCGAAGGCCTTGGAAAACTACGAGGCCCGCGTCGTTACAAGAAAGATCGAATCCATCTATGCTTCGATCATCCAGGACTTGCCGGCCTGGGAGGGAAGAGGGCTTCTCAGGCGGACCAAAGAGGGAACGCTGGAATGAATAGAGGGAATTGAGAGAGAAAAAAGATGTGCGGGATCACGGCCATCATCACCCGCGAGCTTGAAACGGGCCTCGCGGAAAGCCTCCAGCGGATGACGGAAGTCTTGCGTCATCGGGGGCCCGATGATGAAGGCTTCATCCTCGGCGATTACAAGACTCGCGACTTCCAGGCCGCTTCGGGCGAGGACTCGATTCTCGAAGCCCGTTCCGTCCATCCGGAGATCTCAAGCTTGCGGGGCAAGCTCTTTTCCTTCGGCCTGGGTCAGCGCCGCCTCTCGATCATCGACCCTTCCCCGTCCGGACACCAACCCATGACCACCGCCTACGGGAATTCCTGGATCACCTTCAACGGGGAAATTTACATTTTCAGAGAGCTGAAAGAGGAGCTGGAGAGACTGGGATACGCCTTCCAGACGAGGTCGGACACCGAGGTCCTGTTAAACGCCTACCATCGTTGGGGTTCGGATTTCCTTCGCCGCCTCAATGGGATCTTCGCTTTCATTCTCTGGGACGCTCCTCGCCGGACGTTTCTCGTGGCGCGGGACCATTACGGGGTCAAGCCGCTCTATTATTACCTGGATTCCCGGCGATTTGTGGTGGCTTCCGAGATCAAAGCCATTCTCCAGGTCCCCGGAATATCGAGCGACCTGGATCCTCAGGGGCTGGACGATTATCTGACATTCCGCTACACGCCCTCGCCGAATACCCTCCTGGCGGGCATAAGAAAACTGCCGCCGGGACATTCGCTGCTTTTCGACTCGGAAAATTGGAGCCCGGACATACGGAGATATCATGATGCGTCGCCGGAGACCGTGAAACACCGCTCCCTTGAAGAATGGACGGAGCGTTATTCCGAGGCGTTCGAAAGGGCTGTCCGCCGCCAGATGATTTCGGATGTCCCGTTGGGCGTCTTGTTGAGCGGAGGCGTGGACTCCAGTCTCGTGACGGCCATCGCGGCTTCGGCGACATCCGTGCCGGTCCGAACCTATACGGTGGGTTTCGAGGACGCGTATTACGGGAACGAATTCAAAGAAGCCAGGGAAACATCGGCCCTTTTCCACACGGACCACACGGAAGTCGTGATGGGCACCCAGGAATTCCTCGGCTTCATGCCGGATGCGGCCTGGTATATGGATGAACCCATGGGATCGGCCTCTTCGATCGCGATGTACTATTTGTGCAAGCGCGCTTCCCGGGACATCAAAGTTGCCCTGACCGGCCAGGGGGCCGACGAACCGCTCGCCGGATACGATCGGTACAAGGCCGAAAAGGCGGCCCGGTGGATCGGCCCCTTCATCGGCAACCCGGCTGTCCGGGCCCTCATTGAAAAGGCCCCCAGGAACGAGCAGTTGAAGCGGGCTGTGCGCTCGCTGAGAGAGAAGGACTGGAAACGGCGTTTTCTCCGGATCTATGCCCTCTTCAACGAGGAACAGAAAAATAAGCTTGTCCGTCCGGAGATGAGGGTTGCGCAACCGAGGGGACCGGATTATCTGGAATACTGGGCGGCCGGAGCCGGCGATTTCGAGCCGTTGAACAGGATGCTTTTCATCGACACGAGGATGTGGCTCGTCGACGACCTCCTGAACTATGGGGATAAGATGTCCATGGCCGCATCCCTGGAAGCGAGGGTGCCGATTTTGGACTTGGATCTAGTCGCCCTGATTGAAAGCATGCCGGAGAATCTGAAACTGAAGGGCTGGAAACAAGGGAAATATATCCACAAACGGGCCGCCCGGAGGTGGCTGCCCGACCGCATCATCGATAGGCCCAAAAAGGGGTTCCTGACCCCGATCGATATCTGGTTCCAGAAGGAGATCACGGGCGAGATCTCGGAGATCCTCCTTTCGCCGGGAAGCTTTTGCTCCCGGTATTTTTCGATGCCCTATCTCCGGTTCCTCATCCGGAGCCACGGCTCGAAGAAAGAGGACTTCAATCGCCAGTTGTTCGCCCTGCTTTTCTTTGAGTTCTGGGCCAGGCGCTTTTTGAAATGAGAACAACCCGGAAACTTTCGGAATGGGCGGGACGACGGCGCCTCAGGCCGATCGCGGGGATCTGATGTCCAAGATGATCTGGACCCTCAACAGGATCAGGAAGATGCGTTTGGCGGAATATCCTTATCGTGGGCATCAGATAGGGCGTAAGCTGGCGGACAGGTTCTTCCCGGAGGGCGCCCGGCAAATCCCTCCCTGCAATGAAGAACGTATGAATATCCCGAGACAGGACATCTCCTGGATCGAAGGCTGTTTTCCAAACATCAGGCCCCGCATCCTTGAGGACGCCGGCAGGATCCTGGAGCATCGTTTTGACGTCTTCGGTATCGAGGCGGATTTCGGAAACCCCATCGACTGGCACCTGGATCCCAAAACCGGCAGGTCCTGGCCGCTCAAGTTTTGGGGCGATATCGATTATAATGACGGAGAAACCATCGGGGGCATCAAGTTCGCCTGGGAACTGAACCGGCTCAATCATCTCCCCAGGCTGGCCGTCGCCTTCGCTTTGACGGAGGACCTCCGGTTTAAGGAGGAGATCTTTCTTCAACTGGAGTCCTGGCTGGCGGCCAATCCATATCCCACGGGAATCAACTGGATCATGGGGATCGAACTCGGGATCCGGATCGTTAATCTCGTCTATTCTCTCCGATTTCTCGGGACGGAAGACCTGACGGATCGTCAAAAAAAGACCGTTCTCTCGTTCATCGCCGTCCACGCCCGGCACCTTTCGCGGTATCCTTCGAGATATTCTTCGGCGGCCAACCATGCCATCGCCGAAGCCCTTGGGCTCTACGTTGTAGGCTCCTGTTTTCCCGGGTTCAAGGAATCCGAAAAATGGAAACGGACCGGCCACGACATCTTGATCAGGGAAGTCGAACGCCAAATCTATCCCGATGGAGGGAGCTTTGAGCACTCCCTTTCGTATCTGCAGTTCGTATTGGAGCAGATTCTTGTTTTCGCGCTGGCATGCCGGGAGACCGAAGCCGAGGTTCCGGGGAACATCGAGGAGAGGCTTCAGGAGTCCCTGGATTTTCTGGCCCGCCTCCGTGATCCAAACGGGAATGTCCCGCTCATTGGAGACGGAGATGATTCCCATGTCCTCAAATTGGGGTTTGAGCCCCTCGATAACGCAGGCTGGCTTTTAAACACCGGAGCCATTTTATTTGGCAGGCCCGAGTGGCTCTCCGCAAACGCGGCGTTCGATCAAAAAACCGCATTCCTTCTTGGCGAGAAGGCTCTGGCGGAATGGAGACGGCTCGAATCGGAGAAAAAAGTTCCCGGGTCCGGCTCGGTCTATTTCCCCGATTCCGGGATCGCCGTCATCAGGGGAGAGACCCCCAAAGAGTTGCTGTTCGTCGGCGACAGCGGACGGCTGGGAGCGGAACCCTTGGGAGCTCATGGACATGCGGACGCCCTGAGCATCTGGCTGTCCGTGGGCGGAAGGTCCGTATTCGTTGACCCGGGGACCTATCTTTTTCATGGCGGTGGAATGTGGCGGGACTACTTCCGCTCCACGGCGGCTCACAACACGATTCGCGTGGATGGATTGGACCAAGCGGAAATCCTATCGGATTTTATGTATAAAAAGTTCTACGGGATCATCGATCCCCATTTTGCGGACATCGGGGATACCATCACTTGGTCAGCCGGGCATAACGGCTACTGTCGTCTGAAAGACCGGGTCGTTCACCGGAGATCCGTGCTCTTCGACAAACGCGATGATCGGCTTGAGATCGAGGATTTTCTCCAGTGCCGGGGACGGCACATGGTCGAAAGTCGGTTCCACTTCCACCCGCGCCTCTCCGTGGCCCAGGCGGGCGATATCTTCCGGATTATGGGCAACGGGGTGGCTTTGGAATTTCGCGTGGATCGGAAATGGACCCAACGCAAGCTTCTCAAGGGAAGCTTGGATCCCATGGCGGGCTGGTATTCTCCTTCATTTAATGTCCTTCAGGAAACCTGGAGCCTTGTCCTGAGCGCGTGGATCGAAGGAGATACGGAGTTTTCCTATTCGATGACGACCGGTACGACCGGTCAGTGATTGGAATGATGACAATGGAAAAAATCAGCATATTCGGATTGGGCTATGTCGGCACGGTGATGGCGGCCTGCCTGGCGCGCGCCGGGCATCTCGTGACCGGGGTCGACACCAACAGGACCAAAGTGGAAATCTTCAATCAAGGAAGGTCGCCGATTATCGAAAAAGATCTTGATCCGCTGATCGCCGCGGGCGTGCGTGAAGGGAGGCTCCGGGCGACGGCCGATGGAAAAGCTTCGATCCTGGATTCGGATATCTCCTTCATCTGCGTCGGGACCCCCTCGAACCCGAACGGGTCCCTCGATCTCAAGTTCATCGAACGCGTGACGTTCGAGATCGCCGAGGTCCTCAAGGCCAAAACAGGTCCCCACATCATCGCGATCAGATCCACGGTGTTGCCGGGAACCACGGAGATGACGGTCATCCCGATATTGGAAAGAGTTACCGGGAAAAAGGCGGGGCGGGATTTCGGCGTCATCGTCAACCCGGAGTTCCTCAGGGAGTCTTCCGCCGTGGATGATTTCTATAACCCCCCAAAGACCGTCATCGGTGCGCTCGAGGACCGGGACGCCGAGAGGATTGCGGCCATCTATCATGGGATCGAAGCTCCATTGGTCAAGACGTCCCTGCGGGTCGCGGAGATGATCAAGTACGCGGACAATTCCTTTCACGCTCTTAAAGTGGTTTTCAGCAACGAGATGGGAAACATCTGCAAAGCTCTGGATATCGATTCTCACGAGGTCATGAACATCTTTTGCCGCGACACCAAGCTGAACCTCTCTCCCTATTACCTCAAACCCGGGTTTGCTTTCGGTGGATCCTGTCTCCCCAAGGAGGTCCGGGCGCTCCTCTACAAAGCCAAGACTCTGGACGTGGACGTTCCCATGTTGAAAGCCGTCCTGGAAAGCAACGAATTGCAGGTCAAGCTGGCTGTCAGGCACATTATCCATCTAGGCAAGAAGCG
>Ga0315291_10005212_pt1 | contig 16351 bp, 14 predicted proteins | sample YL17G12_20_MG_FD_203070 | JGI IMG/M metagenome (GOLD analysis project Ga0315291, IMG submission 203070) | Sediment microbial communities from Yellowstone Lake, YNP, Wyoming, USA - YL17G12_20 | ecosystem: Environmental > Aquatic > Freshwater > Lake > Sediment | place: USA: Wyoming | collected...
GCCCTCCCCCGATGAGGATATGCTCCACGGACTGACCGGCAGGGGATTCGGAGGATTTCTCATGCGCCCACGCCCCCCCCTGTTGGGATATGCTCCACGGACTGACCGGCAGGGTTCTGGCGGATGACCGGTTCAACCGCTGCTCTCCCCCGATGAGGATATGCTCTTCCTACCCGTTTGCCCGGGTAGATGCTGTGAGATACAGAGGTAGGACGGAGATCCCAGTTACCGGATACCACCCGGCAACCGGCCTCTCACCCGGACACGGGACCGGCCGGCTGCGGTTCCGGCTGCGGACCCCCTCCCCGGGAGCCCAGCAGGACCAGCACTGCCGGCATGACGATGATGGCCCCGATCAGGGAGAAGCCCACGGAGAAGACCGTCACCATCCCGAAGTTGGCAATCATGTTGAAGGCCGAGAGCATGAGGGCTGCGAAGCCGAAGACCGTGGTCAGGCCCGAGACCGTGATGGCGGTCCCGATCTGGGAGACGGCATGCTGGATGGCCGGGAGGAGGGCCATCCCTTTCTCCCGCTCCTCGTAGGCCCTCTCCATGATCAGGATCGTGTACTCGGATGCGACCCCGATGGACATGGAGGCCAGCGTGGCGGTCATGGGGGTATAGTCGATGCCCAGCGAGTACATGACGAGACCATTCCACCCCACAATCATCATGATGGGGATGATCGGTGTCACCGCCTTTACCAGGCTCCGGTAGACCAGGTACAGGAAGGCCAGAATCATGCCGAAGGCGAGCAGAGCCATCTGCGTCTTGCCTGCCTGGATCTCCCGGATCAGGTTGGTGAACATCTCCCCCATGCCGGTGACCCGGGCGGTGATGCCGGGGGGCGGGGCCAGCCAGTCCAGGTCCTCCTGGATCCGGTCCACGTTCTTCATGGCCACCTGGTTCTCCATCTGGACCATGGAGATCTCGATGACAGCCTCGGACCTCCCGTTCAGGTACCGGTGCTGGACCTCCTCGGGGATCTGCGCCAGCGTGGCCTTCAGGTCGGCCTGCGTGGCCGGGAGGGTACCCCCGTGGTACTGCCGGAGCAGCGTGGCAATGGAAACCGATCCGGTGACCTTGTCGTTATGGGACACCACGTACTCCTGGAACTCCGCCATCCAGGAGATTCCCTCGGGGGAGAGGACCCGGTCCCCCCGGACGAAGATGGGGAGGGAATCGGTCGGCCCCATCGCGCGGGTCACCTTGTCCAGGTTCACCTTGGCAGGCATGTCCGAGGGCACAAAGGTTTTCTCATCGGTATTGATGATCACCTCGTTGTCCATCTGGAAGCCGACAAAGGCAACCAGGGAGAGAACCAGGAGGACCGGGATGGCATTCCGGGTCACCCAGCCGGCCACCCTGCCGACCCCCGCGTTGTACCGCTCCATCATGGAGAGGCTCCCCCTCTCATGGGTCACCGTCCGCTGCTTTTTTGGCCGGTACCCGAAGATCACCCCGAAGGTGGGCACGATGACGAGCGCTGCCAGGTAGCAGCAGGCGAGGCCGATGACGCAGACCAGGCCGAAACCCCGGATCATGGGTACCGGGGAGATCCAGAGGGCGATGAAGCCCATGGAGGTGGCGAGCATTGCGGTGGCCACCGCCGGGCCGGCGCGGGTCAACGTGATCTTCACGGCCTCGGGGAGCGGGACCCTCCGCGCCTCCTCCTCGAACCGGGAGTGGAACTGGATGGCGTAATCGATCCCGATCCCGATGAGCACCGGGAAGGCGCCGATGACCACCATGGAGATCTTCATCCCGGTGAGGCCCATGACGCCGAAGGTGGCGATGACACCTGCTGCCACGATGCCCACCGAGAGCAGGCGGTACCGGACATCCCCGAAGAAGATGCCCACCGCCACCACCATCAGTGCCATGGCGGCCAGGAGAAGGACAGACATGGAGGTGCCCATCTCCTGCATCATCTGCTGCTCAAAGGCGGCGCTGCCTGTCACGGTCACGGTGACACCGGCGGGTTTTTCAGAGAGCCGGATCCGGGCGTTCATCTCGTCCAGGAGATCGCTTTTCACCTCGCTCGAGAGGCCCGGTGCCAGGGTCACCGCCCCGATGGTCATGGAGGGCGAGGGGACGTACCGGGAAAGGATGGCTCCGTCCAAACGCTCCCGTGCCCGGATCAACTCGCCGGAGGAATCCGGTACCTCCCCCCCGTTTGCGGCCGAAAGGAGGTCTGCCACGGATGTCGTGCCGGTGACGGAATCCAGGGACCGGAACTCGGACAGCAGCCGTGAGGTGTAGGCCAGCACCCCCGGGTCTAGGACATCGTCAGCCTCTATGAGGACCATCACGCTGTCGGACTGGAAGGTGTCGGTGTACTGGTCCAGGAGCATCCCCCGTTCCGAGTCCGTGTCCATGTAGGTGGACATGCCGGTCTCCATGGTGGTCAGGCCCGCACCATAGACCATCAGGAGGAGCATGGCAAGGGTGATCCCGGCGACGAGCCATGGCCGCCGGTTCACCAGCTCTGCCAGGGCCTCAAAAGGAGTGCGCATCGTGGGTATCTCCATCTGGGGATCTCATAGGATGCCAGAGTGAGGGGGAGATTCCCCCTTTGGGGGCTGCCGGCGGGTTCCCGATACCCCCGGCTGCAGGCTGCGGCTACCCCTCCTTCCGTCGCATCTTCACCAGGTAGTACCCTGCCCCGATGAGAAGGGCGATGATGAGGGAGAGGACAATGGGGCTGGAGAGCAGTCCCGCGAGCCCGTCCCGGGAAACCACGTCGATATCCACCTTCATGGTCTCGGAGATCTGGGTGTTGTCCAGGGCGTCGCGGTAGCGGATCTCGGAGTCAAGCCCGTAGGACTTGGCAGTGGCCCCGCTGTCCACGGTGATCTCGAACCGGGCCACCGCGGTCTCCCCGGGAGCCAGGTTGCCAAGGTAGGCGGTATCGTCATTGGAGGTGAAGGGATCCACGGCCGAGAGGCGCGCCTGCGCATTGTAGGCCGAAACAGCACCGGTATTTCTGAACTCCACCGGGATCACCACCTTCTGCCCCGGGTTCACCTTCACCGGCTCGGATGCCACGGCAAAATCGATCTTCCCTCCCACCGGCACCCCCACCGTAACCGATTCGGAGGTGGCGGAATCGCCGTCCGCGTCCAGGTAGACGAGCGAGAGGTCGATGGGGTAGGACTGGGCTTCCGCATTTCCCGAGACTGAAACCTTGAACCGCACCGCGGCCTCGGACCCCGGCGGATATTCGCCGATAAAGACGCTGGAGTCCGTGGGCACCAGGGGACTGTCATCATTCCGGGTGAGTTTCACCACCGCGTTCCGGGCATGTTCGGTGCCGGTATTGCGGACCTTCAGGGTCAGGTACCCCTCGGTGCCCACGTTCAGGTGCTCGGGGGTGGACTCCACCACCGCCAGCTGCACGTCAGACCGGATCCTGATGGGGAGGGGGACGGTGACGTTCCGTTTCTGGTAATAGTACCGGACGGTATCCGGGCTGAACTCCTCTGCTTCCTGCAGGTACTGGTACTCCAGGAGCACCGGGAGGTCATACGTGCCGGCGGCAGCGGCCCGGGCAATCGTTACCGTGAAAGTTGCCGAGGTGGTGGAGCCACCGGCAAGGTCGCCGACCATCTGGGGATCGGTCTTCACCGTTACCGGTGCTGATCCAGACTGGAGGCTGACCTTCAGCAGCCTGGCCGTGGTGGGATTGTCCCCCGTGGAGAGGAGGGAGGACTGGACCAGCTTCACTGAATAGGTGCCGGTGTTCTGGATCTTGACCGTGAGCGAGATATCGTCTCCCGGTGCAAATTCGTTGGTACCCGAGATGGTGGCCGCGAGTTCGGGCTTTCCGTACAGGTACTTCTCTCCGGCTGCAGCGGGTGATGCCAGCAGCGCCCACATGAGCACTGCGCACACCAGCACGGAGCCTCCCCTCCCGCAGCGAATGCGGTGGGATCCGGGTGTATCACTCTGGACCATGCGTTGATCTCCTTCGGCTGAGGCCTGTTTCTGGTACACTGGTGAGATAATAGTATAAAAAAATTTGGTTTGTTTGACGCAAATAAATGTATCAATTGTTTGTAACAAATAATATCAATATTTTTATACCATGAGCATCCACCTCTCTCCAATGGAACAGCAGCCGGAAGAGCTGGTGCAGATCAAGGAACTGCTGCGGCAGAACCCCCAGGGGATGTCCATCACCGAGATCTCCCGGGAGCTCCGGAAGAACATGCATTCCATGGGCAGGTACCTGGATGTGCTCCGGCTCTCGGGGCAGGTGGTGATGCGGACCTATGGCAAGGCCAAGGTCTTCTCCCTGGCCCGGCGGGTGCCTCTCGCCAGCATCATGAGCTGCTCGCGGGAGATGATTCTCGTGCTGGACCGGGACCTGCGGGTGGTGCAGGTGAACGGCCCGTTCCTCACCTTCCTGGACCTCCCTCCCGAGGAGGTCTCGGGAAGACAACTGGAGCACCTCCCGGTGCCGGATCCGGATGTGCAGGAGCTCCTGGGCAGGTTCACCTCCCGGCTGCGGGAGCACGGGCCCGACACGGATTACCATGAGCACATCCGGTTCGGTTCCGGGATGGGGGAACGCTTCTTGGGCACGAAGGTCATCCCCCTGGTGTTCGAGGACGGGGACCAGGGCTATGCCATCGTGGTCTTTGATATCACCGAAGAGCACAGGGCACATCTGGCGCTGGAAGCCCGGGAGGCCCAGTACCGGGAACTGGTGGAGCTGGCCCATGCCATCATCCTGAAGATGGACCGCAACGGAAGGATCACCTTCTTCAATGAGTTTGCCGAGCGGTTCTTTGGCATCCCCAAGGATCGCGCTGTGGGAACGGATTCCTCCGTCTTGATCTTCCAGGCCGGGGAAGGAGACGCCGGCGACCTGGGGAAGACCATCCGGATCCTCTGCAGCGGTGGTTCCGTCCCCCCCGGCCAGGAGACCGCCCATGAGACTGCGGACAGCCGGCGGGTATGGGTCCGCTGGACCCACCGGGCGATCCTGGATGCCTCCGGTGCCTGCACGGGCATCCTCTCGGTGGGGAGCGACATCACCGAGCACCGGAAGAGGGATGAGGAGCTGAAGGCCAGCGAGGAGCGGTTCCGGGAGCTTGCCGATCTCCTTCCGGTACCGGTCTATGAGTGCGATGAGCAGGGGCACTTCACGTTCGGAAACCAGGAGGCGCTGCAGATGTTCGGGTATACCCCGGAGGATGCCCGGGCCGGTATCCATATCCTCTCCATGATCGCCCCGGAGGACCGGGAACGGGCGAGGCGGAACATGGACCGCATGCTAGAAGAGGGGGAACGGACGCGGGAGGAGTATACCGCATTGCGCAAGGATGGAATCCGGTTTCCCATTCTCGCATTCTCGGCTCCGCTGGCAAAGAAGGGGGGGAGGATCGCCGGCATCCGGGGGATCGTCATTGACCGGAGCAGCGGCTTCCCCGGTGCAGAAATCCCCCGGAACCCCTGACCCCTGCCCGGACTCCCCCCCGGCAACCAATCCCTTTATTCTCCTGCCGTCAGATCCGGTACCCATGGAGTGCAGCGGTGTTTCGTCCCTCCCTGCCCGGTGCTGCCCGGGCAGGCGACGGGATCGCAGGGCAGGGAGCAGGCCGGCGAGGGGAAAGTCACCGGGCAGCCCCGGAGGGAAGGCCTGATGCTGGCCCTCATCGGGGGGACCAGCCTCCGCTTCACGGATGTCCCGGCCCTCGCGAGAGAGACCGTTGATACACCCTTTGGCCCTGTGGAGATCCTCTGCGGGGAGTTCCTGATGCTCATGCGCCACCAGCAGGGCCTCCCCCCGCACCGGATCAACTTCCGGGCCGGCATGGCAGCCCTGGCCATACGGGGAGCCGACCGGGTGGTGGCATTCGGCTCCTCGGGTTCCCTGAAGGAGGAGATCCCGCCGGGATCCCTCGTGATCCCGGATGACTACGTGAGCTGGGGGGATATCCCTTCGATCCATGACCATGCCATCGCCCATGTCAGGCCCGAGATCGATCCGGGCCTGCGCCGGGATCTGACCCGCCTGGTGCCGGAGGCCATCCCCCGGGGGGTCTATGTCCAGACCCGGGGCCCCCGTATCGAGACGGTGGCCGAGGTAAAGGCCCTCTCCCGCATCGCGGATATCGTGGGGATGACCCTTGCCAGCGAGGCCACTCTGGCCCGGGAGCTGGACCTCCGCTTTGCGGCCGTCTGCACCGTCGATAATTATGCGAACGGCCTGGGGGGCGAGGTGCTCACCTATGAGCGCATCCTGGATTCGGCCAGGGAGCACCGGGACAGGACAGGGAAGATGGTCAAAAAGATAGTGGAGGCGATGGCATGACAGGGGAACAGGACCGGCAGGAGGTCTTCCGGGCCAGGGGCGGGATCCTGATCCTGGGGGCGACCCTGGGGAACGAGACACGGGATCTCTTCCTCGGCAGCGACGGCCTCATCGAGTACGTGGGCACGGCCGGTGCGGTGCGGTACCGCAGGGACGCTGCCGTGACCATCGACGCCCGTCACCGTCTGGTACTTCCCGGCCTGGTGAACACCCACACCCATGCGGCCATGACGCTCTTCCGGGGATACGCGGATGACATGCCCCTCCAAGAGTGGCTCTCCCGGAAGATCTGGCCCCTGGAGGCCCACCTGACAGGAGAGGACGTGTACCATGGCACCCGCCTGGCCTGCCTGGAGATGAGCCGTACCGGGACCACGGCCTTCAATGACATGTACTTCCACATGGAGGATGCGGCCAGGGCGGTGGCAGAAGCCGGGATCCGGGCCACGCTCTCCTACGGGTTCCTGGACATGGGGGATCCCGGTAAGCGGGAGAAGGAGTGCCGGGCCACCGAGTCGCTGGTCCGTCACGTGGCCGGCCTCCGGAATCCCCGGATCCGGGCGGCGGTGGGGCCCCACGCGGTGTACACCGTCTCACAGGAGGGACTTCGCTGGTGTGCCGAGTACGCACGGCAGGAGCAGATCGGGATCCACGTGCACCTCTCCGAGACAGAAACGGAGGTGAGGGACTGCGTGGCCGCCCACGGCATCCGGCCCCCTGCACTCCTGGACCGGTGCGGCTGCCTGACCCCCCGCACCGTTGCCGCCCACTGCTGCTGGCTGGACCGGGAGGAGTGCACCCTTCTCTCCGCCCGTTCGGCAGCCGCCTCCCACAACCCCACCAGCAACATGAAGCTCGCCGTTGGCCGGGCCATGCCTTACCACTGGATGCGGGAGGCCGGTGCCCGGGTCACCCTGGGCACAGACGGGTGCGCATCCAACAACAGCCTGGACATGTTCCGGGCCATGAAGGACGCGGCGCTGCTGCAGAAGTTCTTCTGGAACCTGCAGACGGTGCTCCCCGCGCCGGAAGCCCTTGCCATGGCCACGGAATGGGGTGCTGAGGCGCTGGGGATTGGGCCGGGCCGGATCGAGGTGGGTGCGCCGGCAGACCTGATCCTGGTCTCCACGGACAGTCCGGAGCAGACCCCGCTGCACCAGAGCATCTCCAACCTAGTGTATGCATGCACCGGTGGCAGCGTGCAGACCGTGATCTGCGACGGGAGGGTGCTGATGCACGATCGGGTGGTGCCGGGGGAACAGGAGATCCTGGAAGGGGCCGCGAAGGCTGCCCGGGATCTGGTCAGCCGCTCCCGGCCGTGAGGGCCGCCAGCCCGGACTGCCGGGGAGGGGGCCCCATCACAACCGTTAAATTTCAGGCCTTCCACCGGTGTACTGAACCCGGGGGGGCTGTGGCCTAGTCCGGCATGGCGACGGGCTCCAGCGGTCTTGTGCGGGTGATGAACAATGGGTCTCCTGAAGGGTGATGATCCGTTGGAGCACTGACGCACGTTCGGAGAGACCCGTCGATCGTGAGTTCAAATCTCACCAGCCCCACATTTCCTGAGGACGTGTTCTCTTTCTCATTCCTTTGCAGAGTACTGCTGGTCCTCATCTGTGCATGGTGACGCATGATATCAGTGAGACACTCCAGGGGGGACCTTGCGGTCCCCCCCGCCGCATGGGCGTCCCCCCTGAGAGGATAGGACCTTCTGTCGGTGTTATGTACTGCTCAGCCTCTCTTTCGGGATCACCCGGTTCACCCCATCCCCACGCGGGGGGTGCCGGAGCGGCGGGGGCGGCAGCCCCCGAGAGCGTCCATCAATCTTCCTGCCGTCCGTTTTTTTTCAGCGTGCAGAACGGAAATTGTTGAGGAGAACGCTCCGTCGTGGGGGCGAACGATCATCCCGGAGGAATGAGTTCTGCCCGGATAACTGGATTGGAGAAAAAAAAGGGAATGAACCCCGTTACCAGACCTCGGGAAAGGCCATGTTGGTGTAGATATCCTCGAGCCGTGCCTTGTGGCCGCGCTCCATCATGGCGAGGTCGGTGAACATCTTCTTCTGCTCGGCGTCCTTGCTCGCCTGGGCGAGGCCGGTGTAGAGCTGCATCGCCTCCAGCTCGCGCTTGATGGCCACCACGAGGCCGTCCACGGGCTTCATGGTGGGGGAGAGCGCCGGGGTCTTGATGGAGTCGCCCACCTTGTAGTCCTTTGCCTCATCGAACTTCATGGCCTTCACGCCGCGGGTAAGCAGCCCCTGCAGGAACTCCCGGTGCTTGGTTTCCTCGCCCGCCAGCTCGTTGAACGTCTTCTTCATGGCGGGATCCTTGACCTTGTCAGAGACGGTCCGGTAGAAGGTGTAGGCTTCCACTTCCTTGCTGATGGCATTGTTGATGATCTTCTGGTACTCCTCTGGTTTCATCTCGCATCCTCCTTTTCGGATGAGTATTTTCACGGGTGCTATATAAAAGATCGCTTTTTGGATTGATTGGCGCATAATTGGTGAAAGGGGAGTGAAAATCATCCGGAATTTGAAAATATCTTACGGAGAGTCATGATTTCAGGATATCGTGGTGATAGGGGGCCATTTATTTTCCATAACCTTCAGGGAGAGTTCAGCACGCCACCTTAACACACTGATGTCACCCGCCACGGGAGAGGACAGGGAGCAACAGGGCTGGCCCCCCCCATCGCCGCTCGCCGACGTCGCGACCCGGGATACCCGCCGCCGCGGACTCCTCCCATTTTTATAGTTGCCCGCCCATACCATTCAGCAGAGGGAGTATCGGACATGTACTGCATCGGAGAAGCACTCGTCGGCGACGGGCCGGAGCTCGCGCACATCGACCTATTGATCGGCGATAAGGAGGGGCCGGTGGGGACAGCGTTTGCGAACGCGGTCTCCCAGCTCTCGGCAGGGCACACCCCGCTCCTCGCCGTGATCCGCCCCAACCTGCTGGCGAAGCCCGCGACCCTGGTGATCCCCAAGGTGACGCTGAGGCGTGAGGTACAGGTGAACCAGATGTTCGGCCCCGTCCAGGCGGCGGTGGCGAAAGCGGTGGCGGATTCCCTGGAGGAGGGGGTCTTTAAACAGGCGGATGTGGAGAAGCTCGTGATCCTGGCCTCGGCCTTCCTCCACCCCGATGCCCGGGACTACAACAAGATCTACCGGTACAACTACGGCGCCACCAAGCTGGCCATCCGGCGTGCGCTGGACAACTTCCCGGACGCCCAGACCCTTCTCTACGAGAAGGACCGCCAGGCCCACGCGGTGATGGGCTTCAAGGTCCAGCGCCTCTGGGACCCGCCCTACCTCCAGGTGGCCATAGACCTCGTGGACATGAAGCGGGTGGCCCAGGTGCTCACCGCCCTCCCAGAAAACGACCACCTGGTCATCGAGGCAGGGACACCGCTCATTAAGAAGTTCGGGATCGGCGTCATCTCCGAGATGCGGAAGCTCCGGCCCGGCGCCTTCATCATCGCGGATTTAAAGATCCTGGATACCGGCAACCTGGAGGCCCGGCTCGCCTCCGACGCATCGGCCGATGCGGTGGTCATCTCGGGCCTCGCCCCGGTGCAGACCATAGAGAAGGCCATCACCGAGGCGAAGAAGACGGGTATCTACTCCATCATCGACATGCTGAATGTGCCGGACCCGGTAAAGCTGGTGAAGGGGCTGGCCATGAAACCGGATATTGTCGAGCTCCACCGTGCCATTGATGCCGAGAGCGGGGAGCACGCCTGGGGCGACATCCCTGCCCTCAAGAAGGTGGGCGGCCCCCGGATGCTGGTTGCCACGGCAGGGGGCATCAAGGTGCCTGTCGTGAAGACGGCGTTAAAGGCCGGGGCCGACATGGTGGTGGTGGGCCGGGCGATCACCGCCTCAAAGGACGTCCGCTTCGCCGCCGAGGAGTTCCTGGAGCAGATGTCGAAAGAGGAGATCGACCAGTTCCGGGTTATGACGGATTTTTAATATATCATTTTGTATATTTTTAAATTTAATTAAAGAGGAACTTCATCCAGGAGCGTACCATTTTCCTTGCTAAAACCTCTTCTTTAAAAATTAAACTGTTCTATGCTTTATATCCGCACGCTGATAAAATTTAATAGTTTTATTCAGCTGTAACTTTTACTGTCTTTGTTGATGTTTCTTTTAGTTCTTTGATAATTTTCTCTAATTTTCTATTAACATCAATAACTTCCACGATAAGGAAAACTAAAACCATAAAAAGGCCGAAATCGATTATAACATTAAACATTATACTATTTTTTTCAGTAGTTGACAGTGTTGAGAATAAATATACTGGCAACATTGCTATAAAAAATGCAATGATAGACCCAAAATAAATTACTATTTTCCATGTATTATCTTCTATACTAATCGAGATATTCATTATTCCCTCCCCCTATAGTGTCCTCCCCCAAGCAATCCAAAAATTGCTACAATGAAGACAATAATAAGGATAATTCCCACAACAAAGATATAGCCTGAACTTTGACCTAATGCGGCTGCAAATTGAGGTAAAATTAAGAAAAAGAATATAATCACTATTACAATGGCCATAATAAGTCCAAATAATTCATCAATGAATCCCATAAAATATGAATACCTACTAGAAGTATAAGAAAATATTTGTAGCTCTTTATCAATCTAAACCAAAGTTGCTTTTTTTCATTGTCCCAAATGTTTATTTTATGCCTAAATAATAATTCAAATATGCCTCTAAACAATGTTAACCAAATGAAAGTTCCATTAGAGGTAACCGTTTGGCTCGTATGTACATTTATTGCGTTAGGTTCATATGAATTACATTATGACATAGGTTTTTGGCCGGGATTCATAACTTGGGGTGTTTTTATTGCCGGAATAATTTATTTTATTTTATGGATTTTAGCAAAATTATTTGGTTAGGGAGAGGTTTTAAAAAAAACGTATTGAAAAAAATCTTACAATTTCATATCACCCTTATAATTGACGAATCTTTAAAGTCGGGTTTATTCTGCCGATGCGGTCGATCCCGTACCAAACCCTTCTGCGACGGGACCCATTCAAAGATCAAATTCACCGGCAAAGAAACTGCCGGCAGGGAACCCTACCTCACACAGGCCGAGGAGATCGATGGCCCTGATCTCCGGCTGACCGATGCCCTCATCTTCTGCGCCTCAGCCCGGTTCTGCGACCGGGCGAGTGGGATCTAGGACCTCACCATGTGGTCAAAGGACTGGGAGGCGGGGAATTGCCCTTCGGGGCGCCACCATGATAGTTTTAAAGATTCTCTTAAATGATAAAAGAGCTAAGATTTATTCTTTTTATCATTGTTGACATCTTTCTCTTCTTTTTCTTTAAAAATATTGGACCTTTTCACTCCTGGATAGGAAAATAAAGAATATGGTATAATGAATGGAGTTCTAGTAGCTAAAGATCCAATTGAAGATGAAAATCCTGATGCTGCGACCAAAGGACCCAAATTTTCCAACCAATCAAATTTTATTAAATCTGCAGGGATTCTTTCTGTTTTTTCTTTATCAAAGGTTTTTATTTCATCCGAAGGTGTGATTTTCAAGACTTCAAAAGCATCAGATAATTTTTCAGTAATGATAAGTTTTTTCTTTGTTAAATTAAAAAATTCTCTTTTTAAGAAGGTTTGTTGGTCTTTATAAGTAGAATCATTAGTGACAATCAACAAATCATCAGGATTTGGGGATAAATGGTACAATAAACACTCCCAATTAATTTCATCCCCAATCGTGGTTTTATTACTTCGGGGTGGATTTCCGATTCGTTTTCTAACTATTGCCTTGTCAATTATTGTCTGTGTTCTATTAATTATAATCACGTTTGGATCGTCAAATAATTGGATAAAAGCTCTATATATCGGGTCTTTATCTGGGTTTTCAAAAGCAATTGTTGATTTTTTTATTAAATTTTTATGGACTGAATCATATTTCTTTTTAATTTCCTGAAAATCTAATAAGTCTTTTTTATCGAAAATTATTTTATTTAAATTATTTATCTGGGTTGTTTTCTTAACGTCTTCAATTATATTTTTCAATGTACTATCTCGATTACGAATGAATTCATCTTTTACTTGTTCCGAGAATAGTAAATGATTTATAATTTTTTTTATTTCAGTGAAAGTGTCCAATTTTTTGGGATTGTGTGAATAATAAATATCAAAAAAAATTGTAGTATCAATGAATATTTTCATTAATAATACAATAATTTGAAATATAATAACTTTTTCTATTAAATAATAAATGATTTCCCACCATTTAAGCCATGAGGAGATTAAATAAATCTTTCTTCCGGTTGTTGTACCTCCATTCCATCTCCTTGATGTGGTGTAGGAACTTCTTCGAGATTCCATGGTGTTTAATCAACAGTTCCTTCCCAAGAGCTCCCCGCTGCCCTCACCGCGCTGGCAGCAGGGATCCTCATGTGGGTGAAGGATCCCGGAAGGAAACCCCGGATATCGCATCCGTTGGGACCGGAACCTGTGAACCGGCAGGCTGCCGGCACTGGTCCATCCCCCACCCACCCCAAGGTTTATTCCCCGGGACGGTAAAAGTCCCGCGGGGTGAGAGAGATGAAGGTTGTTCTTGTCCTCTTTGCGATTCTCCTCCTCTTCCTTGCCGCCGGCCCGGCGAGCGGGGCCGAGGTGCTGAAGCAGGTGAGGGAGAAGCACGAGAAGAAGCTCCTGGATACCGAGGGAGTCACCGGGGTCTACGATGACCCTGTAGCGAATGAGATCGTGGTGCTGGTGGAACGTGCGGAGCACACCCGGAAGATCCCGGAGAAGGTGGACGGGGCCCGCGTCCGGGTTATCGTCACCGGGAAGATCACCGCCCTTGATACCGCCGCCGCGGAATCCGAGGCGGTGACTCTGCCCGGGAAGGCGGTGTATTCCCGCACAGCTGCCAACCGGCCGCTGTTCGGCGGGATCAGCCTCGGGGGTGCGGGCATCCCCCACAGCTGCGGAACGCTCGGGCTCGTTGTCCGGGGAACTGACGGGGAGGTCTACGCCCTCAGCAATGCCCACGTCCTTGCCATGAACACGGAAGCCGGGTTTGTCCCCCTGGGGACAGAGGCCTGGCAGCCGGGCGGGTGTGACGACGGGTCGTTGCCCGGTGCCCGCATCGGCACCCTGGCAGACTATATCTCCATCGATTTCACCGGTACGACCGGAGTGCCAAACAGGGCCGACGCCGCGATCGCCATCCTGGATGAAGGCACGTACGACCGTCTCGGGCAGGTCCTCAACATGAGGAACAACGGTTTCTACACGGTGAGAGGCACTACCCCGGTGCGCCCCTGGAGGCTGGTCAGGAAGAGCGGGCGGACCAGCGGTGTCTCGTACGGTCTCGTGCTCTCCAGCTCAGCCAGCGTCCAGGTGCAGTATACAGCGGGGAAGGTCGCCCTCTTCACCGACCAGGTCCTCACGACGCCCATGTCGCAGCCCGGTGACAGCGGCTCCCCGGTGGATATGAACGGGAAGTTCGCCGGGCTGCTCTTTGCCGGTTCGGACACCATCACGGTGGTCTGCAAGGCGGAGCATATCCTGGGCCCGCTGGGCATCACGGTCTGATTTCTCCCTTTTTTCTGCGGAACCGATTGTGGCTGGTCCCCCGGATTCCGGGATACCGAATAAGCGGAGGGGAGGAGGTAATGCCCTCCCCCGTAATTTCACACGCGACCCGTCCATCTCACCCATGATGCCGATGGTGAACCCTTTCCCGGTTGGATTACCTTTAAGATATCCCGCCACCCTACCGTCCATCGAGAGCGATGACGTTTCCCTCCCGTGATCTGATTCCCCTGGTGAGGCAGAAGAGGATCGCGATCGCAGCGGGGTGCCGGTGCGAGCTCTGCGGGGAAGAGACCGCCGCAGCGGATCTCGAGGTCCATACGATTGGAAACAGAGGCCGGGTGAAGGGGTTGGCCCTCGCAGAAATGGAGCGGGAGATCCTGGTCCTGTGTCCGCGCTGCCACCGGGATGTGCATGAACAGGAAACCGGAGAGGAGGAGCAGCGGGCACTCCTGGCCTTCAGGAAGCCGGAGGTGACAGAAGCGATCCGGGCAATCCTCTCCACCAGGCCGAAACCCTATACGCCCCCGGAAGTGGACATCGAGGCAGTCTTTGCCGAGGCAACCCAGTTCCGCAGCGGGTACAGGGGAGCGTGAGGGAAGGCTCATCCCTGCCGCCAAGCGGCCCCGTGATGGGCCCCGGGCCACCAGGGGATACGGCCGGTGCCCTTCCCTTTCGCCCCTCTGGATGGTTATTCAGCCAGCGCAATGGGAACCGGTGGGAAGGGGATAAGGGCAGGGCCATCACGGCCAGCCGGAAATTAAAAATTCTCGCGGGTTGAAGACTCATGCGATGCCTATGCGGAATATAACCCTTCCTGTCCTGGTCTTCATCACCGCCATCCTCCTGATCGTTTCCTGCGGCTGTTCGGGGCAGCAAGCAGTCCCGGAATCCCCGGCCATGCAGGGAGCAGAGACAGGGAGCCCCGGTGCCGTGACAGGCCCGAACAACTGCCGCACCGTCGATGAATGCAGCGTCTACTGCCGCTCCCATGCGGCAGAGTGTGATGCGTACCTGGAAAACCACCCGGAGTCCTCGGTACTGGTCCCCACGGAACGGGGGCCGCCGGCAGGCACCGGATCCGGCCTCTCCGGAACTGCCTGCGATGACCCGGTACTCAAGGGGAAGATGATGGCGATCATGGGCCGGGTGCTGGCAGAACCCCCTTCCGCCATCCGGGCCCTCAACTGGGCCACCAAGATCCTCCCGGCCGATAACCCCCACCCGGGATACTATTACGTCCTCTCAACCGCCTTTGGTCCGGCCATCGATGGGGCGACGTGGTCCGGCTTCGGGGAACCGGTGATGGCAGCCGGGGAGGAATACACCACCGTGGGTTTCTGGGACTATGTGCCGAAAGGATCGGGGGCCACCCTTCCCGACCAGACACCCCGGACAATGGACTTCTCACGGTATGGCCTCAGCATCTTCCATGCCCGCCAGTGGGGGAAGTCCCAGTCAGCCCTCATCGAGTCCCTGCCGCCGGTCACCATGACCCACGAACAGGCCCGGGCCTATTTCTCCACGGTCGTGAACAGATCATTCCTGAACATCGACAGCCGGCCCCTCCACTCCGCCGGCCCGAAGATCTACCAGACCGAGTGGCATGACTCCGGTGATCCCCAGAGTTACTGGACCGTGCAGATAGGGGAAGGGTTCATCTCGGTGGGGCAGGGGCAGCCCTACCAGGACGAAGCCATGCTGCAGGGCGACCCGGGGACCCGGTGGATCTACCACGGGTGCCAGCCATGTGTGAATTGCCAGGAGTGGACGAAGGAAACCATCCTGAACCGGGACTGCACCGGGGATGGGGACTGCCAGGGCGGCCTTGGCTGCCGGGGCGGCTACTGCATGAAAGGGACCGGAACTGCTTCCACGCCGGGAGGGCCATCCGGCACGGGAGCCCCCGGGTCTCCCTGTACAGGTGCGACCAGCTGCGCCGCAGGCCTCTCCTGCTCGGGCGGGGTCTGCACCATCCCCGGTGGACCCCGGTAATCCTTTATTGACGGGACACATGAGGATCTGCCCCCGGGGGACCAGCAACCAATTTCTCCCGGGCTCCCGTATGCGATGGGAAGAAAAGATTTCACCCCGTGCTGCGGAAACCATAACACGAGAGATATGGAGAATCAACCCGCATCGATAGATGATGCCCTCACGAAATACCTTGAACCGGTTCTCATCATTGCTGTCCTTACCGCATCCATTTATTTCGTCGGGTATCTCTATATCCAGACCTTCCTGTCCCGGTTTGGCCTCCAGCGGTCTGTGGATATCACCTTCGAATTTATCGTCACGCAGAGTATCGGAGCAATTTACATCGCGATTTTACTCTTTGGTGCCTTTATCTACGTTTTTTATCGCCCACTGACGAACCGGTATTCGGTTGCACTGGCAAACCTGCCCTTTCTTGTCCTGGCATTCTTCTTCCTCCGGTACAGTG
>Ga0315291_10005215_pt1 | contig 16347 bp, 20 predicted proteins | sample YL17G12_20_MG_FD_203070 | JGI IMG/M metagenome (GOLD analysis project Ga0315291, IMG submission 203070) | Sediment microbial communities from Yellowstone Lake, YNP, Wyoming, USA - YL17G12_20 | ecosystem: Environmental > Aquatic > Freshwater > Lake > Sediment | place: USA: Wyoming | collected...
CTTTTGCCTTCATTCAGGTTCTTCGTTGCTGTTTTCATCATGGTTTTCATCAGGTTTATCATTGTCATCATTTTCCAGAACAGAGTTCCGCAGAAGGCTTGTGAAAGCAAGAATTTCCTCGACCTCGCCCTTAGTCCATTCGCTTCCCAGCTTATAGGAGATGTATGCTGTTTTCTCGGCTTTCTTTTTCAGCTCCATGAACTTTGCGTCTTTAAGGAATTTCTGGGCTTCATTCTTTTTGAGTTCATAAAGAACATCGCCTTCCCCTCTCTGCTCCCTCATAACCCAAGCATTTTTCTTGTCTAAGTATTGCTTTTCGAGAAATGGTGCATAATCTGGCGGAAGAAAGTGAGTAAAAATGGGGAGGAAAAGAGTTCCCATTGGAAGTTCTCCTCCCTTTCCTCTTTCCTGCAAATTATAAAGCATAGAACGAGTTGTAAATGTCTTTCTGCACCTTCCAAATATCCTTATGCCATACATTGCTTCCTTGTTTGCCCATGAAGAAGGGTTAAGCATGATTGTGGATATGTTATTGATGGCGATTATGTTTTGGACATCTGTTACTTTCATCTTTTTGGCTGTTGAACCTATGCCATAGATTGACTGCTTTTCTTCATCAATTACAAAACAGGAATTTGTGAGCTTTTCCTGTGGCATTGTTTTTAATTTTTCAAGGAACTCAAAGATATTGGCACAGAGATATTCGATGGTAAATAGCTTGTTGTAACAAGCCATCATGAAGGTTGCTATGCCTATTGATGTATAGGACTTACCTGATCTTACTTGACCAATCACAGAAATATGAACTGGCTCATGCAGTCTGGCTTTATCACGCAGGAACTGGTAAAAGTCCTGTGTAAAGTTTGTGCCAAAAGCCCTTCTAAATCTGTGGTCTGCCCTTAAATAGCCTTCAAGCAGACGATTTTGAAGGCAGTCTATTTCATAGAAGGCTTCATTGAGGTCTACATTATATTTTAAATCTTTGAGGGTTAAGGAAGTTATTTGCTTCTGGACTTTTGTCAGAGTTTTTGCTTCTTTTTGCAGGGATTTGAGGGTTGTGGAAGGTTTTTTTTTTGTTTTTAATTTTATCATTGCTTCTCGAAATCTATTTTAGTTGAACCCTTGGACTGAAAGCTGTTCATGGGTATATCAATGGAATATTTTTTCCCAATGCTGATGACCATTTGAGAAAGTTCTTTGCTGACTTCATCCAGATATTTATAGAGATGGGCGAGTTTAAACTCTTTTTCATGGATTTCCACTTCAAAATTCAAGCCCTTATGCAGATTTTTAAAGACAACAAGCTCCACAATCGCAATATTTTCCATTACTTTTTTATGAGTATACTCATAAATCCATTCCAGCCTTGCCTTGTTCTCATTTTTATCTTCAGTATCGGGTTCAGCAGAAATCAGGGCTTCAACAAGTTTGATTAAGAGAGTGGCGGTTGGCTGGAAGGGTCTTGTATTCATTAATACAGCAAAAAAATTAGTTACGCCAAATCTTACTAATGATAAATCGTCAGCCATTGTAGTTAATTACCTCCTCTTTTGGAAAATATGGGCATTTGTTGGTATGACCTTTGAAAAAAATATTCTTGGGTTTACGGTCTTTTCTATTTGAATAAAGAACCTTCCATTTTGCTCCACACCTGCATTTTTTCATTAGTTATTTTATATTGTTATAGTTATTTCTTTTTCAAACTTGCATTTTTTGTTTTTGCATTTGAAAGATTGTTTGAGGATGTTCCCAGTTCTTTTTACAGATTTGCTTAAAATTTTAGAATTACATTTAGGGCATTTTTTTGGGATTTGCTCGAGATTATCAGACATTTGCAGGTTATGGGTTTCAGGTTCAGGAGTTTTCAGATTAGTTTTTAATTTTTTCATTTTTGAACCCAGCCACATTTTCGGCAGACAATATCTTTATTTTTTTTGGTGTATAATTGGATAGAACCGCACATGGCACAGCGTTTTCTTTCAGAGTTCTTCATCTTCATTTTTGTCCTCATTTAATTTAACACCAGTTAATTCAGCTAATTGGCTTTTGAAAGTAATTTCATTTTCCCAGATTTTCAGCATACCAAAAACATCCCTGATTGTAGAATTATGCAAAAAAATAAAATCTTGCCCTCCAACATTGACAAAAATGGTTATGTCATCCAAAGTCCTTCTATTTTTTAATTTTGTTTCAATATATTTAAGAACTGATTTTTCCATATCATCAGTTAAAGGAGTTTTTCTTGAAACTAAATCGTCTTTCATATTATTTGTTGTGTGTGTGTGTTTTTAAATGTTTAGTTTTGGTGGTTTTGGGTATAGATTTATTGCTGAGGGTTTTTTCAAGCCAATTTTCATATTTAAGAAATATTTTCTCGCCGAGCCTTATTCTTGAAAAAAAAGGATTAATTAAAATTGATATGAAAAAGGTTATGAGCAGGACTGGAACAAAAGACATTTTCATAACACCAATAAGAACAATATAAAGACCCAATCCAACAATTAAAAAAGAAAGCATACTGTTTACAGTAATATTGGCATATTGCATAGCATACATCCTGAATTTGCTATATAAGGGTTGGCTTTTTGGCTCTTGTTGGCTCGATTTTAATTTCATCTTTCACTCCAATTAGATTTAATTTCTTTTTTGAGATTTCAGAAGGCATACAATCCCTATAAATCGCAAGAAGCTTTTTTCCGATTAATGTTCTTCTACGCTCCACATAACAGGTTTTTATCAGTTCAAGCATATCAAGTTCAGTTAATTTGAAATTGTCAGAAGTATAAATTAAAAAACCATTGTCTTCAACAGCTATGAAAAAGTCTTTTGTGCTTTTGAAAAAGTCAATTTTGTCTGCCATCAGATTTCCTCGCTTCGCATTTCTATAGTAACAGGAGAAACATATTTTTTTCTGCTTTCATTTAGGGTTTTACTGCTTTGGATGTTGTGTTCTTCCCGCAGATGTTTTCTTACCATTATGCGAGTTCCCCTATAACTTTTATTCATTTTTTCACAGGGTTTGCAGATGAACACCTTAGTCATTTTTCCCCCGATACATCAGAATAAAAAGAACAATAGAACTTATTATCCAAGCTGTGCCGACTGCATTAGGATTTAATCCAAGCATAATCAATAAAAGACCTGCACCAGTCCAAGCAGTCATCAGAAGCCAAGTCCTAAAATCTTTAAGAGAGTTGATTTCCTTTTTCAGACCACTTATAATCCAATGTGTTTTCATAAGATTTTTATTTAATTACTCTTTTAAAACTGACCTTGACTTTGATGTCTTTGCTCTGGAAATGCTTTTCAAAAGCTGTGCATATTTTTTTCAGAGCATTTTCTGTTGAAGCGATTAGCTGGGGGGTTGAATTTAGAAGCTCATTATTGACTTCTATGCCATTAATTTTCAGAAACTCGATGGTTATTTCAGCTTTCATTTAAGGGTTCTCCTGCGGAACTTCCACATTGCTGGAAGCATCATTTAATTTGACTTGATATTTTAGATTTGGGTTTAAGTCCATTGTTTTCTTTGAAACCTTGACAAATTCATCAGTTTGCTCCAGCAAATAGTCACCGACTACAACTTCTTTCAGGGATTGATAGGTTGGAAGGGATAAATCTATAATTTTACCATCTTTTGCTTTAAGGACTGGAACATAAAATTCATTTCCTTTTCCCCCAATATTAGAAATGCTTTCTGCATACAAAAATATTTCTTTTTCTTTGAACAGGATTATATCTTTAGCAAGTGGAATATTTGTAAGAACTTCTGTTTTTAATGAACCACTCCTCTGCTTCTGATGGAGAATTATTTTTTCTTTATTGGGAATTATAAGAATATCGCCGATTGGAAAGAAAAACAATCTTTTATTAAAACGCATATTCATGCTGACAATAACATTTCCCTCATGGCTGGTGTAATCCCCTTTATAATAAGCTATTGGGTCGCTTATTGAGGGTTTTCCATTGTCATCTTTATTTATCAGGCGTATAGGAATATTTTTTTCAATTTTAAAGTAATGATTGGAAGAAGGATAGCGACTATGAACTTTTGCGAGTTTTAATCTTTGTTTTCTTAGCTGAAAATAGATATTGCTTCTGGATTTGAGGTAATTTATAAGCCATTTGATGAGAAATATCAAGCAGACAACAATAATAGTTATAAGAATAACTATGCCAACAGTATACCATAAAGTTGGGTTTTTAAGAAAATCATACCAATGGCTTTCCACAGGAGCAGTTGATTGGGATTGAACCTGCACAACTTCTTCCGCAAAAGCCAATGGCAAAAGCAAAAGACAGAAAATTACAGATAATAACTTCCATTTCATAGTAGTTACTATCAAATTGCCTTTTTAAAGATTTATGAACTTGAATTTATACTGCCAGAAATAGCAGTATAATTCTTAATTTCAATTTCAATTATTCCAGCTAAAATAATTTAAAAAATAAAAAAAATAAATTAATCAAAGTTACAAGCAAAATTCAGATTAGAGATTATCTAATATGAACTCTTGCCATAGCTCCTTTGATTAATCCAGCAATTGCCATCCCAACAGCGATTATTACCGCTACCATACCAACTATGATAAGGAAAACTGGCAGAGCTTGTCCTAAATATTGCAAGAATATTCCAAGACCAGCCGATTATTGTTAATCTTATGTTTTATTTATATCATAAGTCCAGACTGTATATCCTTCCATTACTGGAAGCCCTTGTCAGTCGTTAGAGCGTGAAAATTATTTGCATAATTTAAGTAACGCTTCGGTCTTGTCCTCATGAGGATATTAACCGAAATTCAGGTTATGCTCCTAAAAATTACTTTTTAAGAGGGCAATTCTAAGTCTTTTTCTTAAAAAAACCAGCTCCATCCATTGTTGAGCAAACGCCTGATGTATCATTTACAGGACAGGTTATTGTCATTTTTGAGTATAAACATAATAAAAAATTACAGATTAATGTTATTTTTTATAGTGTTATTTAATTACCTCCTTTCACAAAATTAATTAAGAAAAAAAGGTTTATATAAGATTAGTGGATGTTTTTTGTGGCAAACAACAGGGTTCTTTTTACTTTTTCCTCATGATTTTTGGATTTACATTCTTTGCAGGTTCTTGAATGTTTTTTTTCAGCAGAAAATATCTGCTGACAGTTCTGGCATATCATCTTCCTGTCCTTTTTTCAGGAGCTGAAAATTCTTTAGCCCATTGTTTATATTTCTTTAAATGACATTCTGCACATCTTTCTTCTTTTGTCAGGCTTTTCTGATTTTTTTTACAATCTAAGCATATCATTTTTAGTTGTGTCAGTTATGCGTAAGGATATAATTTCTGATATTCAAAGACCATTTCATTATTTTAGTTTTTACAAACATTACGCTTTTTCCTCCAAACTTTCCAATTTCCCAATACATAGCTATAAATCCAACCTGAATTAAAGCCCAAAGCCCGATTAAAAGAGCATAATTAAAAGTTCTTCTGATTAATGTAAATAAAGGAACAGGCAGTAAAAGAATAATATAAATCAGGGCTAAAACTGAAAATCCAATTAAGACTGCTGACATTAATCCAAAGCCTTTTTTATTTCGCATTATCATGTTAGACTGTTTCCTAATTTCTTTAGATAGCTATAAAAGAAATATGCTCCTGAAAAGATAAGAGCAACAGCTATAAATAATATTGCTATTTTGATTACCCAACTGGCTATAAGCCAGACCTGATAATCCCAAGTTATAACTGACTGCACCTTGTTGTAAATTCCCAGTTCATTTTGGGTTAATTCATCGCTATAATCAGCTTCATTGCTCACTTCTTCATAATATTGTGTGCATTTTTCACATTCATAAGAAGAAAGATAAGTTGTGAACCTGCCTACAAGTACATTGTCCTGATATAAATAATTAGGGTCTGTATAATGGCAGGACATATCAATAATAGCATTGTCCTTATCCCTCATATTAAGCGTAATTTGACCATTTGAAGCACCGCCAGTTCCAAAATAATAGCTCTGGGTGTCTGTGGTAGTATTTAATAACTGACCTCCAAAGAAACCCTGAAAAGCTATAAAATCTGTTCCATAAATATTATGAAAAGAAGTTATTGACAGATTGCACCAATCCACAGCACCACCAGTAAGATTATAGGGCAAGGCTTGAACATTATAATAAACAATGACTGGAACATCTTTATTTTTTCCTATTCCTTTGCTGGAAGTATCATCAAAAACATAAAAAGCATGGTATTTTACAATAGAATTAGTTTTATCCAGAACTGCATTATTCCATAAATTCATTTCTGCATTTGCAAAAGAGATAGACAGCATAATCGCAATCAGTAAAATTATAAATTTGGATTTTATCATTTTCCAACTCCTCTTAAATAAAGATACAGCCAATAAAGAGCAATAAATATAAATCCTATTGAAGAAACAAGCACCAAGATAAGAAAAATCCAGAAGAAAGCCAACATTATTTCATAATTCAAGAAAATTATTTGTTTGATGTAGCCAGAAGTCTGAACCATATTTAAATTTAGGGTTTTGCTTTTATTTATCATCCTGTCTTGGAGCGACCATTCATAATACTGACAGGCTTTGCACTCCCAAGTTGGAGATACTAACTGCATATCTGCTGGTATTTGGAGGAATGGATGGGATATATTTACATAAACACTATATTTGCATAGCTGGTCAGCAGAAACACAATCCTGCTCATTCATTTTCAGAAAGTATTTTGCTCCAAGCACATCAAAGTCAGAAAGAGTATAAGTTATATTGAAAAGAACAGAAGGATTAGAAAGACCTGTTGATTGCTTAATTGCCAAATTGCACCAGTCTATTTTATAAGAAGGATTGGCAGTATTCCACTTTTGGATATACACATTGTAATAAATATATGTTTCAAGAAAATTGCTTCCAGAAACATAGTTGCTTATATTCGGCTGAAAGCCTACATTATTATAATAGCAATAAAAAATATGATTTAAAATAGTGTTATTTCCTTTGTCTTCTAATGTCTGGAAATATTCCACTTGTGCAGAAATCATCACAACAGCAAATATCAGCATAAAAAATATTCCCATAGATAAAAGTTTTTTATTTTTCATGTTAAGCTCCCAGCCATAGCCAGACTATTATTCTGATTACAGTCAGGATTATAATGCTTCCTATTCCCAAAATTACAGACAGCATTGGAGTTTCTGGCATTGTAAAAAATAAAAAGATTGCTCCAATAATAGAAACAACCAACAATATTCCATAAATCCAGTTAAACAGCCATCCATAAGGGTTTATATCGCTTTTAGAGAGATGTAATTGGTAGTCTGTATTTGTTCCATTCAAAGAATACTTCCCGATATAAACTTCAGTTTTATATTCTTTGGTTACATTAGGCAGAGAAAAAGTTGCAGGGAAATAAACCTGACCTGAAACCAGCCTAAACGCATAGCTTTCTCCTTCATATAATTTAATAGTTGCTTCCCCATTAATATAAGGAGCTGAAAATACTGGTTTCTTGTATTTGTCTGGAACACTGCCAATAGGAGTTACAAATTTTTCAAGAGTTGGGTCATAATGATTATAAGGAGAATTTGAAGGTCTGTTTGTAAATTCAGCAGTAACATAAGCAAAATTATCAATATATCTGTCAGAACACAATGGGCAGTAAAAAGGTTTATCCCTGTATAAAGTAAAATTAATATAATAGGGCTGTCGAACTATAAATGTGCCTGTGATAGAACCTGCATGATTTGAAGCATTGACTATAAATGGATAATTTCCAATAGTATCAAATAATAAATTAAGAATATACTGATTTCCAACATGGGACATAGAATACCCAGTTCCATTTATATACATAGATAAATTAAGGGTTGCATTTGTTACAATGACAAAAGGATAAGTAACATTTACATCAACATATAAATCACTTGGGTTTAATGGAATAAAGCTAAAACTTTGATTTAAAGGATAAATTATAGGCGGAAGGGTTACATTAAATTCTATTGAACTTGAATTTACATTTCCAGAAGTATCATAAACAGAAACACTCCATAAATTAACAGACAAATTTCCAGCTAAACCTGTTATGGCATTTATTCCATCCGCACAGGGAATAGAATAATTTATCAAGCCACCATCAAGAGTAAAATTGCAATGGTCTATATTGGCTTCTGAAATATTGAATATAAACTGGTCAATAGAAATATTATAAATAAGATTTTCAGGATAGATAATGGTTATTTGAGGAACAACAGTATCTTTGAAAAAGCTTACAGTTCTGCTATTATTATTTCCAGCACTATCATTAGCGTAAATAGTCCAGTTATTTGTTCCTTCTGTGCTTGTAAGAGAAGTAAGATTATTTCCGCAAATAACAGAAATATTAACAATGCCTTCATCCAAAGAATACCAGCAATCAGCAGGATTAACATCAGCAAGAGTATAATTTAATTCAAAAACATTAGTACTGTAATTCTGCCATAAAGGATAAGTAATATTTAATTGCGGGAGGATAGTGTCTATTGTTACTGTGCGGTTAGTTGAAGTAAAAAAGTTTCCCACATTATCAAAAACATTGTAAAACCATTGATAAACGCCATCAGCTAAATTCACAACAACACCTGTTATAGTATTAAATACTCCTCCCAAGAAAGAAACAGTTGTTTCATTGATTAAATATCCCGATTGATTGAATACAAATAAAGTAATATTTTTTATTCCGCTTACATCTGAAAAATTAGCAGTAAAATTCACATCAGGATTATTAGAATAAGAATTATGCGAAGGAGAAATTAATGTTCCAGCAGGAGCTATTGTATCTTTAGTAAAAGTAACAGAGCTTACATTAATATTTCCTGCACTGTCATTAACATAAACTTTCCATGTATTGCTTCCTTCTATGCTTGTTAATCCTGTTAAATTATCTCCACAGGTTACAGCAATATCTGCTCCTCCTAAATTATACCAGCAATTATTAAGATTAGTATCCCTTATAGTATAATTCAAAACACTAACATTAATATTATAAGTTTGATTAAGAGGATAAGTTATGCTTACCATAGGATTTGTAGTATCAATAGTTAATGTTTGATTTGGCGATGTGAAGAAGTTTCCTACATTATCAAAAGCATTATAGAACCATTGATAAACTCCTTCAACTAAATTTACAGGAATGCCTATAAGATAAGTGAATACATTTCCTAAGAAGGTTGTTGTTGTTTGGTTAATTAGAGTTCCTGATTGGTTATAGATATTCAGAGTTGCATTGGCTAATCCCCTAACATCAGATAAATTTGCTGTGAAGTTTATAAGAGTGTTATTAGTGAAAGTATTATTTGCAGGAGATACTATGGTTATATTTGGAGCAGTATTATCAATGGTAAAATTATCAATAGTCATATCACTTTCTATATCTGAAGGATTATCCCCACTTACAGCAGTTATATTCATCCTGTATTTTCCATCTTTAACAAGGCTTGTATTAAAATTAAGCCACATTAAATTTCCATCAACAAAACTTCCATTGATAGTGTAATTCCAAGTTCCATCAAGATTTCTTAGAGTAAGATTATAAGTTACATTTCCAATGCTGTCAGGGTCTACTGACAACTGAACAAGAATATTCATTATGCCTTTGTGAGTTCCATTCTTGTTTATATCATTTATAGAGCCTGTGCTGTTGTATTCAGTTATATATGGCTGGGATATTGGATGGTTTGTTACAGTAATATCATCAACAAAGAAAGTAAAATTAGAATAAACATTACCATTTAAATCCCTTGCATAAACTCCAAACTGGAATTCATCATCTGATTTCTTTGTTGAAGTTGTTATAATGTCAGCAGTCCATGAAGCATTAGTCCAAGTTGTTCCTCCATTGGTTGAAGTCCATGTTGTATTAGTCTGTGCAAAAGTCATGTTGGTTATTGTTGAGCCATTAACATATTTCATCTGCCCTGTTCTTGCAGGTCCTGGAACATCATAATACAGATAACTTTGATTAGTTGTTCTTATCCCGCTTAAAACATCATTGGTTATAGAATAAATGCTTCTCACATAAGAGCTGTTCCTGTCTGTAAATGCTTTGGTATTTATTGCTGTTTCATCAAAAGTAGTAAGCAATACACAGTTTGTTGAAGTTGGAACCTGAACTCCTGCATTTATATTATAACTGCTGTTGCAATAATAATTTCTTACTGTTCTAGGAGAAAGAGATGTAAAACCTAAATCAGCAAATATAATCATAGTGTAATTGACACTTCCTCTTAGTCTTTCCAAGTCATATTGTTTTATAAGCAATACATCATTATTGGTTATTGAATAATTTTTCTTCATTTCATCAACTAAACTGTCATAGCTTAAAGGAATATTCTGCCTGAAAGCTGTCATCTCAACTATTGAACTATAATTGAACAAAGCATCACTTGTTGAAGTTATGTTTATTATTGTAAGATTGCTGATAGCAATATAACTATAATGCCCATCTTCTATTGCATAAGTAATAGTATCATTATTAATTGTTGAGTTTAATCCAAGACTATCATACCAAAATCCTCTGTTTCTTCCTTCTGCCCTGAAGAATGGGTAATCTGGAAATCTTGGGTCTGCTGTTGTAAGATTATTTACAGGAGGGCGAATGCTCCAAGCATTAGGTATTCCGGGAGTTAATAAATCATCTACTGTCCTTGTTACAAAATTCCAGTAATGATTATCATTATAAGTTATATTAATTCCTACACCTATTGGAGAAGTGCAGTTGAACATAACATTAAATCTTCCTGTTGAGTTATCATAAATCTTAGCTGGAAATCTGCTTATCAATGTGCAGGTTGGCAGAGTATATGCCTTTTGATTGAATATTGTTATTGCTGAACTTGTATTAAGGCTTCCATCATTGCTGTATCCAATGCAGTTCCAAGAGTAAGTTCCATTGAGGATTGTATTGTTTGTGAATGTTGCATTAAAGGATTGAGCATTATAGCTGTTGTTTGTTTGTGTCCAGCTTATGCTTCCATTGGTTACATTGAGGACAACTGAAGTTATGTTTATTGTTCCAAGTGCAGAAGCATTACATCCAAGAAACATGGACTTATTGGTTATGTTTAAATTATTTAAGGGAATAGAATTAATTACAATCAAAGAATTAGGAAATTCTCCAATAGTGTAATTAGACCAGCCTGAAACATTGAATTTTACAGTTCCAGCATTAAGAGAAGTAAAATTATAACAGGCAGTTCCACAGACTGCTCCATCTTTTAATATAGCTGGATTTGTAAAATTTGTAGGAATATTGGCAAAAGAAATATTTGCAGATTTATTAAACCCTATTGCATAAGAAATATTATAATAAGCAAAATTATTTCTTAATTGAAAAGGATTGAATGGAGTTATTGCCCCATTACCGAAAGTATTTTGCATATTCATAGTAATATTGCTACCATCTGTTGCATTTTTTACTATCAAAAACACTCCTGATAAAGTTATTCCTGACCAAGAACCTATAACCCCTCCATAATTTCCCACTATTACAACTGGAACATTTATTATTCCAGTGATGTTCTGGGCAATTCTTCCAGAACCACTATCAGTTAAAGCTATTGCAATAGCAACAGCAGTATCTCCAGAAACAGAACCCCCTGATAAAATCTCTGCATAAGAATTTCGTATAGCACCATTAATCTGATAACCCACTAAACCTCCACCAGTAGCCACAGCAGAAACATTAAATCCTTTCCAAGAGCTATTATCAACACTTGAAGATGACCTGCCAATTAAACCTCCCCCTATTCCTCCTCCTGTGCTGTAAGTAGAAGTTACTTTGCTTAAAGAATAAGAATTATTGACACTATTCCCAGAAGTTCCAATTAAACCCCCTACATAACGATTATTGCTAATTAAAGTAACATTCGACCAGCAATTATTTACTATGCTTAAACTTGAACCAATTAATCCACCATCAGAAGTTGCACTATCTCCGCCTGTTGCTGTAACATTCCCAGTAACATAAACATTTGTTACTCTTGAAATAGAACCAGTTATACCCGCCAAAATGCCTAAATATTTGCTTCCCTGAACATTAGCATTAATAATCTCTAACTCACTCGCATTTCCAGTTAAATTTCCAAACAAACCCCTATAATTTCCAGAAGCATTAACCTTTAACCCATCAATAACATAACTGCTTCCATTAAAATTTCCTGATAAATTCAAAGGATACCAATTACTGCCTATTCCACTATAATCCCCATCAGAAGAAGTCAAGTTATTCATTAAAATATAAGAAGCAGTTGTATTCAACTGAATACTGCTTAAATCAGTCCAATTAGAAACCTGATATGGACTTGCAGGTGTTCCATCGCCACCAGCCCAAGCAGATACGCCAGAAACCATGAGGAAAAAGAAAATAAAAAGAAAAACAAATTTATTGATTTTTTTTCCAATAGCAAATTTAAGAAGGTTTAAGGCGTTCATTTTTCATATTTATCTAAATGCTTTTCCCACAATATTTTTAATTATTCCGCCAAAGGCAATGATTATCAAAACAAAAAATATAAAGAAAACAACAATAATAAATGGAACAAGGCTATTAGAAAAAAACCCAATAAGACCATAATATATTTCAGGCAGTAAACCTCCATTGGCATTGTTCACATCCACAATATTAATAGGAATAACAGCAGACCCATTACCACCAGCAGTTCCATTTCCAGCACTTCCGCAGTCAGCAGGACAATTCGCCTGAGTTTCTCCGCTCTCACAAATCCCATTTCCACATACACTTCCAGTCAAAGAAACAGAAATCAACTGGGAATGAGAAACATAATCAGTATGATAAAAATCCCTCATTAATATAGTCATATTATAAACCCCAACAGAAGAATAAACACAAGTTCTTGTAACATCATTATTTTCAGTGGAATAATTGCCACCAGCAAGACAATTATGCTTTATAAAAGCAATATCTCCTTCTGTATCAGTATAAGTAACATAAGCAGAAACAGGAACTCCAATTGCCACAGAAGTTGAAGGAGAAAATAAAACATTGCTGAAAACTGGATTATTATTTGTGGCATTGGTATAATATTTTGTGATAGAAGAAGCACCAGCACATATAACCTCTAAAAATCCATCCTTGTTCATATCAGCAGGAATACAATAAGAAGTAAAACCTGCACTTAAATTAATGGATTTATAAAATTCATTGGTATATGGCTCATACATATAATAATAATAACCTTCTGTTACAATAAAATCATTTTTGCCATTGTGGTTTAAATCAGCCAAAGTCAGTCTTGGAACGCCATTAGGAGAAGTTACCCCATTTGTGCTTCTATCTGCCAAAAGAGTTCCATCAACTCCTGAATAAATCTTAAATCTTGTTCCATCACTTGACAGATGGTAAAGAACATAAATATCCACATAACCATCGCCATTATAATCATCCGAAATAGCACTTGTTCCATTATTTCCAAAAGCTACATTTCCAGAAGACCCAACACTTTTATTATATAATACTGTTCCATCAAGATTATACACCAAGAGGTTCATATAAGGAGAAAAAACAGAAGGGCTATTTCTTCCAACAAGAGCTTCAACTTTCCATTCTATACTGCTTGTGCAGGGATTATTCAAAAAAGTATCCCACCAATTACAGCCAGACTGATGTGCAACAGGAATAAGATGTGCGTCAAACATCTGCTCATTAACCGCATTGCCTATATTAAGAACCTGCCCTCCGCTATTAAATAAAGTGATATTCTTTGAAGAAAAAGTCATATATTCAACAAGCCCATCATTATTCACATCAGTCCAAGCCAAAGGCTGTGTATAATCTGCGGAAGATAATGCCAAAATAATATTTTGAACATCTGTGCTGTTAATTTTTACAAAAATCCCATCAGTAGTCATAGAATTATAAACAAAAAGAACATCATTCCCACTATGCCTAATTCCAGCAAAATTCGGAGAAGTATCATTTGTTGTGAAATTATATTCAAAAATCCTGCTTAAAACAGGAGTAAAAGAATAAATATCCAAAGAGTAAAGCGTTGTGTTCTGCTTGATTATCAAAGCAAAATCATTGACTAGTCCATTGCTATCCCAGTCTAAAATATCAAACTGGCTGTAAACAGACCCAACATTTTTCTGGGAATATAAATTCAAACTACTGTCATAAATATTTAAATAATTTCCATTCGTAGTGGCTAAATAGGGTATAGAATTATAATAAAAAACTAAGGGCTGTAATAATCCAGAAGAAACACCTGTGGAAATAGACTGGTTTAAAATAGCAGTGTCAAATCTTCCAAAGCAAGTGGAAGATGAAAGCTTTTCATTCCACAATGGAGTATAAGTATCCCCAAAAGTAGTCCAATCACATTCAGCAGAAACGAAAGCCACAGACATTAAAACCAATAAAAAAACATTCAGCATTAAAATTATATTTTTTTTAGCCATATTCCACTTTTTGTATTACGAAATCAAGGATAACAGACTTTATAAATGTTTTTAAGGTTCACAGGCAATAACCTTTTATTACCTGATAATAGTTCAAAAAATAATAGCCATAGGAAATTACAAAACCACCAGTCGCTTCCACAGGGATAGTTTCATTCTGAACTTGAACCTCAACCCAAGTATGCAGATTTAAAGTGTTATTTCCCAGCAAAAAGCCAGAAACACAATAAGCAGAATAGTTCTCTTTTTGCAGTTGGTTTACTAATTCTTGGCTAAATTCAGAACAATCATAAACAACTTTCTGATAGATATGGCTTCTGCTGACATTATCCGCAATCTGCTCTATTTTTTGAGTGTCAGAAACATAAACCAAAGGATACAAAAAATTCTCAAAATTAATCTTTTTCATTCTAAACTCATTCATCAATGAAGAATAAACAGCCAGAAATAAAACAAAAATAATCACAGAAGCAATCAGAATAATAACCAAAAAAAGCTGTATTTTCTGCTTAGTTATATTTTCCATTTTTAATTATCTGCCAATCGTTTCAAGACCTGCAAACATTGAAACCGATTAGAAAAAAATAGGTTAAAATGGTTTAACATCTTAATAATTCCACTTAGTTTTACAGTTATTTAATTGGCAGAACATTGTCTTTCACTTCCTTTAATTCAAAATATAAAGCTTCATAACCCATTTCTTTCCATACCTTTCTATCTTCTTCAATATAAGCAATATTTTTATCTTCAATTATTCTGCCATCTTTATATTTTGGTATTTCATCAAATTTCTTTCTATGTTTACTACACAATCCTATAACTTTTGCACTAATTATTTTAATTCCCATTTCTACCTTCAAACTCTACATCTCCAAAACATCTCTCAACAATTCCATCAGTTCTTGTTTTGCTTCTTTCCTGCAAGAGCAGGTCTATTTTATCTATTAACATTTCTCTTTTTATCTTGAATATTTCTGGAGTTTGGTTATATTCCTGCAAGTATTGTCTTAGCAGATTGTGGTATTGGATAGGAGTTGTCATAGTTTAATATTACTCCTGATTTTTTTGCATCCAAAACAAACCTGTGTTAGAGCATTATGAAAAGTTGAATAAATTGCTTGTTGAATATGTTTGCCTTCACATTTTTGTATATGTTTTCTTACTTCTTCTTGATTTGCATAATATTCATAATCAAATTTCTTCATTTTTCTTTCAAGCTTAATTTAATTAATCTTAATAATTCTTTATTCTGAGCACTCTCAACAGCACTCTCAGCAGCACTCTTAGCAGCACTCTTAGCACTCTTAGCAGCACTCTCAACAGCACTCTCAACAGCACTCTCAGCAGCACTCTCAGCAGCACTCTTAGCACTCTTAGCAGCACTCCAAGCACTCCAAGCAGCACTCCAAGCACTCTCAGCACTCTTAGCAGCACTCCAAGCACTCCAAGCAGCACTCTCAGCAGCACTCTTAGCAGCACTCTCAGCACTCTCAGCAGCATTTATTTTTATTTTTAATTCTTCTACAGTTATCTTTTTATCTAAATAGTCCTCTGCTGCTTTAATTGCTTCTGCTGGTCTTTTATCATTAGGATAGTTTTTCTCAAAGTTTTTTAAACATTGTTTAGCACACCAAATAGCAAATGGTTTAACTATTTTATTAATATTAAGTTCTTTTACTAATCTCATTTCAGAAGAAACAAATTTATCATTAGCTTGAATTATTTTCCCTCTTGCTTCTACTATAAACCATTTATCTCCATAAACATAATCTAAGGATTGCAATGGCTTTAAACAAGCATGAAAACCTTCTTCACAGACTTTTAATTTTTTAGAATATTTATACCATTCACCTAATTTCCATTTATGATTTCCATTCTTAGATTTCATATTC
>Ga0315291_10005216_pt1 | contig 16343 bp, 15 predicted proteins | sample YL17G12_20_MG_FD_203070 | JGI IMG/M metagenome (GOLD analysis project Ga0315291, IMG submission 203070) | Sediment microbial communities from Yellowstone Lake, YNP, Wyoming, USA - YL17G12_20 | ecosystem: Environmental > Aquatic > Freshwater > Lake > Sediment | place: USA: Wyoming | collected...
CCCTCTTTGGTAATCCTTTTCCTGTCATGGACAGGCAAAGAGGGGCGAGGGGAGATTTTCTGATCAAACCGCTCAACATATCCGTCTTGCATCGCGCCATAAACGCTATTTGTCGGAGTAGTACTAAGTGTATACGCTTTTTTATTTATGTATACCATCCTCTATTTGGTTGTATCAACCGAGAAAATAAGGAGAGGGGTACCTTTTGTCAAAAATCAAGACAAATTTTCAGATAAAGTGTTTGCCTGCCTGCATAAAAAAGTAGCCTGTCCCAATACTGTTCGGCAAAGTCAATAATTAAGTATGGTGTCCCCGGAATTTCCCGCCAAACTCAATAAACAAGTCTGACCCCAGAGGTGCAAACAGGCGCTCTGCCAGATGAATTTTCTATAGTTCCAGATGCTGATGATCATAAAGATGTCATTGTTTATTCAACCTCTCAGCATCAAGAAGGCTGATCTTCTGAGACAAATTTTTTACCTGATCGGTCAATGTGGAAATCTTGATGGCAAAGTGAAGTGCGATACACATGAGAAAAAGTATGGCAAAGATGAAAAGCGTCGTCGTTGGTAAAACGGCTCCTATCAAGTGTGTCAGTATAAGTAGGAGGTCGTACCAAATGACCAGAATGATCATGACAAAACCCGTCAATAACCATAACCATGAATATTCTTCTTTCAATTTTCCATTCTTAACAAGATTGATAATTACAATAAAAATTACAATACTTGCAAAGATCGCGAATACCTTCTGCTGGATTGCCATCACTAACCTCCTGTGGATCAATCTAATTTCTTCGAATAAGTGTTACAAATATTGAAAGAAACATCTTAAATAAATAATAACTAATCGTAAAAATCCCCCGATGCATTGAGCGCCCATGAGGGTTTGACGTCATTTCCACCGGTATTTCCCTTATTTTAAAACCGGCACGATGAAGCATGATAATCACGTTTGCATCAGGATAGTCGCAAGGAAAGGTGTCATTCGTGAAAAATTCAAATACGCTTCTGTTTAAACACTTGTACCCCGACGTTGGATCCGTAATTTTTTCACCGGTAATCAGCAAAATAATTTTCCTGAACAGCTTTATCCCTATAGACTTCAGGAAACCGGCCCTATATTGACTTTCTCCAAGAAATCTCGAACCGATGGCAACGTCACAATCAGAACTTTCTACCTGACTAAACAACTCTGGAATAAATTTAGCTGAGTGTTGTCCATCGCCATCAATTTGTAAAAGGATATCGTAATTTTTTTCTACTGCATATTTGTATCCTGTCTGTAAAGCCACACCATATCCCATATTAAACGGATGACGAATAACAAAAGCTCCTGCCTCTCTGGCCAACGAAGACGTTATATCCTGTGATCCATCATCAATGACAACAATGTCACCATCATGGTATTTCCGAATATCACAAATTACGGAGACAATGTTTTTTTCTTCATTATAGCTTGGAATAATGATGCATCTATCTTTTCCCAAAGGATTTACCCCCTAAATTACTGCTGACTAAATTGGCCTGAGATTTTCTTTACGACAAGTCTTATACGCTCAAGCATATATTTTAATATATATCTCGGCAAATCAGATAACATCGGATGTTTCCATATCTTAATGGCATTGTGAAATAATCTGTATCGTCTAAATCTGCCATATAATTTCAGTAGTTCGCTTGGCGAAAGCGTATCCGACAAAATGATTGCCTTACTGTGATTCATTTCAAAATTCACATTGAGCCGGCTCCAGTCCATGCTTTCATCTTCGCAAACAAGCTTTTTCTTTTTAGCTATTTCCCAAACAGGGGTGCCTGGAAACGGGGTTATGACATAGACATCGAAAAGACCGAGATCGACCTTCTTGATAAAGCGGAGTGTATCGAGGATTTCTTCTGCTGTTTCGTCAGGTGAACCAATGACAAAAGATGCATTCGGCATTATGCCATACTTCTTGAGCAGCGCCACTGCATTTGAATTTTGCTCGACACTAAGGTTGCCGCCTTTCAACCATGTCAGCACCCTCTGATTGCCAGACTCCAGTCCCATTCCGACAGAAACCACGCCCATTCTTTTCAGCGCGGCAACAATATCTTCCCTCACCGTATTTGCCCGTAAAGAACACGAAAACTTGACTTTACCCTTTATACCCCGCTTTTCAATGAGGTCGACAATTTCAAAAAAACGCTTTTTATCGGCGACAAAAAGATCATCAAAAAAACTGATGAAGCGCACGCCATATTGATTCACCAGCAACTCGATTTCATTGACAACACGTTCAGCCGAGAAAAACCGGACATTATTCCAGAACCGCGACGAAGCACAGAACTTGCAACGATAGGGACACCCGCGCGACGTGAACATGTACGTATGGGATGAGATGGGGGTCAGGCTCCGATCAGGGAACGCAAGGGAGTCGAGGTCGCTGCGACCCGCCTGACTGGCCGTCTGCCGTAACACATCACCTTCCTCCCAGTAGACGATGCCGGGAATACCCTCTAACGCCGCCGTCGGAAACCCCTGATGCGTGAGAAAGATATGCATCAGATCGACGATCGTATCCTCCCCTTCGCCGATGCAGCCAACATTCATGGCTTTTGACAGGGTATGCGGCAAAAAGGAGATATGAACACCGCCCACCATAACCGGTATACCCCTTTCATGGGCCTTTTGGGCATAGTCCCTTGCCAATCCGTAGTTCTGGCTGACACACGAGATGCCAACCACCTGCGGCTTGAAACCGTCAAGCTCTTCTTCGATATTTGAATTTACAATCTTGAAATGAAAACAGGTGTCACCAAAAGCAGCCTTGAGCGAGGCGATAAGGTACCCGATCCCCAGGTTGGGATGGCGGGTTTCACCTTCTGAAAAACTGTTGATGGCGTTTATCCAGAGAAAATTGATCATGCTGTCTGTTGCCGGATACAGGCTATCCGACGAAATCTCCTTTGGTCATGCAGAAGATGCCTGCAGTTATAAAAAAGAGCCCGATCCATTGCAGTGTTGTCAGCCGTTCACCATAGATAAGCCAGCTCAGGAGAGGAATGAGCAGGTAAAGGAAAGCCCCTGCAAAACCGAAGGCGCATAGGCCAGGTTCGTTTTGCTGATGACCACAAGCCAGATCACGAAACAGCTCAACTGCAGGATGATGCTGGTGATGATGAATGGAGAACGCGCGATCCTCAGTACCAGATCGATGCTGAAGCGACTCAGGTCAAGTCCCATGACCCCTCTTTTCAGGAGCAATTGGCTGGCAACCGTACTCGCCGCGACGATGAAGATGAGGAATATGGTTTTCATGATCTCTCTTTCTCCAAGGTTTTAGTGACTATCTGGCCGCTTCTCCGCTACGGACAGGTGGTGGAGGCTGATTGGCCAGAACAGGAAAGGAAGGTTGCGCTGCGCCACCGGCGAAAAGCCTGCGGCCTTCAAGGCCTTTCTGATTTTTGAGGGGGTCCATTGCATGATGTGTCCGATGTCGTAGAAGGCCTCCTTGATCATCCCGGTCAACAGGCGCGAAATCATGAACATCCGGTCGTTCGGAAAGATGAGAACCAGCCGGCCTGATGGTTTCAGGACCCGGCGAATTTCCGCCAAAGCCTTTTCCGGCTCATCCAGGTGTTCGATGACTTCGAAAAAAAGGACGCAATCGATGGTGTTGTCTTCAAAGGGAAGGTCAAACACCGTGCCGTATTGAATAGGCAGCCCATGTTTTTGACAAATTTCAATATTCTCCGGCTCAGAATCGATCCCGACGATCTGCCTGTCAGGATAAAGCGTAACCAGCTTTTCAAGAGTTATACCCTCGCCGCATCCGATATCTACAATCCGGTTTCCAGCAACATGGCCCAATGCCACTTTGTCGCGATAGTCCCAATACCTCACGCCAAGACCTCCCTTGGTATATTGATCTCTCTGGTAGATCATCCCTTCTTTCGCAAGATTCGTATCAACTGGCATCGAAAAGCTCCCTGAATGATAAACTGTACGTGCGCAATAGTTGCCCCAACTCCTGATCACCAAGCCTTCTGATTGCAGCAAACGTCCTCCGCTTTGCCCGCATCTTCGGGAGCATCTTCAGGGCATCGACAACACCCCTGACGAGCGCCATTATGTAGGCAGCCTTTGAACTGCTCACCGCAAATTGCTGCCCTGTTCCTCGTGACGCAAGCACCACACGAACCTGTTCGAGATATCGCAAGAGCGTGGCAACAGGGAGGGCCAGGATCCAAGTGAGAGGGTAGGTTTTGAATGCAACCCAGTAATGGTTCCTCTCCACCAGGTAGAGCTTGAACGGAGAAAACGCACCCCCGGTTTGTGAATACTTATGGTACACCACGGTATCGCGGGCAAGCACGGCCCGCCATCCCGCCAGCCGTCCCCTCATACCGAGATCGGTATCCTCGCAATAGGCAAAAAAATCTTCATCGAAGAACCCCACGGTTTCGATCATCCGGTGCCGGTAAAGGGCGGCGCAGGCACTCGGCATAAGGATTTCCTCGGTTTTTCCCAAGGCCAGATCCGAAAAGCGCTGCAGGCGGAACGCCCCCCTCGACATCCCATCGCTGCAGACCTTGACCCCCAGCGAATCAATCACGTCATGGTCATTATAGGAGCAGATCCTGCTGGCAACCATTCCAACTGCCGGGTTCTCATCGGTGACCCTGACCAGTTCCTCGAGCCAGGTCGGTTCTGCTTCCGTATCGTTGTTCAGGGTAATGATGTAGTCGCCGGATGCGTGCAGATAACCCGCGTTGTTTCCGCCGGCAAAGCCCCGGTTGGCGGGCAGGGCAACGGTCTTGACCCAGGGATAATGTTTATCGACGAATTCCAGGGAGCCGTCGGAAGAGCCGTTATCCACCAGGATGGTCTCAAAGTCCTTGAATGTCTGGGCCTTGAGGCTCTCCAGATAATCGGGAAGATGCGCCTTGCCATTCCAGTTGACAATGATGATGGAAGCTTTTACACCACGTGTTGGCATCGAATACTTTCAAGAAAAAATTATAGATCGAATATTGACCTCATTTTTACAACAACCTTTGCCATTGTGGGCGAAACATTCGCAATTACTTCAAAATTTGAGGTTTGCATCTCATAGTAAAACCTCTTTACAAGATAGGCGATCCGCACAAGAGGAAATAATATTCGGTTAACACGTTCGTTTTTTGCCAAGACATTCCAGAGCTTATATGCTGATTCAGACGGATTGTATATACCTAACATATACACCATGATTCCCATCCAGCGGTCATCCATAAATTGGAAGGGTTGCGAATAGGATTTGAAATCATATTCGGGATGCTCCAGGGCAAAGTTCCAAAGACGCGTTCCCGGCAGCTTTCTAAGACTGTAAACATACAGCATGAATGGTCTTTTGAGTTCACGTAGTAGAGACAAGGTGGCTTCTTTGTCTTGCATCGTTTCCATCGGGTTGTCTATAATTATGTCATAATTCGGCGGACTAATTTTCGGATAGAAGGAAGAAAGAATCTCCACAGATTTAAGGATCTGATGCCGAGAAGTCTTCCGTCCATAAAAGTCAAGTATCCGTTCACTCCCTGATTGTATCCCCATTCTTACTTTATTCATTCCAGCATTAACTAGGATCTCAACTTTCTCCCGATCAACCGTTGACGGATGAAACCCAATAATAAAAAGAGGTAGCCCAATCTTGCTGCGCCACAATTCAGCAAAATGCTGAAGCTCTGCTTTGCTGAGTATAGAAATGTTGTCATCATTCAAAATAACGTAATTTATATAGTTATGGCTTTTCTTGACCTCGATCAATTCCTCAATAATAAACTCTGCACTTGCGTGACGCAGCTTTCCATATTCCATGTTAATCGCGAGAAACTTGTCATTGGAACAATACGAGCAGTGATAGGGACAACCCATTACCCACATAGTGTTATAACTTGATCCCATAATTGACATGTAAACACTTTTTGTCATAAACTCTATCGAATTGTGTGTTACGTACTTTATATCGAAACCATAGTCCTGGAAAGGCAGCTGACCAATTTCATCCCCACTCATGAGTGGCATGAACTCGTTCTTTGACACTTTTCCGTTCTGTCTGACCCATAATCTCTTTAATGTTGAGAAATCGTCTCTCTGCTCGATTTTATTTAGAAGAGCCATGATAGTCTTTTCACCTTCGCCAATACAGACTATGTCGGCGTAATTGATTGCATCCTCAGGATATAAGGTAGCATGAACCCCCCCCCATACCACAAGTATTTTTGGATTCTTTTCTTTCACAAGATTGATCAGTTGTTTCGCTCGATCAGTATCGATACTTACGCATGAAAGCCCTAAAACATCGGACTCCGCCAATTCTTCCACTAATTTCTCGTTTATTGATGTTTCTATTTTCTTTAGCGGACGAGATAGTATCCAACTCTTTAAGAAACTTTTAGACGATAAGGCGGCAAGATCGTATACATACGTAGTTGTATTCGGATATTTTGATTTAACTAATGAGCTAATACGCCTCAACCCTATACAGGTGATGCCTTTTTCCAAAGCAATCAGTTTTATATTAATTTCAGTCGCCATATTATATTTAATCTCTGTCTAACTACCTATTTAGAGTTCATTTGATCACGTGCGCACACAGAGCGTTGGCGATCCGCACACCGGGCCCCTTGCTGTCCCAGAATTTATCGAGGTACTTCAGAAGAAATATCGGGACAAGAGCAATGCCCTTCCAGAAGGTGTACCGCATGACGCTCTTCCCCGACAGGGCAACGGCAACGTATTCGGAAAGCAGGTTGGTCAGGGCGCTGGTCGGGCCACGGGCAATCTCGACCGAACAATAGGAAAAGTTGCGGAAGAGAAACTCCAGGGCATCCTTCGAGAAGTTGAAATAGTTGTGAGGGTAACCGTGATAAGGATACACGAAGGGCACAAGACAATAGACTGCGCCCCCCGGCCTGACGATCCGAAATATCTCTTCGACGACCTTGTGGGGCTCAGGCACATGCTCCAATACCGCATCGATAACGACGTAATCCACGGTTTCGCTCCCCAGCGGAGTCTTGGTGATATCCGCGATGATGTCCACGTTGGGAAAAGGGAAGAAATCAATGTTGATGATATTGGGGGTAAGTCTTCGGTTACCCGATCCCAACTCGGCGACTACAGCTCCAGGCTTAATGGCAGAAATGAATTTAGCAAGATGGTTCTTGGGCTGGTAATCGCTGCTGACGATCTTTTTGCCCAAGTTATATATCTTTGCCGTCAGTGTTGCGTTGAACATCTGGTCCGTCTGGAAGGTCATGTCCTCTGTTTCCTTCAGGTGGCCGGAGAAAAAGCGGGGAATGCCGCCAACAATGGGATAGGAACAGGCGCACTTCCCGCAGGAAAGTTCGCCTGCACTCCTGGCGAGGGGTCTGTGGCATTCGGGACAATTCAGGTCCTTAGGTTGCATCTTGTATATCCCGCTTGGTGGTAATTGAGTTCTTCTCTTGGTAATGCGCAAACGTGATCAGTGGAAAAATGAAATTTGCCGGTTATTGTCTCCACCAGTCGATGGTTTTCGATTTGGAATTGAGGTGAGGTTTAGTATTTGAAATCTGGCAAATCATGTCTGTGACATTCCTTATCAATTCCAGGAAGTTGTCAGTAGCAATCCCGCCCCTTTATCGACCAGCCACGCTCTTCTTCAATTCCCTTCCCACCTTGAAGAACGGCAATTTCTTCGGTTTCACCTCCACAACTTTGGCTTATATCTCGCCCCTGTTTGCTAACAGTTTCATAGTTGTTGAAATAGACCTCTTTAGTAAATCAGATCGTTGGTTTTTCCGCCACAAAAACATTCATCCAGAAAAATGATTTCAAAAGAGATCTTCTTAACGGCCACATAAGCCGGTGAAGAAATTTTGATGCGAAAACAGGGAGGGCAGGGTGGGCAAACGTTGCTCCGTGCCAGGAAATTTCGCAATAGCCAGTCGTTTTAAGTGCTTGGATCATTTCTGTGGGTGGAATAGGTCCTTCTTCCTCAATTTCGCCATAAGGATTTCCCAGTATCTTTAGTGGTCTAGTAACAACATTAAGAGGATACCAAAGCGATGGTTCCAAAATAACAACGACGCCTCCTTGTCGCAGAAGGCGCGAAAACTCTCGTAAAAATGGTTCAAAACCGATTTGTCTCAAATGGTGAAAAAACAACGGTGACACTATGAGATCAAACATACCGTCTGGATATCCTGAAGCCAGAACATCAGCCACACGACATTGTAACCCTGCTGGACATGATGCCACAGCTTGTTCAGAAATGTCCAAGCCATGAATCTCGTGCGCAAGGTTAGTGAGGTAAGGAAAGTCACTCCCTGTGCCACATGGAGCTATGAGAAGCCTATCTACCTTACGTTTATATAATCGTTCCTGGGCAGCCTTCGTCATGGCAATCTTTGCCAAGTCATAGGCAGCATTCAATCTCTGTTCGTTGTAGATCAGCGGATGATTAAGGAATCTCTTGAGGAAAGATGATTGATCCCTTTGCCGCTTATAGAATTGTTGTTCTCGCTGCAACTTTTTAGCGTATTCGGGGCTAGAGGGATCAAAACTCATTGGCATTCACCTGGGGAAAACCATTATGCAGTTGAGGCCAGCTTGCATTGGTTTCGGAATAATTCGTGATGTACTTCATGGGCCTTATCTTCAATATGCCTCTAAATTTCTCTCGTAATCTTCTACCGACACACGCGGGTAATCGTGTTTACACAACAATTATATTTGGTTACACCTATCTCAAACTACAACAATAGGAACTATAGACGGACAGTCTTGCCAGAATTCGGTTTTATCTTAGAATTGTTAAAGCCGCCCTTGCCTTGTTCAAAAAATCTCTTGTGCTCTGTATCTTTCTCAATCTCTTCAAGATATATGAAGGCCTGAAGTAGTAACGCCTGTAGAGGCTACAAATTATTTTCTCCAACTGCTCCTTTGGCAAATGTGGATACGACACAAAGGATTCCTTTATCGGATCTATCGCCTCGTATTCTGGTGCGATCATCCAACCCTCATCCCTTGCCTTCTCGTTGAACCTCGTGTACGGGAAAGGAGTACACACGGAGAAGAGGACATAGTCAACGTCCAGTTTTATTGTTTCCTGAAAGGTCCTTTCGATCGTATCAGCGGTTTCGAGCGGGCACGATGCAAGCAAAATATTCAGCTCCGGTTCTATTCCGGCTTTCTTGAGGTTGGCAACGGCCGAATAGACCATCTCCACCTTGCAATCCTTGCCGATATAATCGAGAATATCCTGGTTGAAGGACTCGATACCGATATCGACGTACCTGCATCCAGCCCTGCCCATGGCATTGACCATTTCCTCTACCTGCAGCATGTCGGCTCTTGCCAGGCATGACCAATCAACTCCGCAATCGGCAATGCCTTTGCATATCTTGATTGTTCTTTCAGTTCCCCAGATAAACTGGTCATCTATGAAGGAAATAGACTTATAACCGGCCTTGGCGAGCTGACGGAACTCCTCTATGACGTTCTCTGCACCCCTCAGCCTTACAGGCGGCTTCCGCGTTTTTGTCTGATTCTCGCGTTTAAACTCGATCTCCCGTGCGAAACTGAGCGAATTCGGAACGCAATAGTAACAACCGAAACTGCACCCGCGAGATGCAAGCATGGTTGTGAAAGGTAGTCTGCTCAGTTTTGGATTGTTGTACTCAGACGAATCAAGCATCGTTCGGTCAGGAAAAGGCAGCGAGTCGATATCCTCGACAAGCGTCTGACCGGAATTGTGAACATTCCTTACACCTTCAACGTAGGATATTCCCGGAATGCCGGTTAGTGACAATCCATACTGCATGGCATCGACCACCCCAAGAATTCGCGACTCAGGCTCGCCCCTGATGACAATACTGCTTGCATCCAGAAAATCGTCAGGAGAAGCAGAAGGTTCCGTGGCCAAGAATAGAAAACGAGTTCTGGCATTCTTCCTTGCTATTCTGTTTCTTGCCTCAATATCAGTCTTTTTTGAAAGAAAAACCGAATAGAAACAGATCAGATCAAATTCTTGCACTTCACAAAACTCATTAAAATCGGTCTCCGTGCGGCCGTTCACCGGGAAATCCATACAGACAACTTCGTGTCCTGCCTGCCTCAGCATCGTCGCTGGATAGAGAATGAAAATGTTCGGCTGCGTGTAGATTCCGTAGTTGCAACCAAATATCCTTTCTGCGGGTAATTTGCTGGCTAATGGCGGCGGAGTAAGAAATAGTATTTTCAAATGTCAACCCTCTTATTCCATCCGAACATTTTTTTTAGATACAACCATAGAATGAGCCTACTTGGCATAATCATCATGCAGATTTCGATCGCCATTATTATCAAATCCATAACACGAGGTCTGAGTTTCAACTTCCACATTGCATCGGTTTTCACTTTCACTGTCGCCCATAATACGCTTTTTAGTTGTTGAACTCTTGTTGCCTGATTGTTGATGCGATACTTGAGAACTACATCATCAATCGCGTGGAGTTTCCCTACCAAACTCAATTCCAACCATAGATAATAGTCCTCAGCATAGCGGTATTTTTCCATGTACTTCAAACTGCTTTGAACAAGGCTATGCCGTCTGATGATAGCGGTGGGGTGCAGGATTTTGTTCCCGCCAAGCATCGTCTTCGGCACCATGCTTCGGCGGATTACGCTAAGATTCTTCCCTGCCGCATTTATATAGGAAACAGCTGCCCCCATGGCCACCACGTCAGGTTTTGCATCCATAACGGATGTTTGTTTCTCGATCCGGTGATGCAGAGACACATCATCTGAATCCATCCTTACAATATATTGGCCACGACATTCTGCCAAACCGCGGTTCAGGGAATGAACAATGCCCATGTTAGTATGATTCGTGAAGACCCTGATTCGCTTATCCTTCTTTGCGTATTCAGCAAGAATCGCAGGCGACTCATCGGTGGATCCATCGTCAACTATTATGAACTCGAAATCCCCAAGAGTCTGATCAAGAATGCTCTGAGTAGCTTCCCTGAGAAACGGGGCGCTGTTGTGTACAGGCATCAGAACCGACGCCTTTGGGATCTTTGACTTGTCTTCAGCCAATTCTCTTACCTCTCCCAATATTCATTTGTCGCACTCTTCTCCGCGGCTATTGCTGCTACCAAACCACTTTGCCATTCTAAATGCTATCCCTATTGCATTCCATAACTGGCCCAAACCCTGCATTGCCGTCAAATAAGACAGTACATACCCAGGCCTGAAATAAAATCTCCTATGTGCCTCCCTGATAATCTTACGAAGTTGGTCCTCATTCCAGTTTTCCGACAGAATAACAGGTCTCTTGAGGTCCTTGTCCATCGGATTCTGAGCATCTATTTCCCTATACCATCCCTTGGCGACAGCCTCATCATAGACCTTCGTGCCGTAGTACGGGGAAAGAATGCTAAATTGTGCGTATGTGGGTCTGATTTTCTTGGCAAATTCAATAGTCCGGATTTCGTCTTCATAAGTCTCGACTGGTATGCCAAGGATGAAATACGCCATGGTTCGAATGCCGGCCTTTCTCGTTAAATCAAAGGCCCGGGCAATCTGATCGGGATTCGTCCTCTTATTCAAATAATCAAGACCTGCCTGGTTCCCACTTTCAACACCATAAGCAATCAGAGAACAACCTGCCCGCCTCATCAGCTTTATAAGATCAATGTCAGCCAAATTGACCCGCCCTTCACACTTCCAGTCAAGCTTCCACCCTCTGGAAAGAATCCCCTCGCAGATCGCTGCAACCCGTTCTTTCTGTACAGTAAAAAGATCGTCATAGAATATAACAGATTTTATGCCATGGTGATGGAGTATCTCATCGCACTCCCCGAGAACGTTCTCAGCGCTTCTGGCCCGCCACACCGATCCAAACGTTGACTTATCGCAAAAAGTGCATGCGTATGGACAACCACGAGAGGAAAAAATAGTTGTTGTGCAACTGTGCTTGGACAAGGGGTAGCGATAAAGGTGATTTGGAACAACGCTCCTGTCCGGATACGGCAAAGAATCAATATCTTTTATAAGCAGCCGTTCATGGCCTCCGGAAGATCTGGTGATAACCCCATCAATGGTGTTTCCAGACTGACCCGACTGAATCGCCTTGATCAATTCAACAGCAGTAATTTCCCCTTCCCCGCAAACTAAAAAATCGACTTCAGGGCATTGCTCGAATATTTTTTCCTTGAAGAGAGAAGCATGAGGTCCCCCCATAATAACATGTCTGACATGAGGTCTTGCCATTTTAATTGCACGGAAAGAGGTATCAATCACTGGAGACATTCCGCCAATACCAAACACATCCGGTTTCTCATACTTGATGAATGCTTCAAACGCACGCCACGTCATCCCTTCCGCAAAGGCATCCTTCAGCGAGACCTGAATGCCAGCCCTCCGTAGCACAGCCGCCAAGTACATCAGGCCCAGCGGTGGCACAACAATACTTTCATGCTGAATCGACCTGGCCGGAGGGTTAACGAGAATTACTTTCATTTATGCGTCCATTATATTTATAGAATTCTCTTTGGGGCGATTGGAACTTAAGGGAATCGGCATCTTCTGTCAATAAGTTTTAACCACCCGAATTGCCTCAAATATAATGTTACCGAGGCAGCGATAAGATAGGATCGTTGATTCATAATTCGATGTTACCGAGCATCGACTTCCCAAGGAGGAATAATTATGAGTCCACGGTCTAAACGCGAGTATCGTGAAGCGGTCCATTAAGGTATAAAATGCCACCCGTCGTGAAAAATCCGTCATTCTGGATGAATTCTGTGCGACCTACAGATGCCACCGCAAACAGAATATGGCGGAGGATGTCCTTCTTTGATGAGTCACTACAGGCGGCATCGATTATCTCTACCTCGCATGTTGTCCGCAGTGCCGCTGCCAGATACAGCAGACCGATCGACGGGAGGTGACCGCCAAAGATACCCAGCTTTCCCCATCGCTCTTTGACAGGGTAAGGAGGCGTGAGGAGGAGTATCTTTTTCTTGGCATTCAAAGCGGCTTAATTGCCTCTGCAATTTGCTCCGGGCGAAATTGGCCCCGTTCGAACGTTTGATTGCCCATTTTACTTATTGTTGGTTTTTCATGGCTCTGTTAAGAGCTTCAAGATTGGTGCGTGCATCTTTATGATTAGGGTCTATCTTTAAAACAGTCTGAAATTCTTTGTATGCCTCATCAAGACGACCTTGGTTAAAATAAGCCCCGCCCATGTTGTTATGGGCATCAGCATAATCCGGCTTAAATTTGATCGCCGTCTTGATCCAGGATCGCCGCCAGATCGCGCAAAACATAATCGAATTCACGGACGACCACATAATCGGCGCCGGGACAACGCCGCAACGTATCTTCCGTCAGAACCGACACATGCGGACCGGTCGCCACGGTGATCGCCCGCGGGTTGGCCTGTTTCAACAGGTCGGCGATTTCCAGGTCATTGACGATACTGCCCGTGGCGGTGTAGAGGACAATCAAGCCCGGATCGCAAGCGCGCACCGCTTTCAGAAGGTCCTGGCGAGACTGCTTGCGCGCTGGACAGTCAAACAAACGGGTCTGATGTCCGGCCTTATCCAGCACGCCCGTGGCGTACATCAGCCAGATCGGCATCCAGAGGGCAGTGCCCTTGCTGGCCGCCTGCCAGCGCGCCCCCCGGCAGAACCGATCCGCAAACGGCGGATTTATTAAACAAATTCTCATCTCACCACTGATTCCTATAATTATTTGTAATATCACAAACCAGTCCGCCGCGCAATTGATTTCATAAGACCTTTGCGCAACTCGGCATTTTTTTAAGTGATCATTGGTAGGAGGCGCATTTTGTAGCAAATGCCCTAAGCAAATAACTGATGTATCCAACCCGAGGTATAAGTTAAAGAGGTGCCAGGAAAGTATATAAAACAAATATGACATTGTAACTAAATCCATCCTTTCATCCAAGAATAGTAGATTGCCATATATTCCCTTATTACTTCAGAAAATAATTCTGCCCTTTCCACAATTTTATGAGGATATAACTCATACGGTTCGGCAGAAACAACCTTGGCATTTATGCCTTTCTTTTCAAGAATTCTCTTAACCCTGTATGTATGATATGAAGATGTTACAAAGACCGTTTTATCAAAATCAAAATCAGACCTGAATTTATAAAGCATATAACTTATATCATTATACGTGTTAATTGTCTCATCCTCAATAAGGATTTGTTGAGAAGGTATCCCATAAGCAACAAGTGTATCCTTCATAATAACAGCTATCGACTTTGAAGGACTATCCGCTCTTATGCCTCCAATACATATTATCTTCTCTGCCCTGCTCTGCTGGTAGAGCTCATAACCTTTTCTTAGTCTTACCATTGTTCTGAAATCAGGTAGGCCTGATTTATAAATACCTGCTGAAAGTATTACAATAGCCTCGCATTTGGAAGAGACAGGTTCATCATGTATAAGTGGTTTATGGAGAATCTCCGTAAGGGGAGTGGTTAAAACAACCAGAAAAAAAAGATTGAGAAAGAGACTCATGGTAAACAAAAAAGATTTTATGGAGCTCTTAGCTTTAAGCCTCATGGACCTCATTATGTGTTATTTCAAAATAAATCGACCCTAAATCCAGAGCGAATGTTTAAGATAGACCGGTCGGCCCGTTGTTCAGTTTCAGTTTGGTTGTTGTTGGTTTTTCATGGCTCTGTTAAGAGCTTCAAGATTGGTGCGTGCATCTTTATGATTAGGATCTATCTTCAAAACAGCCTGAAATTCCCTGTATGCCTGCTCAAGACGACCCTGTTTAACATAAACCTCACCCAGGATGTTATGGGCCACAGCCAAATCCGGTTTAAATTTTATCGCCGTCTGATATGCCTTGACAGCCTCTTCAAGATGGCCCTTTCTGTAATGAATAATCCCCACATTGTAATGGGTCATATAGGCTTCGGCGTAATCCTTCTTAAGGCTTATCGCTGCCTGGTAAGCTGTGAGCGCATCATCAAGGCGTCCCTGTTTATAATAAACCGCGCCCAGGTTATTATGTCCTTCAGCATAATCGGATTTAAATTTTATCGCCGTCTGATAGGCCTTGATAGCCTCATCAAGACGCCCCTGATTCTGATAAATTAAACCAATGTTGTAATATGCTTCAGCATAATCGGATTTAAATTTTATCGCCGTCTGATAGGCCTTGATAGCCTCATCAAGACGACCCTGGACATGATAAAACAACCCCAAATTGTAGTGAGGTCGCGCCTTGTTGGGACTTTTTTTGACCACGTCCGCCCATAATGTACCATCATCCTGCCAGACCATGTTCCTCGCATAGGCGGTCACGGACAGACCGATCACCAATAAAATCATCACCGGCATAAGCGCCCTCTCGACAACACGCACCCGAATGGCCAACCGCTCTTTGGTTAAAATAATCCCCGAAACCAATGCCATAAAAAACCCAACCGATGGCAGGTAAAGTCGGTGCTCATAAATCAAATCCGAAATAGGGATAATGCTCGATTCCACGGACAGGGTCACAAAAAACCAGAATATACCCAGGGAAACCAAACGAAGCCAGAATCGGTTGCCCTGCTCTGCTCGGTATGATTGATAAAGCAGATAGATGCCCATGCCAAAGAGCGCAACAAGAAACAGAAATGACAGCAGGACTTCAGGATTGAAAAAGCTGCGATAGAGGGGATAATCGTAATCCAGATTCTGATTAACCGGGAAAAACAATAACCTGATGTAAGTGACGATGACCCTGAACTGGGTATTCAGATAGTCCCATCGCGACAAACCAATACCCGTGATCCTGGTGATTTCATCGATCCCGCTGAAGCTGGCCGGGGTATCTTTGAAGCCCATGAGTGTCAAGGGAATAATGGGCAGCGTCAGTAAAAAGGGGAAGATATAAAGGAGCCTTTTTCTCACATCCCCTTTAAAGAACATCCATTCGTAAAGGATGATCATCACCGGCAGGGTAAAGGCAATCTCTTTGGTCCTCATGGCCAGGACGGCAGAAATGATTGACATCGCATAGAATAAGTATCCTGCCTTTTTTGATGAGTCAAGGCCCCTTGCCTTGATATACATGACAAGAGAAAGCAGATAAAACAGCGTGGCCAGCGATGTGAATCTCTGCACAATGTACGTCACGGTCTGGGTCTGAACCGGATGGGCGACAAAGAGAAGGGCTGTAAATAAGGGGAGCCAACAGTAAGGAGCGGAAGTCTTTAAAATATCCTTCTGAAAATGATCAGATGCATAAGGGGTCCTCAAGGTGAGAACAACCAGCCAGTAGACAAGCAGGGCGTTCAGCAGGTGAATGAGAAGGTTGAA
>Ga0315291_10005220_pt1 | contig 16336 bp, 17 predicted proteins | sample YL17G12_20_MG_FD_203070 | JGI IMG/M metagenome (GOLD analysis project Ga0315291, IMG submission 203070) | Sediment microbial communities from Yellowstone Lake, YNP, Wyoming, USA - YL17G12_20 | ecosystem: Environmental > Aquatic > Freshwater > Lake > Sediment | place: USA: Wyoming | collected...
CGACATGGGCATCGGCAACACCACACCGAGCAGCGCCATCACCGCCGCCATCACCGGAGAACAGGTAGCAAAGGTAACGGGGCGAGGCACCGGTATTGATGATAAGCAGCTAGAACATAAAGTGAAGGTCATCGAAAGGGCACTGAAGGTTAATAAACCCAATCCAGATGACGCCTTAGATGTGCTCTCGAAAGTGGGCGGCTTCGAGATAGGCGGCATCTGCGGAGTGATACTCGGCGCAGCGGCGCAGCGCATCCCTGTGGTCATAGACGGCTTCGTATCGGGAGCAGCGGCGCTGATAGCTGTGGGGTTGTCACCCAGAGTGAAGGACTACCTGATAGCATCGCACTGTTCCGTGGAGATAGGTCATAAAGTACTACTCAGACATCTGGGATTGAAACCGATACTTGACCTGGAGCTCAGGCTGGGCGAGGGCACGGGGGCAGCTTTAGGGATATCACTGGTTGAGGCGGCAGCCAGGATTCTGGCTGAGATGGCTACATTCGCTGAGGCGGGCGTATCTGAAAAAAGCAGCGACAACTAAGGAGAACATATTGGGCTTCATAGCGGCACTGCAATTTTTGACCATAATACCCATCAGGGTGAAGGTGAGCGCTCAGGAGCTGCGCCGCTCCATCTCCTATTTCCCTCTGGTGGGGCTGCTGATAGGAGGAATGCTCTACGGACTCGACCTGCTGCTGTCGCTGGCATTTCCATCGAGTCTGGTTAATATATTCCTCATTATAGCTCTGGTGATAATCACCAGGGCGCTGCACCTGGACGGTTTCATAGACACCTGCGATGGGCTGGCGGGCGGTAACTCGCCGGAGAAGAGGTTGGGGATTATGCGAGATAGCCGGGTGGGGGGCTTCGGGGTGGCGGGAGGGTGCTGCCTGATACTGCTCCAGTATGTAGCATTGACTGTGGTGCCCGAGGAGCAAAGGCTGGAAGCGCTTCTGCTGATGCCCACGCTGGCACGCTGGACGATAGTCTATGCAATCACCGCCTATCCCTACGCCAGAGAGCAAGGGATGGGAAAGGTCTTTCAAGAAGGCTCCAAACTGCCCTGGCTGGCTATCGCTACGGCAATAGCATTAGCAGCGTCAACAGCCTTGATGAGACTCGAAGGGCTGGCTGTGATGGCTGCCAGTTTATTTATAGCTATGTTCGCAGCGACCTTCCTAAGTAGAAGGCTGGGCGGGCTTACAGGCGATACCTACGGCGCCATCAACGAGGTGGTCGGGGTATCCGTTCTGCTTCTAATACCATTGATAACCTGGAGCTACGGGATATGAGCATGACTTTAATCCTCGGTGGTGCGCGAAGCGGGAAGAGCCGTTTTGCGCAAGAGCTTGCGGCTAAGGGCGGTAAAAGGGTGCTCTTTGTAGCCACAGGCGAGCCGCTCGATGAGGAGATGAGTGCCCGCATAGAGGTTCACAAGCAATCGCGACCCCGCAATTGGAGGACACTGGAAGCGCCGACGGATGTTGCCAGAGCGCTGAGAAAAGGGATGGGTGATGCAGAGGTTGTTATCGTAGACTGCATTACCCTTCTTGTCTCCAACCTGATGGGAGAAGATAGCGTAGATGCTGAGCTATTGGAGAAGAAGGTAACCGCTGAGCTTGAAGCCCTTATCAAGTTCGCGAAGGGTACCAAGGCGCACCTCATCATCGTATCTAACGAGGTGGGGCTGGGCTTGGTGCCCACCTCTCCTTCGGGCAGGGTATATAGAGACGTTCTGGGTACAGCGAATCAAATGCTCGCCAGACATGCCGACGAGGTTTACTTAATGGTTGCTGGCATCGCAATCCCACTGAAAGGAGCGCAACATAAGTGAGAGCGGCATGTTGCTGGAGCGGAGGAAAGGATAGCTGCTACGCTTTGTGGAAGGCAATGTCTCAGGGTCACGATGTGCGCTACCTGGTAAACTTCATATCCCCAGTCCGGTTCGGGCGGAACGCTTTTCATGGGGTTAGACACGAACTTATACGCATACAATCGGAGTCAGTCGGCATCCCCATAATGCAGCGCGAGACCACCTGGGAGGGATACGAACGTACATTCAGAGAGGTAATGAATGAGCTTAGAAATAGGGGTATCGAAGGTCTGGTAACCGGAGACATGGACATAATCGAGCACCGGACATGGACAGAGAACATCTGCGGTGAGTTCGGTCTGAAAGCCGTGATGCCTCTGTGGGGTCTTAATCCAGAAGACGTCCTGAAGGGGTTTGTAGACGAAGGCTTTGAATCTATCGTGGTGTGTGTCCGGGCTGACTTGCTCGACGATAGCTGGCTGGGGCGCAGGATAGATAGAAAGTTCATGGCTGACTTTCATGACTACAGCCGGAAGCGAAGCCTGAATATATGCGGCGAAAACGGAGAATACCACACGTTTGTAGTCGACGGTCCTGCTTTGCAAAAGCGCATCTCTATAACACCTAGGGAAAAGGTGGTGAGCGAGGGCTACTGGTTTCTGGACATCGGCGAAGCGACATTGGTGCAAAAGGTTGCCTGAATGAAGAAGCGCAGACAGGTAGCGTTAACGCTGGGCTTGCTGATACTGGTCTTGATCGGGGCAGTGCTGCTTGCCTCTGCGCTGGGCGCGGTATCCATCCCGCCGCTGGATATTGTGAAGATGACCCTGAACAAAATCCACCTTTCAGATTTCCAGTCCACCTGGCAGCCAGCCGATGAGACCATTATCTTCGATATCAGGTTGATTCGAGTAGTCGGCGCTGCGCTAGTGGGAGCAGCCCTGGCTGCCGCTGGCGTGCTCTTTCAGGGGCTGCTGCGCAACCCCATGGCTGACCCTTATATAACAGGCACGTCTGCAGGAGCCGCGTTGGGAGCCACCATAGCCATGCTACTGCCCCTGGGGCTTGCCTTCTCGGGGCTGGGTGTTGTCCCCATCGCTGCCTTCTGCGGTGCCCTTATCACCGTGCTACTGGTTTACAACATCGCCAGAGTCGGTAGCAAAACCCCTCTTATCAGCATGTTGCTTGCGGGCTTCGTGGTAAGCTCCATGCTCATAGCAGTGATGAGCCTGCTCATCATGACGAACAGCGAGCTGCAGCTCAAGCTGCACTCTATATTCTCTTTCCTTATGGGCAGCATCTCAGTGCAATACTGGAGCCAGATAGCAGTCATAGCTCCTCTAATCATAGGCGGAATAATCCTGGCACAATTTTTCGCCTTACATCTCAACGCTTTCTCGCTGGGTGAGGAACAGGCTGCCTACCTGGGAATCAACGTGGAACGCGAGAAGATACTGATTCTAGCCCTGGGCTCGCTGCTGACCGCCTGCGCGGTGTCGTTAAGCGGGCTTATCGGCTTCGTGGGACTGGTGATGCCACACGCGGTAAGGCTGGCTCTGGGTCCAGACCACCGATTGCTTTTGCCAGCGTCGGCGCTGGCTGGCGCCATCTTTTTGGTGGTTGCCGACACCCTTGCCCGAACCCTGCTTGCCCCCACCGAGATACCTGTGGGCATTTTCACTGCTCTAATAGGAGCCCCATTCTTTATCTACCTGCTCAGACGCACAAGGAGGGAATATGCTTTCTAACTCGACCAAACTGCTCCTGAACAAAGTCTCTTTCTCATATTTCAACGGTCTTGTTCTACGAGACATAGACCTCTCGGTATCTGCGGGTGAGATGGTGGGGCTGCTGGGTCCCAATGGCTGTGGCAAGACCACGCTGCTGAAGCTAACCAGCGGCGTGATTTCTCCAGTACAAGGCGAAATCTCGCTGGGAGGCGTAAGCCTGAAAAAGCTGCCCCGGAAAACTGTGGCACAGAAGGTGGCTGTGGTGCCACAGTCTTTCCACATACCTTTTGCATTCACTGTAGCGGAGGTGGTGCTGATGGGACGAACGCCTTTCATTAGCGTTCTCTCAGGAGAGACCAAGAAGGACCGTGAAATGGTCAGTGACGCGTTGAAACTTGCAGGAATCGAGAGCTTAAGAAACCGCTACTTCAACGAACTCAGCGGGGGAGAGCAGCAGAAGGTAATCCTAGCCATGGCTCTGGCTCAGGAGCCCAAGCTGCTGCTCCTCGACGAGCCGACAACACACCTGGATATAAGTCACCAGGTTGAGATAATGGAATTGGTGAAGAGGCTGAACAGGGAGCAGGGTATCACCGTCATAGCAGCCATGCACGACCTGAACTTGGCAGCGCTTTTCTTCGACCGCCTGGTGCTGCTCAAAAATGGTGTTGTCGTCGCCGATGGCTCACCGCAGAATGTTCTGACAGAAGATACCATACAGCATGTCTTCTCGGCTTCAGTTAGGGTGAGCCAGCATCCCCAGACCGCTACCCCTCACGTAATAGTCATGCCGCGAGAAGCGTCACAGAATTAGGGTAACCCGAAAGTGGTAAGCCTATCGGACTATAGAATTCCTTTTTTTTGCTTGAATTCTCCTGAAGATTACCCCGAAGGGGTTTGTTAGGCTGCAGTACATCCAGAGTATACTTACAACAAAGCGCACGCTTACTTGCCAGACGATGCAGTCGAGTTTATAATCATTCAGCAAGAAATCGAGCCTACTCAAAGTCAAATTGCCGAAGACCAGACCTATGAAGAGGATACAACTGCTTCAAGAACTGAAATACGGCGCTCTCTCCGTGGAGAAAGCCATCGCAAACCGAAGGTCACAGCGAGACTTCTCCGGGGAGACGATGTCTCTGGCTGAACTATCGCACCTGCTCTATTACTCGAGCGGCGTCACAGACAAGCGACACGGCTTGAGGGCTGCCCCCTCTGCTGGAGCCACCTATCCCATCGAGGTCTATGTCATAGTGAACAATGTAGAGGGCTTAACCAAAGGCATCTATCATTATCTCATCGCTTCACATGAACTAGAGCTGACGCGAGAGGGCGATTTCCGCAACGAGATGTCGCGGGCTGCCCTGCAGGAGATGATGTTCAGACAAGCCAACGTGATATTCGCCCTATCCGCTGTTCTTCAGCGTACCCAGAGGCATTACAGGGAGCGCGCGCAACGCTACATCTTTTTCGAGGCAGGACACATAGCTCAGAACACCTATCTGGTAGCTACATCACTGGGATTGGGGGCTTGCGCCATCGGCGCCTTCCACGACGATGAGTTCAATCGTGTGATAGGTCTGGACGGCAAGGATGAAAGCGCGCTTTACCTTTTAGCTGTGGGCAAAATCTAGCAGGGGGAAGCTTTTGGAAAAGCCTAAGGTTATTATACCCAGGGACGATATAGCCGAGAAGGTAGCCGAGCTCGCTGCCCTGATAAGGAAAGACTATAAGGGCAAAAACCCTCTCGTTATCGGTATCCTCAAGGGCAGCTTTGTCTTCATGTCCGACCTGGTACGCGCCATGAATATACCAGTGGAAATTGACTTCGTCAGGCTAGCAAGCTACGGCGCGGGCACGGAGAGCTCAGGCAAAATCAAGCTGGTCAAGGATGTCGAGACACCGATAAAGGACAGGCATGTACTGGTCGTCGAAGATATCGTAGATAGGGGCCTCACTGTGCGGTTTCTCTTGGATTATCTCAGCTTCCGCAAGCCTGCCTCGCTTAAGCTCTGCGCTCTGTTCGACAAGCCCTCAAAAAGAAAGGTGGAGGTACCCATTGATTATCTAGGATTCACAGTACCAGATGCATTCGTTGTCGGCTACGGGCTTGATTTCGGCGAGAAGTTCCGCTACTTGCCCGACCTCTGCGTCCTGGAGGATAAAGATTGAGCCTGGAGAAATTGATAGCTGTAGCCAGAGACAAGATTCCTGCCGACCTCTTGCTCTCTGACGCCAGAATTATAAACACCTTCACCGCCGAGATTGAGAGCGGGAATGTCGCCGTCTGCCAGGGTCGCATAGCAGGCATCGGCGATTATAGCAAAGCTGAGCGAACCATAGACCTCAAAGGCAAATACCTCGCACCGGGGCTAATCAACGGACACATCCACATCGAGAGCTCAATGCTCCACATAGCGGAGTACGCCAGGGCGGTGGTGCCCCGAGGGACTTCGGCTATAGTTACAGACCTGCATGAGATAGCTAATGTAGCTGGGCTTAAGGGCATTCGCTATCTGATGAACTGCTCGCGTACGCTGCCACTGGATTGCTATTTCATGGCTCCCCCCTGCGTACCCGCCACGCACCTGGAGACCGCGGGGGCGGAGCTGGGGCAGAAGGAAATCCGGGCTGCTCTGAGATGGAGGAATGTCATCGGGCTGGGCGAGCTGATGAACTTCCAGGGCGTGTTGATGCGTGACGGAGGGGTATTGAAGAAGGTCAAATTAGCCAAAGACAAGGTGATAGACGGTCATTCCCCAGGGCTCAGCGGGAAGGATTTAAACGCCTACCTAGCAGCAGGCGCAAGCTCCGACCATGAGTCCACCGCTTTCGAGGAAGGCAGGGAGAAGCTGAGGCGGGGCATGTATCTCATGATTAGAGAAGGTTCATCGGAGAAAAACCTCGATGAGCCGCTGCCGCTGGTTACAAATAAGACATACAAGAGATGCCTTTTCGTGACCGACGACCGTACCTGCGCTGACCTGCTCAGGGAAGGCGATATAGATGCCGTGGTCAGGAAAGCTATTGAGAGAGGGCTGGACCCCGTTCGAGCCATACAGATGGCGACCATAAATACCGCCGAACGCTTCAGACTGAAGCAGGTGGGCGCAGTAGCACCGGGGTACGTAGCTAATCTTATTGTGATTGACAATCTGTCGAAGCTCAGCGTAGACATGGTTTTCCATAAGGGTAAGCTGGTTGCCGAGAAGGGCAAGGCGCTTTTCAGCAACCCGTGGCGCAGCGACCCGGAAGTTGCGCACTCGGTAGATATAAAGCCTTTCAACATTGAGGCTCTCAAGATACCTGCCACCAAGAAAAACCTGCCGATTATCGAGATTGTCCCTGGGCAGATAATCACCAAGAGCATCAAGGCAGAGACAAAGGTGAAAGATGGCTTCGTGGTGCCTGATATCGAGCGTGACATATTGAAGCTGGTGGTAGTGGAAAGGCACAAAGCCAGCGGCAATATAGGGGTGGGATTGGTCAGAGGCTTCGGGCTCAAGAAAGGGGCTCTCGGCTCTTCCATAGCGCACGACTCGCATAACATAGTCGTCGTAGGCACAAACGACCTGGATATATTCGCCGCAGTCCAAGAGATTGAGAGGCTTCAGGGAGGACTGGTCGTAGCTTCTGAAGGCAAAATCAGGGGCTCTCTGGCTCTGCCCATCGCCGGGCTGCTCTCCCAAGAGCCGCTTGAGGTAGTAACATCTAAACTGGAGAAACTGCAAAGGATAGCAAGAAGTTTGGGTTGTGTGCTTCCTTCCCCGTTTGCCACCCTCTCTTTCTTAGCCCTACCGGTGATACCCGAGCTCAGGTTGACCGACAAAGGGCTGGTGGACGTGGTAGCTTTCAAGTTACTCGATTGAACCAAGGCAAAGAACAAATGGCAATCCAAAAAGACAAACCAATGCCAGGCATCGCATTCAAGGCTATGTCGTTTTACTTTGCCCTGCGTCACAGGCTCGAGGATGTCACAAAGCCCTTGAAAAAAGCGGGTATCACAGAAGGACAGATAGTCCTGGACTTCGGCTGTGGACCCGGACATTACACTATCGCAGCAGCCAAAATGGTCGGGGAAAGCGGTAGAGTATACGCCCTGGATATTCACCCCTTAGCAGCCCGGTCAGTTGAGAAAAAAGCCGCTAAGAAGAGCCTGACCAATATCAAAACTATTATTTCAGATAGAGACACGGGGTTGCCTGACCAGAGCATAGACACAGCACTGGTTTACGACACTATTCACATGATAAAAGATAAACAGGCATTGGCTAGAGAACTGCACAGAGTTCTGAAACCTGATGGGCTACTCTCAGTCATTGCCGAACATGTGAAGGTTGAAGATATCATAAAAATTCTGGGAAAGGATGGGCCTTTCTCGCTGAGAGACCGCCAAGGGAACCTAATCAACCTGAAGAGGCTAACACCTAAATGAAAGACTTCAAGATAATCGAATGGCTCGGGGACAGGATAAAAATAATCGACCAGACAGAGTTGCCTCATAAAGAGGTGTTCCTGGAGCTTCACGACTACCATGAGGTGACTGAAGCTGTAAAGAAGCTGCGCATCCGGGGAGCGCCCGATATCGGGGTCGCCGCTGCCTACGGCTTGGCACTGGGAGCACAGAGCATTAAAACGAACTCCAAAGACGAATTCTTAGCGAAACTGCGTCCTGTGAGCGAGACGCTCGCCTCGTCGAGACCGACGGCGGTCAACCTCTTCTGGGCTCTGGAGAGGATGAACAAGGTCGCTCAGGGCGGGGAAAATGTGGCACAGATAAAAAAAGACCTTATCTCCGAGGCAAAACGCATAGAGTCCCAAAATGACGAGGCGAATCGCCGTCTCAGCAAGCTGGGTGCAGAGTTGATACCGGACGGCTTTACCATACTCACCCACTGCAACGCGGGTGCGCTGGCTACGGCAGCTTACGGCACAGCGCTGGGTGTAATCAAAATGGCGAAGGAGCAGGGCAAGAGGGTGAAGGTATATGCCACCGAGACACGCCCTCTGCTGCAAGGTGCCAGGCTCACCACCTGGGAGCTGCTCAAGGAGAACATACCGGTAACACTGATCACCGATAACATGGCAGGGCATTTCATGAACAAAGGCAATATAGACTGTGTCATCGTCGGTGCTGACCGCATAGCTGCCAATGGCGATGTTGCCAACAAGATTGGAACATATACCCTGGCGGTGCTGGCTACGGAGAATGGGATACCTTTCTACGTGGCTGCTCCGGTGAGCACCATCGACCTTTCGGTGATATCCGGCGCGGATATACCCATAGAGGAGCGCAATCCCGACGAGGTCACCAGCATTCAAGGCATCCGGATTGCTCCGGAGAAGGTGAATGCAGCCAATCCCGCATTCGATGTAACTCCGCATTGTTATATTTCAGCTATAATCACCGAGAAAGGCGTGTTCAAAGAGCCTTATGTGGAAAGGTTGAAGAAAATTTCGGAGTGAGGAGCGAAGATGACAGAAGCGAGGCTAGGTGTGATCGGTGGCAGCGGACTTTACGAGATAGAGGGGCTCAGCGATGTAAGAGAGGTTAAGGTTAAAACGCCGTTCGGCGAACCCAGCGATGCCATTATTCTAGGCACTCTGGGGAAGACCAGAATCGCCTTTCTGCCCAGACATGGTCGCGGGCATCGCATAATGCCAACTGAATTGCCTGCGAGAGCCAATATCTATGCCCTGAAATCGCTGGGCGTGGAATGGATAATTTCCGTGAACGCAGTGGGCAGCCTGCAGGAGGATATACACCCTCTCGACCTCGTTATCCCCGACCAGATTATCGACCGCACCAAGTCGAGGGTGAGCACATTCTTCGGAGAGGGCATCGTGGGGCATGTCACCTTCGGCGACCCATTCTGCCCTGTGCTGAGCAGGATTCTCACCCAAGCAGCATCGCATCGCGACCTGAAAGGCTTGGTGCGCAAGGTTCACCCCAAAGGCACTTATATAGCTATGGAAGGGCCCCTCTTCTCTACCAGAGCAGAATCCAACCTGTATCGCTCCTGGGGGGCAAGCATCATCGGCATGACAGCCGTACCTGAAGCCAAGTTGGCGAGAGAGGCTGAGATATGCTATGCCGCCATAGCCTGCGTCACCGATTACGACTGTTGGCATGAGGTACACGAGTCTGTAACCATAGACATGGTTATCTCAAACCTGCTGAAAACAATAGAGGCAGCCAAGGAGGTAATCAAGAAAGCAAGCACACAGCTTCCAGGGCAAAGGGAGTGCGGTTGCGCTACAGCGCTCAAAGATGCTATCATTACATCAAGAGACCTGATTCCACAGAAGAAGAAGGAGGAGCTAGCGCTACTGATAGGAAAGTACCTCAAATGACCAGAAGCGGATTCGAGCTAAACGGGCTGGCTACCGCCATAGGCAGCATGCCACATGTCGAGCCTGGGGAAGCCTGCTCTTTAGTTTTAACCTATCTCTCGGAGATACCCGTTTGGCCCCAGCTCCCCAAAAAGTCCTTTACGGAGAACATGTATATCCAGTTCAGTGAGGGCTTCCCCGGGGCGATTGTGGAAAACGAGCGTATCTGGGTAGACCGCTCACTTGACCTGAGCAAGCCTCTGGAGCAGCTCTACTCCGCCTATCTCGAAAACAGGGTAGAGCATGGGGAGATAAGCCCCAGATACGCTTCGGGCTTTCATGCATTTCTTAAAGAAAGCAAAAAGAACAAGCGAAAGGCGGCTAAAGGGCAAATTACCGGACCGATAAGCTTCGGTCTTTCTGTCACAGACCAGAACCGCCGTCCCATCCTCTACGATGAGGTGCTCGCCGATGCCGCAGCCAAACACCTGAGGTTGAAGGCTGCATGGCAGGAGAAGAAGCTTAAAGAGGTCTGTCCCAGAACCATTATCTCAGTAGACGAGCCTTATCTCTCTTCCGTAGGCTCGGCTTTTGTTTCAACGTCCAGAGAGCAAGTAGTGACTCTTTTTGAGGAAGTATTGGGAGGGATAAGCGGGCTTAAAGCCATTCATTGTTGCGGCAACACCGACTGGTCGGTTGTGCTCCAGACATCGCTGGATATCCTAAGCTTCGATGCATACAACTACGGGGAAACCCTGGCTCTCTATCCAGATGAGGTGAAAAGCTTCCTCGACCGTGGAGGGGTAATCGCTTGGGGCATTGTTCCCAACGAAGAGCAGGCTCTGTCCAAAGAGACCGAAGCCAGCCTCCAGGACCGCCTCGAGGCAGCGATAAGCTCGCTGGCAAAGAAGAGAATCAGTATCGATACTATCAAGTCTCAGTGCCTGATAACGCCTTCCTGCGGTCTGGCCTCGCTATCGGCAGTAGCAGCCCAAAAGGCTCTACAGCTTGTGGCTGCGGTCTCAGCAGAATTCAGAAAAAAGCATCGCATACAAAATTGAAATAACGACAAAGTCGAGTGTATTCTAAAGGAGGAACTATGACCCGAAAGGCACCGAAACGGGGCAGGGGTGTGGCTATAGTAGGAGCCGGGATGTCCAAGTTTGGCTCCTTTGCCGACAGAACCAGCCGTGACCTGTTTGTTGAGGCTTACACGGCAATGACCAAGTCGGTAGACAAAGGTATAGAGACCAAAGATATCGAAGCCCTCTACGTAGGTAACTTTTCCAGCGACCTTTTCGAGAACCAGGGGCATATCGCTCCCATAATGGCTGATTGGATTGGACTTGTGCCCAAGCCAGCTACCCGAGTGGAAGCAGCCTGCGCCAGTGGCGGACTCGCTTTGAGGATGGGATTCATCGCTGTAGCTTCCGGTCTCTACGACATCGTACTTGTTAGCGGCGTCGAGAAAATGACCAACCTCCCCACGGAAAGGGTGACCGATACTCTGGCTGCAGCCAGCGACACGCTGTACGAAGGCTGCTGTGGCTTCACATTCCCAGGGCTATATGCCGCCCTAGCCACAGCTTATATGGCAAAATATGGCGCCACCGTGGAAGATTTCATGAGGGTGGGTATCAAGAACCACAAGAACGGGGCGCTAAATCCCAAGGCGCAATTCAACAAGTCGATAAGAGACCTCATGAACGCCCGGATTGAGAAAGCAAAGCAAAAAGGTGAGCCCACTCCCACCTGGCAAGACGAGCTGGACTTCCTCAAAGACCCTGCGCCCAATCCGGTGGTCGCCTGGCCCATGAGGCTGTTCGATTGCTCGCCTATCACCGATGGAGCCGCCTGTTTGCTCCTGGTCGCTGAAGACTTGGCGAAGAATTTCTCGAATGTCCCCCTATATGTAATAGGCAGCGGACATGCCACCGACCACGCTCTGCCTGAAAGAGAGGACATGACCACCATTACAGCAGCTAGAGAAGCAGCCAGACAGGCATACGATATGGCAGGAGTAACCCCCGAGGATATCCAGATTGCAGAGGTGCATGACTGCTTCACTATAGCCGAGCTGGTGGCTATCGAAGACCTGGGATTCTTCAAGCCCGGCGAGGCTTACAAGGCGACAAGGGAAGGTGTTACCGCCCGCGACGGGGCTAAACCTATCAACACCTCCGGCGGTCTCAAATCCAAGGGGCACCCTGTTGGGGCTTCAGGTATTGGACAGGTCGTGGAAAGCTGGGCTCAGATGAGAGGTGAGGCAGGGCCGAGACAAGTCCCGGGTAAGGAAATCCGGCTCGCTTTGACTCATAACGTCGGCGCCACCGGCGGCACCTGTGTAGTTCATATCTACGAGAGGAGATAGCAACTTGACAGAGCAAAGAGTTTTCACCAGCAACTCCTTTTATCAGTTTCTCTCTGAGAAGAAACTCATGGCTTCGAGATGCAAGAAGTGTCAGGCAACATATCTGCCCCCACACCCTATATGTATAAAGTGCTACGGAACGGATATGGAGTGGGTGGAGATGAAGGGCAGCGGCAAGCTCGCCGCCTTCACTGCGATATCCGTGGGGCCCACCTGCACCATAGCCGAGGGACACGATAGGAACAACCCTTATCTGGTTGGAATCGTGAAACTGGACGAGGGTCCCAAAATCTGCGGTCGCATTCACGGCATAGACGCCAGAAGCCCGGAGAGAATCAAGGTGGGGACTACAGTCAAAGTGGAATTCCCTGAGCAGGTGCAAGGCACAAGACGTTATGTGGCGTTCAAAGCCACGTAGGGCCAAGAGCAAAATCGAGTTTCCTCTCAGGGCCGTGGCTAAGCAATGGCTGCTGCAAAAACAGAGGACAGGAAAAAACTGCAATATGGAATTGTTAGAGTGCATTAGCCAAGCATGATGGCTGGGATTGCTCTCCTTTCAGGCGCAAAGCTACTTCTGAGGTGTCAAGCAGGTGCCTTGGGGTGCCGAAGCGGAACTCCTATCTCGCAGGTTGTCTGGCAGGTTCTGCACAGCCTTGACAAGCAGATGCGACGAGTATATCATAAAACGTGCTATGCAAGCTGCATAAAAATGGCCTCACTGCGAATTGAAATGGGAAATCCCGGCTAACAGCAACAGATCGCCCAATTTTTTTGACCAGTAAAAAAGGGGGGTTAAAAATGAGCTTACCCAGTTTCTCATTGGAAGGCAAGGTGTCGATAATTACGGGGGCCCGGAGGGGCATAGGTGCGGCCCTTGCTGTAGCTTTTGCTGAGGCTGGGTCTGATGTCGCTATTTGCGACGTTGTGGTAGATGATGGGCTGATCGCGGCCGTGGCCAAGGACATCCAGAAGTTCGGTCGGCGCGCTCTGGTCGTCAAGACCGATGTCACCAGTGAGAGTGACGTCGAAAATCTGGTGAAGAAGGTGGTGGATGAATTCGGGAGAGTGGATATTCTGGTTAATAACGCTGGAATTGCACCGCTGAATAAGACCTTCGATGTGACTGTCGAGGAGTGGGACAGAGTTATAGATACCAATTTGAAATCCGTTTTCTTGCTGTCTAAGGCTGTGGCTAAAGTAATGGTCAAGCAGAAAAGCGGCAAGATAATCAATATGGGGTCTATATATGGAATGATGGCCACGAATGTATCCATACATTATTGTGCTGCAAAGGCAGGGATCGCACAGATGACTAAGGCTTTTGCGTTGGAATGGGCGCGTTCCAATATTAATGTCAATTGCATCGTCCCAGGACAGTTCGCCACCGAACTGACAAGGAGACAACAAGACGAGGAGGCACATAGAAAGTTTCTAGAATTTAAGATACCTTTCAAAAGATTCGGCCAGCCGGAAGAACTGGTGGGGCCGGCCTTACTTCTTGCCTCACAAGCTTCCGACTATATGACCGGCGCAATAGTAGTGGTCGATGGCGGATATTCTATCTGGTAAGGAGGGCAAATTGGAGATTAAAAAGGTAGCAGTAATCGGCGCAGGAACAATGGGACACGGGATAGCTCAGGTTGCAGCCACGGCGCATATGGATGTCAGCTTAAACGACATAAAAGATGAGTTTTTGGCACGGGCGAAATCAGGAATAGATGGGTCACTGGACCGAATGGTAAAAAAGGAGAAGATCACAGAACAGGAAAAGCAAGCAATTCTCTCCAGGATAACTTTCACTACTGACATTGCAAAAGCTGTAAAAGATGCAGATTTGATTATAGAAGCCATACCCGAGATTTTGGAACTGAAAAAGGAAATGTTTAGGAAGCTGGACAGTCTGAGCAAACCTGAGGCCATATTAGGCACAAATACATCTCAAAACAGCATCACAGAGATTGCTTCGGTAGTAGCAAATCCTTCGAGGGTAGTCGGTACGCACTTCTTCAATCCACCTGTCATGATGAAGTTGGTAGAGGTTGTTAAGGGGCTGGAGACCGCGGACAGTGTTGTCGAGCAGATCAGGGGTTTCGCCACAAAGTTGGGGAAGGAGATAGTAGTATGTAAGGACTCTCAGGGATTTATCAGCACAAGAGTGCTTGTGGCCCTGAGGTTGGAATGCTACAGGATATTAGAAGAAGGCATTGCCACAAAAGAGGATATAGATAAGACACTCAAATTGGCTCTTGGTCATCCCATGGGTCAGTTTGAGTTAGCTGATTTCTCAGGTCTGGATATTGAAGTGCCAATATGTGAAGGTCTGGCAAAGGTTTACGGGGAACGGTTCAGACCACCCCAAAGTCTAGTGCACCTAGTCAAAGCGGGAAGGTTAGGGAAAAAGTCGGGCAAAGGGTGGTATAACTATCGTCCCTAACCCATCTCCAGGCCATTCGAATGCTAATTAAATAGGGGAAAAGTGTAAGATGACTAAAAAAGATGATGTCGTGATTGTGAGTGGAATAAGAACGCCGTTCAGTAAGTTTGGATCGGTATTACGAGACATGCACAGTTCTGAACTTGGCGCTATAGCAATCAAGGAATGCTTGAAGCGTGTGGGAATGAAGGGTAATGACATAGATGAGCTTTACTACGGGATGTGCATACAGTCAGAAGCAGCTCTCCTGTACAATGTAATCGCAAGACAGGCTCTGCTAAAGGCAGGCTTACCAACTGATTTGATTTCTCTCACCATAGACAGAGCTTGCTGTTCATCTTTGGTTTGCGTCCAGTTGGGATACAGATCTATCTTGGTTGGTGAAGCGCAAACCTGCATGGCCGTGGGGGCAGAAAATATGAGCAATACCCCCGTGGTGGTTAATGGACATCGCTGGGGACTGGGGTTAACGCCACTTACGATGGTAGATCATCTTAATCCGATAATGTATGTAGGATATAATTCCCTGGCAAAAGATGCGGGTGAGGGTGCGGCTGGGTATGGGATCGGACGAGAAATGCTGGACATGTGGGCAGTAGGGTCTCAACAGAAATACCAGGCAGCCGAAAAAGCTGGGAAATTCAAGGATGAATTAGTACCTGTAGAAGTGCCGCAGAAAAGGGGGCCTCCTGTAGTTTTTAGCAAGGATGATTTCCCCAAGCCGGATACTACGCTGGAAGGTTTAGCAAAACTCAAGACCATATATGGCAGTCCGTCTGTTACTGCCGGAAATTCTCCGGGATTAGATGCGGGCGCATCAGCGATAATAATAATGAAAAGGTCCAAGGCAGAGGAGATGGGTATCAAGCCGCTGGCTACCATTCTCTCTGTGTCTAGCGTTGCCAGGGAACCTGCCAAACTGTCAGCAGTCCCTGGAATTGCCATACAGAAGGCTTTGTCTAAGGCTAATGTTAGTTTGGACGAGGTAGCTGTTATTGAAGTAAACGAAGCATTTGCCGCAATGCCATTGGTTTCGACCAAAGTGCTGGCAGACGGAAATGAAGCTAAATGGCAGGAACTGATGAAAAAGACTAACCCCAACGGTGGTGCTATAGCGATTGGCCATCCAGTTGGAGCAAGCGGGGCTCGTATCTTAATGACAATGATGTATGAATTACGAAGAAGGGGTGGTGGCATAGGCGCATGCGGCATCTGTGGAGGCTTAGCGCAAGGCGATGCCGCTGTAATTAGAGTGGACTAGAGCGATTTTCTTCAGTATGTAATAGTTGATTATCTCGTCGAGATTGTCTGCTTCGCTTCCTGTGCAGCACCTCGAATATTGCATATCAAAGCAACCAGAGATATTGAGGTACTGAAAGTCCCGATAGAAAATCTCAATCGGCCACCTTACTCAGAACTCGTGAGAATGACCCACGATTGAATGCACCTATGATTTCTTACCTTCTCACTCTTTTCGACGGCTGTGCACTTCCTGAGGGAGCGGCCGCCGTGGTGCTCACCAAACCCGATATAGCGAAAAGGCTGGTGGGTAACAATTTCGCCACGATAAATAGGAATACCAGACTAAAAGTTTAATGATATAGCGATTTATTTGCTCCATCAAATAGGGGAGGAATATGAATAAAACGAAA
>Ga0315291_10005221_pt1 | contig 16335 bp, 17 predicted proteins | sample YL17G12_20_MG_FD_203070 | JGI IMG/M metagenome (GOLD analysis project Ga0315291, IMG submission 203070) | Sediment microbial communities from Yellowstone Lake, YNP, Wyoming, USA - YL17G12_20 | ecosystem: Environmental > Aquatic > Freshwater > Lake > Sediment | place: USA: Wyoming | collected...
GTGTTGGGCGTCAAGCCTGTGTCGGTGTCGGGAGGAATTCGAAAGTTCAGGCAGTTGGCCGGCGAAAACACAACAGTTGCAAATTATACCGATCTGCTTAAACATAAAACAGAGCTCTGACCCCATTTGGGGCATTGGGGCGAAAAGGCAAAGCGGAATTTTGCTTCGATCTTTACAATGGCGGGGAATGCCGATATAATTAGACGAGATTCTGCTTGATTCAGGAGGGTGGGTTGGATTTGGATACGGAAGGGTTAAAAGACAAGCTGTTGGATGTATGGGACCGTTTGCGGGAGATTTCGGGCACGGTCTGGGAAGAGATCGTTGACCGGACGCTGGATTTATGGGACAGCTTCAAGGGGCTGGACAAGAACATCCGGTTGGCGATCCTGGGCGGGGCCGGCTTGGTTATTATCGTTTCTCTGCTGATTGGTTTTCTTTACACTCCCACGCTGCCGCTGGTCGCGGTTCAGAACACCTCGGGCCTGACCGGGGAGGGCAACTGGATCGCGGTGAAGAACAAATCCGGCAAGACCTTGAAGGACCTCAACATTATCATGGACGGCAAATACATCTACTACCTGGAGCAGATCGGCCCTCAGGAGCAGGTCAAGATTCTCAACCAGGACTTTTACCTCAAGCTCGCGGGCAACAAGTTCGGGGAGCAGCTCGGCCAGGACGTTACGGGCGAGACACTGCTGATCCTGTCCAGGGAGGGCAAGGTTGAAATCCGCCTGGTGGAGAAGAAAGGCTGGTTCGGCGGCTAGGAATGGCGAATTCTTTGTCGCGCCGGTGCGGCCGGTGCGGGAAAGAGAAGACCGGGGGCGCGATCTTTTACATCGTCCGGCTGACCCTCACCTGCGATTTTGACGGCGAACTGGAGGATCTTTCGGACGAGGGTCTGGCGCGCGAGATGAAGAAACAGTTGCAGAGAGCCGAAAGAATGAGCGCAGAGGAACTGATGAACGAGGTTTACCAGGAAATCTATTTCTGCTTGTGCAAGAATTGCCGGGACTGGCTGGTCAGCCGTGAGCGCTGCGGCATATTTTTTCAAGGAGCGGATAATGATTGACGTCCAGAGTTATTACAAGCAGATCACCCGCTGGATCTCCCTGACCACCGGGATCGGGGTCACGGTCATAGTGATCTACGCGCTGGCGGTCATCCCGATCCTGAATGAGAACTACGAGGTGATCGCCTGGGCGGTGGGCTGCGGCCTGGGCACCGCCTCGTTCTTCATTGCCTACCATTACATAATGATCAAGCGTGAGCTTGACCGGGTGGACAGTTATTTCAAAGGCGGGGACGAATCCGGCGCCGACATTTTGCGGCTGCTGCTCCGCTTCCCGCTCTACCAGCCGACCATCGGCTTTATCATCTGGGCCTTTGGGGGGCTGGTCGCCGTGTTCGGCACCTTGATCCCCAGCCGCGGCGAGTTCGCCATTGCGGACATGGGACTGCTCTGGCTCGGGGTTATACTCGGGTCGATCGTGATCTGGATTTTCCAGTTCTACAAGTTCCGAACCATTCTGGCCCCGCTCTGCGAGGAAGTGGTTAAGAAGGACCCGCAGGTCTTTGAGACCGCTTTCAAGGAAATCCCCAAGTTTTCGCTTCAGAAGAGCCAGTTGATAACCGTTTCCATGCTGCTCTTCGTGTCTTTGCTCTTCGCCATGCTTTCCGGCTACAACCAGGCAGCGTTCAACCTCCAAACCTGGCTGGGCAAAAGCTTCCTTGATGAAGTGTCCTCGGTGGCGGTCAGCGTGGAGAACCTGGACTTTTCCAACCCCGGCGACATCGAAATCGCGCGCAACTCGCTCACCCCTTACATGGCGCCCGGCACCAGGATGCTTTACCTGATTGACAGTTCGCGGCCGGGGTTTGATTTGCTGAGCAACAAGCCGTCGCCCCTTAACCGGGTATCCTTCAAGGTGGTCCAGAACGTGAGCGCGGCCAGCGCGGACAAAAGCGGGTACACCTTTGACACCTATAACTCGGCCGTGATTTCCTTTAAGCGGATCAGCGCCGCCAAGGCCGGAAAGGGAAACGTCTACCTGGTGGCGAGTTATCCCTGGAAGAATTACCGGCCGCACCTGGGCCGGCTGGTGCGCTACTCGGTGATCATTTTCCTTTTGTTCGGCGGGCTGACCACCGCGGTGGCCATCAGCGTGGCGCGCAATTTATCCAGTCCGCTTCTGAACCTGACCAGCGCCGCGCAGCTGGTGGCCAAGGGCGAGCTCAAGCAGGAGATTTATCACATTTCCAACGACGAGTTGGGGGAGTTGGCGCTCAGCTTCCGGAAGATGAGCGAGAGCCTCAAGTTGATCATCCGGCGCATCCACGGCGCGGCGGAAAGCCTGGACATGGCCATGACCGGGATCGAGCAGGCCAGCAAAGCGGTGAACCAGGGCGCGGTTTCGCAGGAGCATTCGGTGGAGGAGGTTTTCACCGCCATGATGCAGATGAACACCGCGATCCAGGGCATTTCGGAAAACGTGGAGACCTTGAGCATGGCGGCCCAGGAGAGCTCCAGTTCGATCTTCCAGGTCACGGCTTCGATGAAGCGGATTTTCGAGAGCGTGGAGACGCTGGACAAGTCGATCGGCGAGACCGGGAGCTCGATCAACGAGATGATCGCGGCGATTGACCAGGTGGCGGACAACGTCAATAACCTCAGCGCGATCGCTGACGAGACCGCGAGTTCCATGGCGGAAATGAACCAGGCCATCCGCCAGATTGAAGAGATCGCCAACCAGACCGCGGGAATCAGCGAGACCGTGATCACGGACGCGGAAGTGGGGGCCAAGGCGGTGGATTTGACCCAGCAGGGGATCAACCAGATCGCTCAGGTTGTGAGCCGGGCGGAGGACGTGATCGGCAAGCTGGGCAAACGCGCCTCCGAGATCGGCAAGATCGTGCAGGTGATCGAAGAGGTTACCAGCCAGACCAACCTTTTGGCGCTGAACGCGGCGATCATCGCGGCGCAGGCCGGAGAGCACGGCCGGGGCTTCTCGGTGGTTGCGGACGAGATCAAACAGTTGGCCGAGCGCACGGCCGGCTCGACCCGCGAGATCACCCAGTTGATCCGGGCCGTGCAGAAGGAGTCGAACGAGGCGGTTACCGCGGTCCAGGAAGGCACTCGCTCGGTTGCGGAGGGTGCGCGTCTTTCGGACCAGGCGCGCAAGGCCCTGGACAAGATTCTGGACAGCGCGCGCAGCTCCACGAACCGGGTGAAGGAGATCGCGCGCACCACGGTTGAGCAGTCGGCGGCGGCGACTCAGATCAGCAAGGCCATGGAGCAGGTTGCGGAGATGGTCAATCAGATTTCCGTGGCGACCAACGAGCAGAGCCGGGGCGGGGCGTTGATCCTCAAGGCCACGGAGCAGATGAAGGAGTCGAGCACGCTGGTGCGCCGGACCACCGAGCAGCAGATGGAGGGGGCCAAGCTGATCAGCAAATCGATCGAGAACATCACCGACATGCTCTATAATATCAACAACGCGCAGAAGGAGCAGAAGAAGGCGGCGGAACAGGTGGTGCGCCTGATGGAGAACATCCGCCGGATCAGCGGGGAGTCGGTGGAGAGCAGTTCTCGTCTGGAGCAGGTTCTCAAGCGGCTGGAGGGCGAGGCGGAAAAGTTGAGCCAGGAAGTCAGCCACTTCCAGACCTGACCGGGAGCAGATGGAGCCGGTTGTCGTCTATTCCGAATTGAAGCAGGTTTTTGAAAAACTGGGGATCGAGGTGTCGGAGCGGATGCTGGATTCGGAGACCGGCCCTGCTCGGAGCGGATTGGCCAGGGTTTATCAGCGAAAGATTTTCTACCTGGACAAGGCGCTGCCGCTGGAGGAAAAAATTGCGGCCCTGGTCCAGGGCCTGCGGCAGTTCGATTTGTCGGGGATTTACCTTTCGCCTTTTGTGAGAAAAAGAATCGAGGAATGGGATGAAGCGAAGGAATGAATTGGATTATTCCGGGCTGGTAAAGTGGCTGCCCCGCTTTTCCAGGGCGAAGGTGGTGGTGGTGGGAGACCTGATGCGCGACGTCTTCATCTGGGGCAAGGTGCGGCGGATCAGCCCGGAGGCGCCGGTTCCGGTGGTTGAAGTTGCGAAGGAGACGGCGATGCTCGGGGGTGCGGCCAACGTGGTGAACAACCTGGTGGTGCTGGGGGCCAAGGTTCACCTGGCCGGGGTTGTGGGTGACGACGAGCCGGGCGAGGCGCTGATCCGGGAGCTGGTTGAAAAGGGAGTTGAACTCGAAGGGCTGGTGGTTGAGCCCAGGCGGCCGACCACCATCAAGACCCGGATCATCGCGCACAGCCAGCAGATGGTCAGGTTTGACCGGGAGACCAGGGGGGCGATCAGCGCGGAAAGCCGGAAGCGGATGCTCAAGGCTTTGAGGGAAGTTCTTCCCGAGGTCAACCTTATCCTGGTCTCGGATTATGCCAAGGGCGTGATCAGCCCGGAGCTCTGCGGGCCGCTGTTCCAGGCCGCGCATGAGCGCGGGAAAAAAATCCTGGTGGACCCCAAACTGGCCAACCTCCGGTGCTACAAGGGCGCGGATGTCATCACTCCCAACAACCTGGAGGCCGGGCAGGCCGCCAGGTTTGAAGTGGAAACCGACGCCGAAGTGGAGAAGGCGGGCAAGGTCATGATCCGGGAGCTTAAAGTCCAGGCGGTCCTGGTCACGCGCGGGGAGCGCGGCATCTCGCTGGTGGAAAAAGGCAAGCCCGCGCGCCACATCCCGACCGAGGCGCGGGAGGTCTATGACGTGACCGGCGCGGGAGACACCGTGATCAGCACTCTGGGAGCGGGCCTGGCCTGCGGCATGGACCTCTATTCCGCGACCGTGCTCGCCAATCTCGCCGCCGGCATCGGCGTGGGCAAGCTCGGCACTTCGGTGGTGAGCAGGGAGGAACTGCAAAAGGCGCTGGCTAACCGGGGGCAATAACTCATCAGGCGCGGTCCCAATCGCGGGTTTGTCCGCGGACAAGAGTGTCCGCCGCCCGAATAAAAATTCTTGATGGAGAAAGAAAAACAACTCGGCGAGTTCCTCGGAACTCAAGGCATCGAGATTTTCTGCGCGGGAAGCATCAAGGACATCAAAGGTGAATTTCTGATCGCACGCGAGATGGACCTGCGCGGTCTTGACCATGCCGTCGTAATCGCCTTTGCTCTGGCGCCGCAGGTCCTGGAAGGGATCGTCGACAAACCGACTTTGCTCTACAAGCACCTCTACCGCCAGGTGAACAACCTGCTGGACCGGGTTGCTCTGATCACTTCCAACTGGCTCACGCAAAACCACGCCAAGGCCATCCCCATACCCGCCAGCCAGATCGTGGACTGGAAGAAGAACCTGGCTCACCTGTCCCACCGCCAGGTCGCGGTCGAACTGGGCATGGGTTTTTACGGGCGAAACAACCTTCTGGTTACCCCCAAATACGGTTCGCAGGTCCGGCTGGCGACCATCCTCACCGATTTCCCCGCGGAAATACCCGGACCATGCAAGACCGGCAAATATTCCTGCGGCAACTGCTCGGCCTGCGCCGCGGTCTGCCCGGCCAAGGCGATCAAGACCGGCCCCCAGGACTTTGACCGCGAAAAATGCTTCGCCAAGGTCAGGGAATTCGAAAAAATGCGCGGGATCAGCGTGGGCATCTGCGGGCTCTGCGTCCGCGCCTGTTCCTGGGGTCAGAGCTTTAATATTTAGCAAGTTTCCGGACTATGCGCTGAAGCCCGCCATCCTCAGTCATTAACCTCCTGAACTTTTTGATGCCCAGGGATACGGCCGGGGCTCCTATTCCAAATATCCGCGCGACTTGGGTGGTCTTCATCCCGCAGCCTTCGACCAGATGGTAGTACGCGCAAAACCGCGGCGGGAATTGGTATTTTTTTTGAAACAAATCCCCCCGCTTGATCCCGAAGAGCGCGGCAAGTTTGGCCAATTCGTGCATGTGGTCGATTTCTTTGCGGGCGGACGCCGAATACTTCGGGACGTCTTCGGCCCTGCCCGAAGGACGATATTTTTGGGCCAGTTTTTCGACCAGTTCTCGCGGACCGAGAATGGCGGAGGTCCTGAGTTGTTCGAGGAAAGCCGGCTTTTGTCCGATGAGCGAAAGGCATTCGCGGCGGTACCTTCTCAAACGCGAGGCCCGGGTCGCACCGTAATGTGAAAGTATCTCGTCGCGCATGAGCCATGCGTAGCGGGGCTTTGGGCTGGCATAGTCCGGGCAGCTTGACCATGGATATTCTGCGGGGTCCTCAACCATCCCCGCGCGCACCGGGTTCAAATGCAAATAAATGGACAGATGAAGGTAGTGGGCCTCGTCCGCGATCAGGACGGATTTGTACCTTCCCTGCAAGAGGTGCCCGATGCGCTTGTGTCGCCAGTTGAAGTAACCGGTGTAAGTCCCGTTCAGCCAGTGCATCGTGCTGCTCAGGTTGGCGAGGGGGGTGCGCAGGAACAGATGAAAATGGTTGTCCATCAGACAAAAAGCAAAAATTTGCAGGCCGAAGCGCCGGCTGGCGCGCATCAGAAGGCTGATGAAAAATTCGCGGTCCGCCTCGTCCAGAAAAATATCCTGCTTATTGTTGCCCCGGGACGTGACATGGTAAACCGCGTCCTCAAATTGTATCCGCCAAGGCCTCGCCATCGCTCTCTTAACTATCAGAAAGTCGCGCCTCTGTCAACAGATGCTAAAAACTAAAGCTCTGACCCCATCACCTGATTTTTATTACCAGGGTGTCTGTTATCAGGTCGTGCAGCGACTGTTTTTTGGGCGTGAAGATGCTGATCAGATAGCCGAGGGCCAGGATCGCGCCGGAAATAAAACTTGCCAAGCACCGCAGGCCGGCGCGGACAAAAGTGACCGGGTCGCCCGAGCCGGTGACCACCGCCAGGCCGAAAATTCTCTTGCCGAACGTGGAGTGCTTGGAGCCGCCCTCCAGGATTGTGAAGTAGAGGATGTAGACCGCGAAGGAGATCAAATACATTGTCGCCATTGAGGATGCCGCGGCCGCGGGATCGGCGCCGGTCATCTTTGAGGTCATGCTCAGGCCTCCGATCAGCATGATGGGGGGAAGCGAAATAAAAGTGATGATGATGTTATCGACGATCATGGCCACCAGCTTGGGGCCGAAGCCGGCGAACAGACTGGGGTCATAACCGGCCTCCGCGGCAGGGGCGGGAGCCGAAGCGACTTGCACCGCAGCCGGCGCAACCGGCGTTCCCGGCGCAACGGGCGGGACGGCCGGCGCGGGCGCAGCCCCGGCAGCCGCAGTCGCAACTTTTCCGGTCTCGGCCAGCGCGGAATTGATCATCTCCTGCGCTTCCTCATTGCTGAACCCGGACCTGGTCAGCCGGGGGATCAGGCTCTCGGGACTGGCGCCCTTTTGGAGCTGCTGCACCACCAGGCCGTAATACCTTTTCTTCAATTGCTCCTTGCTCGGACCCTGGTCGCTCATGGTTATCTCCTTTGCAAAGACCGATCCCCCGCCTCAATCAACCCTGTCAAGCAATACCACGAACCGCGAGTTGATGTCAACAGCCGCGGCTGAAGGCCCTCCGGGAAAAGGGGCTGTCGATTAATGAAAATTTTTTTCGCGGCGAACAAAAATTCTTTTCTCTCCCTGGAGAGACTGTGTTGCGATTATTTTTGGGAAAAAAGAGGGTTCTTAAAATGCACCAGGAAATCCCCCTCACCCTAACCCTCTCCCGCGGGGGGAGAGGGAAAAGTACGGTTTATCGACACCCTCGGCAGGGAGAGGGGGAAATACTATTTGGCGACACCCTCAAAAGGCAGAGGGGAACGATCAATACCAAACCCAGGACCTCCACCTGAAGCCCCGGCCCTGACTCGCGCTCAAGAGATATTTAATTTTTAAGCTCTGACCCCGGAACTATTGCCTCTGTCAAGAGATGCTAAATATTAAAGCTCTGACCCCAGGACTTTTTCGATTTTTTTGAGTTCGTCCACGGCCTTTTTTATCTTGTCCTTGAGTTTGATTTCCGCAAAACCAAAGCCGAGTTGGCCGTCGATTTTGGCCTTGGTTTTGGCCGGCGCCGGCTCTTCCTGGGCAACCCCGCTCCGGCGTTCCCGGAGATATTTTTTTGCGCCTTCGATGGTGAATTTTTGTTCGTGGAGCAGTTTTTTGATGAGCAGTATGAATTCCACGTCGGCCTTTTGGTAGATCCTCTGGCCGGTGCCGGCCTTTTGGGGCCGGAGGTTTTGGAACTCGGTTTCCCAGAAGCGGAGGGTATGGCTGGGCAGGCCGGCGATTTTGCTGACCTCCCCGATCCGGAAGTATCTTTTGTCCGGCAGCTTTAGCGGCTCGGTTTTGTTGGGCTTCAACTTGCCGGGGTCTCGCCTTTATTGACTTGTCCGCGCAGCACGTGGCTGGCCTTGAAGGTCACCACCCTGCGGGGGGAGATGGTCAGTTCCTCGCGGGTGTGAGGGTTCCTCCCGGGCCGCGCCTTTTTGGAGCGGACGTTGAATTTTCCAAAGCCGCTGAGCTTGACGTTCTCTCCGCTCTCGAGCGAAGCCTTGACCAGGTCGAAGACCTGCTCGACCAGCCGGGCGCATTCCTGCTTGCTCCCGCCGAGCTTCTCGTAAACTCTTTCAATAATATCCGCTTTGGTCATGAGCCCTCCTTTGGCTGCTCGCCTGCCGGATCAACGGATCTCGGCTCCGAATTTTTCCTTGAGCTTCACCGCAACCTTTGCGTGAAGCGCGGCGACCTCGTCATCGGTCAGCGTCCGGTCCAAAGCCCGGTACCAGATGCGGTAGGCCATGGACTTCTTCCCGGCCGGAAGCTTCTCGCCGCGATAGACGTCAAACAGTTCTATTTCCGTGACCAGCGCCAGCCTCAGCTGGTTGATGGCGGCCACCACCTGCTGATGAGTGGCGTCCTCGTCCACGATGAAAGAGACGTCCCGGTAGGACGCCGGGAACCTCGAGGGCATCTCGGCCCTTCCCAGGATCCGCTGGTATTTTAGCAGAAGTTCAAAGTCGATTTCAAAGGCGAAGGCCGGGGTTTTGACTTCAAACGCTTTCAGCACCCTCGGGTCAAGCTCCCCGAGCTGCCCGGCGCGGTCCTTGCCCAGCATGATTGCCGCGGTCTTGCCCGGGAGCAGGTAGCTGACATCGGAAGCGGGCTCGATGCGCGCGCCGGGGAAATGCAGTTGGGCGAGCACGCGCTCGGCCAAGTGCTTGACCACGTAGAACCCGCCCTCGGGGCAGGACAGGTCCCAGAGGGTCTTGGCCTCTTCGCGGCCGACGAGCGCGGCCATCATTTCTTTCTCGTTGAGCAGTTCTCCGGGTTTTTCCGCGGGCAGGAACACCTTGTTGAATTCGAAGAGCTTGACCTCCGACTGCTGCCGGGCGAGGTTGAAGGCGAGGTTTTGGATCAGGCCCGGCAACAGGCTCACGCGCATGATGGAAACGTTTTCCGCCAGGGGGTTGGTTATGGCCACGGTCCGGCGGCGCGGGTCGCCGGCTAGAAGCAGCATGGCGTCGGCGTCTTTCGGGCTTCCGAAATTGTAGTTGATCACCTCGGAGAAGCCGAGCGAGCTGAGCATGGACTTGAGCCGGTTGCGCAGTTGCTCCTTGCTCGAGCGCGGCAGGGCCTGCATCCTGAACTCGGGCAGCTGTGCGGGAATCCGGTCGTAACCATGGATGCGCGCGACTTCTTCGATCAAATCTATTTCCCGGGTCAGGTCTCCGCGAAAAGCCGGCGGGGTCACCGCGAATTCATCGGCGTTTGGCTCTTCGACTTTGAGGTTCAAGCGCTCGAAATAACGTTTAAGCTCTTTGTTCTCGACGGAAAATCCCAGATGTCTCCTGACCTGGCTGGTCCTGAACCTGACCGGCCCGGGTTCGAGCAGCCGCTCATAAACGTCCAGCCGGCCCTTGAGCACCTTGGCGCCGGCGAGTTGGGCCATGAGCTGCGCGGCGCGGTCCGCGGCAAAAGCGGTCGCGATCGGGTCGACCCTCTGCTGGAACCTGTGGCTGGCCTCGGTCGCCATTCCGACTTTCAAGCTCCCCCGCCGGATGGTGACCGGGTCAAAGAACGCGCTCTCGATCAGGATGCTGCGCGTGGTTTCCTTCACCTCCGAGTTAAGCCCGCCCATGATCCCGGCGACGGCCACCGGGCCGTCCCCGTCGCAGATCAGAAGCACCTCGTGCGAAAGCTCCCGCTCGGTCCCGTCCAGGGTTGTGAACTTTTCCGCGGGCCTGGCCCTGCGGACCACGATTTTGTTTTTGCGGAGGAACTGGAAGTCAAAGGCGTGGAGCGGCTGTCCCAGTTCGAGCATGACGTAGTTGGTGACGTCCACCACGTTGGCCAGGGCGCGGATGCCCGCGGCCTCAAGCCGCTGCTTCATCCAGTCCGGGCTGTCGCCGATCACCACGTCTTCCACCAGGCGCGCCACGTACCTGGGGCATCCGACAAAATCTTCAATCACCACTTCGGCTTTTTCTTCAATCACCGTGGGCTCTTCCTTGAATTTGACTTCGGGCATCTTGAACTCAAGCCCGGCGGCCGCGGCCAGTTCGCGGGCAACGCCCGTGACGCAAAGCAGGTCTCCCCGGTTGGGAGTCGGCTCAACCACCAGGACCACGTCCCTGGCCCTGAGCCAGTCGCGCAGCGGCTTTCCGAGCGGAGCGTTCTTGGGCAGAATCCAGATTCCGGCATGGTCCTCGCCCACGCCCAGCTCCTTCTGCGAGCACATCATCCCGCTGCTAAAGACCCCGCGGATCATGCTCTCTTTGATAATCACTCCCCCGGGCAATTTCGCGCCGACCAGCGCGAGCGGGACGATGTCCCCCTCCTGGATGTTGGGCGCGCCGCAGACGATGGGGAGCGGCTCCAGGTCCGGTCCGGGCCGGACGCGGCAACAGGTCAGCTTGTCCGCGGTGGGATGCCTTTCGATTTTTTCGATGCGGCCGATTACGATGTTCTCCATCTGCTTGAGCAGGCGCTCGGGCAGGGCTCCCCGCACCGAGGCCTCGAGCCCGAATTTGGTCAGGATTTCCGCGGCCGCATTAGCGGGAATCTCTTCCGAAAGATAATCCTTAAGCCAGCTGTATAAGATGTCCATTTTTGCCTAGAACTGTTTGAGGAATCTGAGATCGCCCTCGTAGAACATCCTGATGTGGTCGATCCGGTACTTGAGCATGGTCAGCCTTTCCACCCCCATGCCGAAGGCGAAGCCGGTGACTTGCTCGGGGTCATATCCCACGTTGATCAGCACCTGGGGATGGATCATTCCCGAGCCGAGCACTTCCATCCACCCGCTCTGCTTGCAGGCCGGACAACCTTCGCCGGCGCAGATCTGGCAGGAGATGTCGACCTCGGCGCTGGGCTCGGTGAACGGAAAGTAGCTGGGCCGGAACCTGACCTTGAGCTCTTTGCCGAAAAAGGTCTGCAAAAATTCCATGAGCACGCCCTTGAGATGGGCGAAGGTTATGTGCTTGTCCACCATGAAGCCTTCCACCTGGTGGAACATGGGGGAATGGGAAACGTCCGCGTCGCAGCGGTAAACCCTTCCCGGGGAGATCACGCGCAGAGGCGGCTTGAGCTTGCTCATGGCCCGGATTTGCACGGGCGAGGTGTGGGTGCGCAGCAGGAGCCCGCCGTCCAGGTAGAAGGTGGCGTGCATGTCGCGCGCGGGGTGGTCCGGGAGGATATTGAGCGCGGTGAAATTGTGAAAGTCGGTCTCGGCGTCAGGACCTTCCTCAACCCAGAAACCCATGCCCTCCAGAATCGCCACCATCTCTTCCATGACGATCCCGACCGGGTGGCGCGAGCCGCGCCCGGGCCCGAAACCCGGAAGAGTGACATCGATCTTGCGGCTGCGCTCGGCTTCTTGCTCCCGGGCGCCGAGTTCCACGCCGCGAGCATCGAGCAGCCGCTCCAGTTCGACCTTGACCTTATTCAGGCCCTGTCCCGCGCTCCTGCGTTCCTCGGCCGGGAGGTCCTTGATGGAGGTCAGGAGTTTGGTGAGCGAGCCTTTCCTGCCCAGGTATGCGATGCGGACCTGGTCCAGGCTGTCCAGGTCTTGGGCGGCCTTGATTTCCGTCTTGGCCTTTTCCAGGAGTTGGGATGCGGAGGGTTCCACTTGTGCAAACCCGATTTGGGATCAGGCGGCCAGCGCCGATTTGACTTTTTCCACCACCGCCAGGAAACCCGTGGGGTCGTTCACGGCCATTTCGGCCAGGGCCTTGCGGTCAAGCCCGACCTGGGCGAGCTTCAAGCCGTGGATGAATTCGGAATAGCTCAGGTCGTAATTCCTGACCGCGGCGTTGATGCGCACGATCCAGATCCCGCGGAAAACCCTTTTCCTCTCCTTGCGGCCGCGGTAGGAGTAACGCAGCGACCGGTGCACCTGCTGGCGAGCCTGCTTGACCGCCTTGCTGCGCAGCCCGAAGTAGCCCTTGGCGCGCTTCAGTATCTTCTTCCTTCTTTTCCTGCTTGCGGGAATTCCCCTTGCCCTGACCATTTTGCACTCCTTGAAAACTAATCTAAATATTTAACTGGGAATAAGCCGGGAGATCCTTTTCCGGTCCGACTTGGAGACGAACCCGACCTTGCCCAGCGCCCTCTTGCGCCGGGCGTTTTTCTTCTCCAGCAAATGCCGTTTCCCGGACCGCTGGAACTTGATCCTGCCCGTGCCCGTCCGGCTGAACCGTTTGGACGCCGAGCTGCTGTTTTTCATTTTCGGTCCCTTAGCCAATTTTTGCTCCTTCCTTGTCCGCGGAGACGCTCTGCGCCGGAGCCGCCCCGGGCTTTTCCCCCTCGCCTCGGCCCCCCGCGGCCCCCGCTTTTTCCTTCTCAGCCTTCTCCGCGACCTGTTTCTTCAACTTATCGATCATCTGCTTGGCATGCGGCGCCACCAGGGTCACCAGGTTGCGGCCTTCCTGCTTGGCAGCGTACTCCGCGACGCCGTAAGGGGCAAGCTGCTCCAGCACTCTCGCCAAAACCTGCCGGCCCAGTTCCGGGTGGGCCATCTCCCTGCCGCGGTACATGACCACGACCTTGGTCTTGTGTCCGTCCTGAAGGAACTCTTCGATATGCCTGAGCTTGGTCTGGAGGTCATGCCGGTCGGTCTTGATCCCGAACTTGATCTCCTTGATCGACTTCTGACCGGGACTCTTTTTCCGGGATTCCTTCTCCTGCTTGTTCTTCTGGTACAGGAACTTGCCCAGGTCCATGATTTTGGTCACCGGCGGGTCGGCCGTCCCGCCGACTTCCACCAAGTCCTGCCCGCGCTCCTGCGCGAGCCTCACCGCGTCCTTGGTGAGCATGACGCCTATCTTGTTTCCGTTCTCGTCAATGACCAGCACTCTTGGCGCTCGGATCTGCCAATTCGACCGGTAGTCGTCTTTTTGGATTATGGCACTTGCCTCCTGGTTGGTTTGGATCTGGTTTGCGGAATCCGGAACTCGCTCTCAACGCGGCCCCAGAATTCTTCCAAGCTCATTTTCCCCAAATCTTCTCTTCCTCTGGTCCTCACCGCAATTTTCGACTCCTTCTCCTCCTGGTCTCCTAATATAAGCATATACGGCGTTTTTTGCATTTCCGCCTGTCGGATTTTATAGTTGAGCTTTTCATTCCGCTTGTCAATCACGACCCGGGCGGATTTTTCCAGCAGCCAGTCAGCCACGTTTTCGGCGTATTGATGGTGCCGGTCCGCGATCGGGATCACTCGGGCCTGGACCGGCGCGAGCCAGGCCGGGAAAGCGCCTCCGAAATGTTCGATGAGCACGCCCAGGAACCTTTCCATGGATCCTAATACAACCCTGTGGATCATCGCAGGCCGTTTTCGTTCGCCGTCAGGGCCCACATAAGAAAGATCAAAACGCTCCGGTAACGTAAAATCGCATTGTATTGTAGCACACTGCCATTTCCTGTCAAGGGCGTCCTTGAGCTTGATGTCGATCTTCGGCCCGTAAAAAGCGCCCTCGCCCACGTTGACCTCATACTTGAAACCGGAGGTCTTGAGCGCTTTTTCCAGGGCCGTGGTTGCGCGACTCCAGTCCTCGTCGGTGCCGATGGAATCATGAGGCCGGGTGGAAAGCTCCATCTCGACCGGGAACTTGAAGAGCTCCATCACCTCCAGCACAAAATTCATCACCCCCAGGATCTCGTCCTCCAATTGCTCGGGCATGCAGATGATGTGGGCGTCGTCCTGGGTGAAGGCCCTTACCCGGAACAGCCCGGCCAGCACCCCGCTCTTTTCGTGGCGGTGCACGGTGCCCATTTCAAAGTAACGGAGCGGGAGTTCGCGGTAGGAGCGGAGCGAGTTCTTGTAGATCAGCATGTGCGACAGGCAGTTCATGGGCTTGATCCCGTAGGCTTGCTCGTCAATCTTGGTGAAATACATGTTCTGGCGGTAGTGGTCGTAATGGCCGGAGCGCTCCCAGAGCTCGACCTTCAAGAGCGACGGCCCGTAAACGATCTGGTAGCCGCGCTTGAGGTGTTCTCTCTTTTCAAACTCTTCGAGCATGGAGCGCACCAGTCCTAGGTTGGGATGATAAACCGGGAACCCCGGTCCGATCTCTTCGTGGAGGCTGAACAGGTCCAGCTCCTTTGCCAGGCGGCGGTGGTCGCGCTTCTTGGCTTCTTCCAGGCGCTTTAAGTATAGGTCCAGGGTTTTCGGGCTGGGGAAAGCGGTTCCGTAGATTCTCTGGAGCATGGGGTTTCGCTCGTCGCCTCTCCAGTAAGCTCCGGCCACCGAGGTGAGCTTGTAGGCTTTGATGTATCCGGTGCTGGGGACGTGGGGTCCCCGGCAGAGGTCAACGAATTCGCCGTGCCGGTAGATGGAGATGACCGCGTCGGGCGGCAGGTCGTTGATCAGCTCGACCTTGAATTTTTCGCCCTTGCTCTCAAACAGGGTGAGCGCTTCCTGGCGCGAGAGCTCGCGGCGCTCAAAGGCATAGTCGGCCGCGATCAGCTCCTGCATCTTGGCTTCGATTTTGGGAAGGTCTTCGTCGCTGAAGCCCTGGGGCCAGTCAAAGTCGTAGTAGAACCCATTTTCGATGGAAGGTCCGATGGTGACCTTGACCCCCGGGTACAGCCGCTGGACCGCGTCGGCCATGACGTGGGAGGTCGAGTGGCGGAGCACCTCCATCCCTTCCGGGCTGTTGATGTTGACCAGTTCGAACTCGCCCCCTTCATTGACCGGGGCGGAAAGGTCAATGACCTTGTGGTTGAGTTTGGCCGCGATGATGGCTTTGCGGTCCGAGGCCATGGACAGTTGTTCAACCAGGTCCTTGGCCTTGACGCCCGGCTCGACCTGCACGCTCTTTTCACCCTTAACTTTTAATTCAATCATGTCCCTGCCCTGCTATTTAAAAAGTCAATCTAAGTTATTGCGACTCAGGCGAAAAGTCAATCGCCCTTCGGCGCTTGCCCACCCCCACTTTTTGAAAATGCCGCGGGTCAGGCCGAAATTTCAGGAGGTCAAGCCTCGGGGGGGTCTGGCCTCGAATTCTGGGGTCAGACCCCTAAACCAAAAGGTTAAGTTGCAAAAGTGGGGGTGGGCAAGGCATTAGGCCCTCTCCCCTCGTTCATGCTTCGCAGTAGTAGGAAATTTCAGGGGGTCAAGTCTCGGGGGGTCTGGCCTCGAATTCGGGGGTCAGACCCCAACGCCGAAGCTCGGGCCTCGAAGTTGGGGTCTGACCCCGCGAGGCCCGACCCCTAACAGGCTGTTGAAAAATTATCTCCCTCCCCCTGGGAGGGGGGAGGGTCGGGGAGAGGGTCGATTCTTGGAATCGCAGTCGCAAGGGCCGCAGACCCGCGCCAATCAAGGCTCCGACCACCCTCTCCTTGTTCCTCTCCCCTCCGAGGGAGAGGAAACGATTTTTGGCCGACCGTGCCAAAATCGACTTTTTCAACACCCTGCTAAACCCTGCCACGGAGAACGGACAAGAGAGGGAGCCGCATGTCAACAGCCGTCAAAAGATGCAACGGGTTTGGGCAGCACGCCCTAAACATTAAACATGACGCTCTCGGCGTGCCCGTTAAGTCTTATTTCAAGACCTGACCCCATGCCACTTCGCCTGCAGGCGTGGGTCTGACCGATTGCGTTCCCGGGGCCGGGCGCGAACGCGGACCGGGCTTGTCATTGCAGACCACTACTGTCCGGGTAAAATTTTCCACCGGATCCTTGACTCTTTGGCGGGTTCGATAGCCCGGCGCTTATGGTCATCAACCAAATAATTTGACCGGTAGGCCAGGTTTTCGATAGCCCGGCGCTTCAGCGCCGGGGAACCCGGCCGCGCCCCCTGCCGCTGCGGCCCGGGCCGCGGCCCGGGCCGCAGCAAGGGGTTTTGGCGGTCGCCG
>Ga0315291_10005222_pt1 | contig 16333 bp, 20 predicted proteins | sample YL17G12_20_MG_FD_203070 | JGI IMG/M metagenome (GOLD analysis project Ga0315291, IMG submission 203070) | Sediment microbial communities from Yellowstone Lake, YNP, Wyoming, USA - YL17G12_20 | ecosystem: Environmental > Aquatic > Freshwater > Lake > Sediment | place: USA: Wyoming | collected...
TTCAGAAGAATGTTGAACTCGTGGAGAAGACACGGAAACTGATTGGACCCAACGGCGACATTATGCTGGATTGTTACATGGCGCTCGACGTTCCCTACACCATCGCACTAGCCAAGGCGGTTTCTGAGTACAAAGTTCTGTGGATTGAAGAGCCCGTGCCACCCGATCAGATCGATTCCTACCGCAGGATTAAGGACGCTGTCCCGGACATCCTCATCACAGGGGGGGAGCACGAGTACACGCGCTACGGATTTCGCGAGCTGATTGAGAAGAAGGCAGTGGATATTCTGCAACCGGACATTTACCGCGCGGGTGGCCTCTCGGAATTGAAGAAGATTGCCGCGATGGCGAGCGCCCACAACTTGCCGGTCATCCCGCACGGCGTCGGCGCGCCGACTTATCATTTTGTTATGGCAACAACAAATGCGCCGCGCGCGGAGTTCGTGGATATCTTCGCGCAGGGTGGCAGGCCGCTCCTCAAGGGTGAGCCACAGCCGAAGGATGGATTTCTTGAACTATCCGCCGCGCCGGGCTTCGGTTATGACCTCGATGAGGAAGTGCTTTCCGGCAAGGCTCCTGCCGCCCTGATCTGGTAGCCTAAGGTGCACCGCTGAACTCGGAGTCGGGGCCACCGAGCCGCATTCTCTTGGAGAGGGTAACTAACTTATGAACCTGGCAAATCGCGTTGCCATCGTCACCGGAGCTGGACAGGGCATCGGAGAAGCGATCGCCGTGCGCCTAGCGACCGAAGGGGCGGACGTTGCCATCGTGGACTTGAACCTGCCGTTGGCGGAAGCGGTCGCGAAACGGCTTGCCGGCCTCGGCCGGCGTTCCGCCGCGATCCGCTGCGACGTCTCGAGCGCCGCCGATGTCGCCGCCATGCGCGATCGCCTGCTCGCGGAGTTTGGCAAAATCGATATCCTGGTGAACAACGCGGGAATTGCGGGAAAGAACGCGCCCCTGCTTGATGTCACTGAGGCCGAGTGGGATCAGGTCATGGCGGTGGATGTGAAGAGCGTCTTCCTGTGCGCGAAGGCGGTCTTGCCCCACATGATCGAGCGCCGCTATGGAAAGATCGTGAACGTCGCCTCGATCGCCGGCAAGGAAGGCAATCCCAACCTCGCGCCCTATTCCGCCGCCAAGGCCGCGGTCATCGGGCTGACCAAGGCGTTGGCCAAGGAAGTGGTCCAATTCGGCGTGTACGTCAACTGCGTTGCGCCGGCGGTCATCGAAACTCCCATCTTGAAGCAGCTCACGCAGCAGCAGATCGATTACATGGCCGCCAAGATTCCGATGGGCCGCGTGGGGCGCCCGGAAGAGGTTGCCGCCGTGGTTTGCTTCCTCGCGTCGGACGACGCGAGCTTCGTGACCGGCCAATGCTATGACGTCAGCGGTGGCCGGGCCACGTATTGACACCTTGCCGCGTGAATAAACGTGTTGCGAAGTTTCAGGGTAAGGTGAGTGTTCAAGGCACCCCGCGACGCGACGTAAATTGAGGACTCAACCTTCTTACACCAGACGCAGAAGCTTCTCAAGGCAACCCTCCAACATCGCACCGAGACACATTGAAAGGATGCAAGATTAATACTGCAGGCTTTGAACCCTGTCGGGCTATAATCACGCGCCCTCTTCGAAAGGGAGAGCGAGGAGATCGATGCCGTCCGCGACGACATTCAAGGCCAAATGGTTTTGGTATTCGATGCTCTGCGTGCTCTCGTGGGGAGCCTGGGCGCTGCTTTCCAAACTCGGCTCGAATGAAATACCCGCCGACACGATGCAGTTCCTGTTCACCTTTGGGGCCTTGCCGGTGGCGCTGATTCTTCTCATGGCCCGGCGTTTCAAACTGGAGAAAAGCCCCAAGGGGATTTTCTATGCCGTCGCCAACGGCGTGCTTTCCGGCATCGGAGGATTGGCGTTCTTTGCCGCTTTCCGCAGCGGTGGCAATACAGCGGTCATCGCCTCCGCCACTTCTCTTTATCCCATGATTACAGTAGCCCTCGCGGTGACGATTCTTCGCGAGCGCCTGACGTGGGTGCAGGTCGTCGGCCTGGGGTTTGCGGCTGCGGCGATAGTGATCTTTTCTTTTTCGGTGTAGGTGAAACTGACCATGCATTTGCCGCCCTGGTTTTGGTACGCCGCCGTCGTCCTCGTCACTTGGGGCGTGGTCGGCATTTTGCAGAAGCTTTCCACCAATTACATCTCGGCGGAGTCGTCGTTGATCTGGCTGGTCGTGGGATTCTTTCTCCTTGAGCCGGTGTTGTATCCCGGCAAGGCGCTGTTCGGATACTCCGCGCGCAGCCTGACCTGGGCCGTCCTGAGCGGGGTATTCAACGCGCTCGGGGCGTGGGCGCTGTTCGCCGCCATGAAGAGCGGTGGCAAGGCTTCGATTGTGGCGCCCTTCACGGCCCTCTACCCTCTGGTGGTGGTCCTGATTGCGCCCATCCTGCTGCACGAGTCAATTACCCTGCTCCAGGGCGCCGGAGTCGCCTGCGCCCTGGTGGCGGTCGTCCTGCTTTCCACCTGATCCTCAAGGGCATTACCCCTGAAATCGCCGCGTTGACAGAGGTTGAAAGGAGTCTGTATAATGAGTGTTTCGAGTTTCAATAAGAGAGGCTGCTGAATGTACGCAATCTTCCGCACAGGCGGCAAGGAATATAAAGCATCGCCTGGGGACATCATTCGTGTGGAGCGCCTGAAGGGCGAAGCCGGCGCGGGCGTGGAATTCAACCACGTGTTCGCGGTCCGCAAGCAGAGCCTGACGGTCGGCGCGCCGCTGGTCGAAAACGCCAAAGTAACGGGCGTGATTCTGCGCAATGCTCGCACACCGAAAATCCGGGTCCTCAAGATCAAACGCAAGAAGCAGTACCGGCGCACCATTGGGCACCGTCAGGGGTTCAGCGAAGTCCTGATCAAGGAAATTGTCACCGCCTGAGCGCAGCCCACTCCTTTGAGGAAAGGTAGTTTGGTATGGCACATAAGAAAGGTCTAGGCAGTTCGCGGAACGGGCGCGACTCCAACTCCCAACGGCTTGGGGTCAAGCGCTTTGACGGGCAGACGGTGTCGGGCGGTTCCATCCTGGTTCGCCAGCGCGGGACGCGGTTGAAGCCGGGAGACAACGTCGGCCTGGGCAAGGATGACACTCTCTACGCCAAGGTTGCGGGTGTCGTGAGGTTTGAGGACAAGGGCCGCATGGGCCGCTACGTCCACATCCTGGTACCTTCGGCGAATTAACTTTCGAAGCGGTGAGGGTGGAGATGGCTTGATTATTCGCCCCACCGCTTTTATTGTTTTCTGACGGTTCTGATAAAGGGTGGAGGAAGTTGAAAGCCTCCACGGCAGGACCAGCCCCCAGTCCCTGGTCCCCAGTCCCTATGTTTATTGACGAAGCCAAAATCCTAGTCGCGGGTGGCCACGGGGGAAACGGTTGTGTGGCCTTTCGACGGGAGAAGTTCGTCCCGCGCGGCGGGCCTAGTGGCGGGGACGGCGGCCGGGGCGGCAGCGTCCATTTGGAGAGCAGCGAGCACCTCAACACACTGCTCAAGTTCCGGTACAATCGCGAATTCAAAGCCCAGCGCGGCGGCCACGGAGAAGGCTCGAACCGACACGGTCAGGACGGAGAGGATCTCACGATTCAAGTCCCGGTCGGCACAATCGCTCTGGACGAAGCAACGGGCGAAAACCTGTGGGACTTCAGCGCTTCGGGTCAGCGCTTTGTCGCCGCCGAGGGCGGCCGCGGCGGGCGAGGCAACGCGCGCTTTGCGACCTCGACACACCAGGCGCCGCGGAAAGCCGAGCCCGGGACGCCGGGGCAGGAACGAAGTCTCAAGCTGGAGCTGAAACTTCTGGCGGACGTAGGTCTCGTCGGGTATCCCAATGTCGGGAAGTCCACTCTGATCTCACGCCTTAGCGCCGCGCGCCCCAGGATCGCCGATTACCCCTTCACGACGCTCGAGCCTCACCTGGGCGTGGTGGCGCTGGACCCGGAGCGGTCGTTCGTGATGACCGACATCCCGGGGCTGATTGCGGGCGCTCATCTCGGCAAAGGGTTGGGCATTCGCTTCCTGAAACACGTCGAGCGGACCCGCCTGTTGCTTCACCTGATTGACGTTGCCGAACACTCGGGGCGTGATCCACTCGAAGACCATCGAGTTATCATGAAGGAGTTGGAGAGTTTCAGCCCCACGGTCGCCGCGAAGCCGATGCTGCTGGTCGCCTCGCGGATTGACGCGGCGGGCGAGGGCGATCGCCTGGTCGCGCTGCGGGAATTCTGCCGCGACCGGAGCCAGCCGCTTTACGAAATCTCCTGCGTGACCGGCGAAGGCCTGGAGGAATTGAAGCGGGCGGCCTGGGCGAAGCTGGAGCAACTTCCGCGGCCGGCCCCCGAGCTGGATGCGGCTCCCACACCGCACACGGAGGATTAATCCACTCGTGAACATTGCGATCTTCGGCGGAACTTTCGACCCCATCCACTCGGGACACTTGCAGGCCGCGAAGGCGGCGGCGCGCCGATACGGCCTGGACCGGATCATTTTCGTACCCTCGGGGAATCCGCCGCACAAGGTCCACGACCGGCTCACACTCTTTCATCACCGTTACGCGATGGTGGCGCTGGCCTGCTCGGGCGACCCGCGATTTGCAGCATCGCTGCTGGAGGCTCCGAAGCCGGGGGGCCGGCCCCACTACTCCATCGACACGACGCGCAAGCTCAAGCGCACGCTTAGCGCCCGTGACCGCCTCTATTTCCTGATCGGCGCGGATGCCTTCCTGGACCTTCCCCACTGGAAGGAGTATCGCAAGCTCCTGGACACGGTGAATGTCGTCGTCGTGTCGCGGCCGGGTTTTTCGACCGATGATATCTGGAAGACCGTGCCGCGCGACGCGGTGCTCTCCATGGACCGCGGCGCCACACCGGAGAGATTTCAGTTGGAGCGGACGTCGCTGCACGTGCTGCGCGGCGTGCACGTGCCGGTTGCGGCACGGGACATTCGTGAGGCGATTCGCGCCGGGCGCCGGGTGACTGGCCTGGTTCCCTCGCTTGTGGAACAATACATTCTGAAGGAGGGCCTTTACCGCCCCGCCCAGCCGGGGTCGACACGATGATGACGTCGCACCTGCGGGAGGCCGTGCGCGCGGCCCAGGATCGAAAGGCCCTGGACCTCGACGTTCTCGACTTGAAGGGAATCTGCTCCTTTACCGATTTTTTCGTCATTTGTACTGGGACTTCCACGCGCCACACGCAGGCGATTTCGGACGCCATCCGCGAGCAACTCCATAAATCCGGTGTTTCTCCCACGCACGTGGAAGGCTATGCCCGCGCAGAATGGATTTTGCTCGATTACCTGAACTTCGTCGTCCACATCTTTTCGGGACAGGCGCGCCGCTTTTACGATCTGGAGCGATTGTGGAAGAATGCCAAGCGTCTTCCGGTGCCGGAAAGCAGCTCGTAGGCCGCCAAATGATTTGAAGCGAATCGCCCCATGCGTATTCGAATCATCTGGGAAGGCAAGACGAAGGACGCGCATCTGCGCGCCCTCCAGGGCGACTATCGCGAGCGCATCGCGCACTTCAGCGACGTCACGGTGCAGGAAACTCCCTCCGCCCGCCGTCCCGGCCATAGCGACGGGAAAAAGCTCTCCGCCGCGGAGCGGCGCCTGTTGGAGAAGCTCAGCAGCAGCTCCAAGGTTTTCCTCGACCCGCGCGGTCGGGAGTGGACGTCGGAAGAGTTCGCGGAGTGGCTGGGCCAGCAGGCGCTGCGCGGAACACGCGAGCTGACCTTCCTGGTAGGCGGGCCCGACGGATTTTCAGCGGCCTTTCGCGAGCAGGCCGACCTTCTACTCTCGCTTTCTCGCATGACGCTGACGAGCGAGTGGGCACGCACCTTGTTGCTCGAGCAGATCTACCGCGGCTTCACAATCCTGCGCGGTTATCCCTATTCGCGCTAGGCAGCCCGCTCGTGAGGTGAACTTGCCGGAAGCCCGAAAAGGCCTCATCATCGTCCACACCGGACCGGGAAAGGGCAAGACCACGGCTGCGCTGGGGACGGCCTTTCGTGCCGTCGGGCAAGGACTCAAGGTTCTGATGGTACAATTCATTAAAGGATCCTGGCATTACGGCGAACTGGACGCGGCGCGCCTGCTTGGCGAGGAGCGCATCAAGATCCTGCCCATGGGCCGCGGGTTTGTAAAAGTCGGCGCCGAGAAGCCGGACCCGGAAGATGTACGGATGGTCGAGCACGCCTGGCAGTTCGCGAGCGAGAAGATCGCCAGCGGCGAGTTTGATCTCGTCATCCTGGACGAAATCAATTACGCCATCAGTTACAAGATGCTCGCTCCCGAAGTCGTGGCGGAGGCGCTCCGAAAGAAGCCCGAGATGGTCCACGTGATTCTCACCGGGCGCAGCGCCCATCCGGCCATCGTGGAGCTGGCCGACCTGGTGACTGAGATGCGCGAGGTCAAGCATCCCTATCAGCAAGGCATCGCGGCCCAGCGCGGGATAGAATATTAATCCATTGAGCGAATGCGTCATTGAACCATGGGGCGATTGCTGTAAAGCGCTATTCCGCCTTTGCTTTCGGTTTCCAATGGCTCAATGATTCAATGGCCCAGTGACTCAATTTTATGACTTGGTTCCGCAAAGAAAAGAAAGCCCTCGAAGCTCCGCAGGAAAAGCGTGTCCAGACGGAAGGTCTGTGGGTCAAGTGTGACGGGTGCAAGCAGATTCTCTGGAAGAAGGAGCTGGAAACCCATCTCCAGTGCTGCCCCAAGTGCAACTTCCACTTTAAGATGGGTGCGCGGACGCGACTCAAAATGCTTTTTGACGAGGGCCGCTACACCGAGCACGACGCGCGGCTGGCCACGACGGACCCGCTGGAGTTCAAAGACACCAAGAGCTATCGCGAGCGCCTGAAAAAATCCGAGAAAGCCACCGGGATGAAGGATGCTCTCCTCACCGGCGAAGGTCCGCTGGCGGGCAAGCCGCTCATCATCTGCGCGATGGAGTTCAATTTCATCGGCGGCAGCATGGGAGCAGTGGTAGGAGAGAAGATCGCGCGCGCCATCGACCGCTGCATCGCCCAGAAACTGCCGCTGGTCATCGTCGCCTGTTCCGGCGGCGCGCGCATGATGGAGGGCGCCATCAGCCTGATGCAGATGGCTAAAATCAGCGCCGGTCTGGCGCGCCTGGACGAGGTCCGCAAACCCTACATCTCCGTCCTGACGGATCCGACGACGGGCGGCGTCACCGCCAGCTACGCGATGCTGGGCGACTTGATTATTGCCGAGCCTGGCGCCTTGATTGGGTTCGCCGGCCCGCGCGTCATCGAGCAGACGATCCGGCAGAAGCTGCCGGAAGGATTCCAGCGCTCGGAGTTCCTGCTGGCGCACGGCATGATCGACGCCATCGTCTCACGCAAGGAGATAAAAGCTTATCTCGCCCGCGCGCTCAGTTACCTTGGGGCGTGGGAGGACTGAGCCCTTGCGCCATTGAGTCATTGAGCCATTCAACGATTTACACATTGAAGAGGAAATTCCCAACTGGCGAATTCCCAGTTTCGAGTTTCAAGTTTCTAATTTCCAGTTTCTGCACTTCTAGTCATGAATTACGAAGCGAGTCTCGATTACCTCACCAGCCTTGGACAAGAGCTACGCGGGGTGAAGTTCAGCCTGGAGCCCATCACCACAATCCTGGGTTCCCTCGGCCGCCCTCACCTGCAATATCCCACCGCCATCGTTGCTGGCACGAACGGCAAAGGTTCCACCTCCGCCATCCTGGCGAGCATTCTCAAGCACGCCGGGTACCGCACGGGCCTGTACACATCGCCTCACCTCGTGCGCGTGAATGAGCGGATGCAAGTGAACGGCGTGGAAATTTCCGATGCGGACTTCGCGCAGTCCTTCAGCGAAATCCATCAGGCTGTGGACTCGCTTTTGGCTAAGAACTTGCTGGGGTTCCGGCCCAGCTTTTTCGAGTTCCTGACGGCCACCGCCTTTCTGCATTTTGCGCGCGCGCGCGTGGACTTCGCTGTGCTGGAAGTCGGCATGGGGGGACGGCTCGACGCCACGAACATCACCGAGCCGCGTGTCGCGGTGATCACCAACATTGATCTCGACCACCAGCAATTTCTGGGGACAACGCGCGCGGAGATTGCGCGGGAAAAAGCCGGCGTCATCAAACCCGGCCGGCCCGTCGTTTCCGCTTGCACCGACGCCGAAGCCGCCGAAGTAATCCGGCGCCGCGCGGCGGAGCTGGGCGCGCCGCTGGTCGAGACCGCCGGCCTGGCGCGAATTGCGAATCTCCGCGACCGCCAGGGATGCTACGAGTTTGACTTCGCTCTGAACGGCGACTATTTCTCGAACCTGCTCCTGCCGCTGCTGGGAAGGTTTCAAGTGGACAACGCCGTGGCCGCCGTCACCGCCGCCTGGCAACTCCGGCAGGATGGCTTGCGTATCACGCACGCGGCGATCCTGGAGGGCTTGCGGCACGCTTCCTGGCCCGGGCGACTGGAACAAATCGGCGAGCGTCCGCTCGTTTTGCTCGACGGCGCCCACAACCCCGCCGGCGCGCGCGAGGTCGCCAGCTTCGTGCGGGAGCACCTGGCGGGCCGCAAGCTACGCCTGGTTTACGCCTCGATGCGCGACAAGGCGATTGCCGAAATCAGCGAAATCCTCTTCCCGCTCGCGGAAGAAGTCTTTCTGACCCAGCCCGAGCAGCCGCGCGCCGCAACGCCCGAAGAAATCCTTGCCGCGATTCGGTGCCGGACGGCGCGCATCGTCGTCGAACCCGAACCGGCGCGCGCGCTAGAGCGCGCCATCCAGGCGAGTTCTGTCGAAGATGTCGTCCTCGCCGCCGGATCGCTCTTCCTGGTCGGCGCCATCAGGAAATCCCGGCGTGCGCAGCAACCCCCGGGCGCGGACCCCGCCGCCCGCCGTCAGGCCGCAAAATCCTAGCCCGAAATGCAACCCTCTCCCGCCATCCCGGCCAAGAAAAACCTGACCACGGCAGACGTCAAGGAGTTCCTGAGCTATTTGCGCTCGCTGCTCATCACCAACAACCTCATCTATCTCTACACCGCGGTTATGGGCACGCTGTCACTCGGCGGCTCGTTGTTCGACTCCGGCGGACGCTGGCAGCACGGTTGCGCACGCGTGTGGTCGTGGCTGATTCTTAAGACCAGCGGCATCCGCGTGAGCGTGGAGGGAATCGAGCACGTCAAATTGGGCGCCCCGGCGATCTTCTGCGTGAACCACCAGAGCTCGATGGACATTCCGGTGATGCTCGCCAGCCTGCCCTTTCAGTTCCGCTTTATCGCCAAGCGCTCGTTGTTCCGATATCCTTTCATGGGGTGGCACCTTCGGAGATCGGGGCACATCGCCGTGGAACGCAACCGCCCCGGTGAGGCGCGCAAGAGCATCGACGAGGCAGTGAACAAAATCCGCGACGGCTACCCGGTAGTGGTGTTTCCCGAGGGAGGGCGCAGCCGGGCCGGTGAAATCTTGCCCTTCAAGGCAGGAGCGTTTCACCTGGCGATGCGTTCCGGCGTTCCCATCTTCCCTGTGACCTTGAACGGCACGATGGCCGTGCTAAAACCCGACACGGTGCACATCAAATCCGGCCGCGTCGAGATGATTGTTCATCCGCCGATTCCGACGGCCGGGCTATCGGGCGACGACGTGAAGGCTCTCGCAGGACGAGCCCGAGATCAGGTCCTGTCGCGGTTTAAATCGCCAATACAGTAATTTAGGGGGTCAGTGAATTAGTGCATCAGTGAGTCAATAAATCAATGAAAAAGTGAATCAATTTAGAAACCCATGCAGATAAGCCTCGAGAATCAAGTGGCGGTCATCACGGGCGGCTCGCGCGGCATCGGCGCCGCGACGGTGAAACTGTTTGCCGAGGCGGGTGCCAAAGTCGTTTTCAACTATCGCCATGCGGCGGCCGCGGCGCGTGAGGTGGTGCACCATTGCGGGCGGCACGCGCCCAACGTCGTGGCCGTGCGCGCCGACGTCGCGAAGATGGCCGACGCGAAAAAGCTCGTGGCGGAAGCCGCGCGGCGTTTCGGTCGGCTGGACGTCCTCGTCGCCAACGCCGGCATCTGGAACGCCGAACCCGCGCCCATCGAACGCATGACCGAGCGTCAGTGGGACGAGATGATTGACATCAACCTTAAGGGCGTCTATTCAGTCGTTCACTGCGCGGTGCCCCACATGATGCGGCGCAAATCGGGTCGCATCATCGTGGTCTCCTCGACGGCTGGGCAGCGCGGCGAAGCGTTTCACACCCACTACGGCGCGAGCAAGGGCGGAGTCATCAGCCTGGTGAAGGGCCTCTCTACGGAACTCGCCCCGCAGGGCATCCTGGTAAACTGCGTCGCGCCCGGCTGGGTCGATACCGATATGTGTACGCCGGTCGTGAACAATCCTCCCGAGTATCGGCAGGTTCTCCGGGGCATTCCGCTGCACCGCTTCGCGCGCCCCGAAGAAATCGCGGCACCGATCCTTTTCCTCGCTTCAGAAATGGCATCTTATATAACAGGGGAAATTGTGAATGTGAACGGGGGGAATGTATTGTGCGGGTGAAAAGGCAGTGGTTAGTTGTTGGTGGTTGGAGGTAGATCACAGATTGAGCGCGGCTGAGGTGATCCAACACAATAGGGTGCAAGTAGAGAAGCGAGAACCACGCGTACTCATGAATGGCTCGAACCGTGGCGGTAAATCCTGCAAAAGGAGCTTCATCACAATTGGCAAGCAGATTATCTCCCCGCGCACCCTTCTTTGAAGGGCGGAGTTTTCGGATGCTCATTCTGCCTTCCAAGCGGCGGGCCACGGCCTGCGGCCTCCTGCTCTCTGCCTTCTTTTTGCTGCCGACTTCCTACTGCCAACTGCCGACTGCAGCGCCTACGAGTCAAAACTCTCCCTCGCGCATCGACCCCGCAGCCCAGGAGCTTTTCGACCGCACGGTGCAGGCGCTGGGCGGCGAAGCCTTCCTCCACGTCAAGAGTCTCACGACCAAGGGTCGGATGTATGCCATCGAGGAGGGGTCCACTTCCGGGTTCGCGCCCTTCGAAAGCACGGTGCAGTTCCCCGACAAGCGCCGCTTCTCCTACGGGAAGGACAAGCCCGTCATTCTCGTCAACGACGGCGAGCGCGGCTGGCAGTTGGACAAATACGGGATGATCCGCCAGCAGCCGGAACAGATCCGCCGCTGGCGGGCGTCGACGCGCTACGGCCTCGACAACCTGCTGCGGCATCTCATCCACGAGCCCGGACTCCTGGTTCAGGACGCCGGAAAAGACTTCATCGACAACCTCCCTGCCCGGGTCGTCGAGATTATGGACGCACAGCAGGTCCGAGTTCGCCTATACGTTCACGCCGTGACTTTCCTCCCCATCCGGATTTCCTACCGGATTCAAAACCCTGAGACGCGCGAATGGGACGAGTTTGCGGATGTTTACGGCGAATACAAACCCTTCCAGGGTGTGCAGACGCCCATGCACATTACGCGTTTTCAGAACGGCGAGCGCTACTCGGAAGTCTTTCGCAAGGCTGCGGAGTACGACGCCGCGCATCCGGCCAACTATTTCGAGCCAGTCCCCTGAGGGCGCGGCCCATCTGTTATAATGATTTTTCGGAGGAAATGTGAGCAGTACACCGGCCATGCACCGCACAACCGTCCTCTGCGTCCGCCGCGGCAACCGCCTGGCCATGGGCGGTGACGGCCAGGTAACCATGGGCGAAAGCATCGTCAAGCAGAAAGCACGCAAGCTCCGCCGCTGTTACGGCGACAAAGTCCTCGCCGGTTTCGCCGGCAGCACCGCCGACGCCATGTCCCTCTTCGACCGCTTCGAGAAGAAGCTGGACGAGTATCACGGCAACCTGAACCGCGCCGTGGTCGAACTGGCAAAAGACTGGCGGACGGACCGCGCCCTGCGCCACCTGGAAGCATTGCTGCTCGTGGCGGACGAGAAGAGCACGTTCCTGGTGAGCGGCAACGGAGACGTCATCGAACCCGACGACGGCATCGTAGCCATCGGCTCGGGGGGACCCTACGCGCTCGCCGCCGCGCGCGCCCTGGCCAAGCACACCCAACTGAGCGCGCGCGAGATCGTCCAGGAAGCCATGCAACTGGCCAGCGAGATTTGCATCTACACCAACGAACAGATCAACGTCGAAGAGTTGCCGGGCAATCCCCGCTAGAAATCGGATCCCTCTATGGTCTTTTATCTGCCCGAAAGTGTTGAGGCCGCCGCCGGGTACGACGAGTTGACGCCGCGCCAGATCGTGGCCGAACTCGACAAGCACGTGGTCGGACAGGCGGACGCCAAGCGATCCGTCGCCGTCGCTCTCCGCAACCGCATCCGCCGCCAGAAGCTCTCGCCGGAACTGGCGGAAGAAATCCTGCCCAAGAACATCATCATGATCGGCCCCACGGGGGTTGGGAAAACCGAAATCGCGCGCCGGTTGGCGCGCCTGGCCAATTCGCCCTTCCTCAAGGTTGAGGCCTCGCGTTTCACCGAAGTGGGTTACGTGGGCCGCGACGTCGAGTCGATGATTCGCGACCTGGTGGAGATCTCGATCGACATGGTGCGCGAGGAAAAACTCGAGGAAGTGGCGGAGAAGGCCGAGCAGAACGCCGAGGAGCGTCTGCTCGACCTGCTGCTGCCGCCCCTGCCTCCGCCGCGCGGCGACAAGCCGCCCTCGGAGGAGGACGAGCGCCAGCGCGAGCAATACCAGCGCACGCGGGAGAAACTGCGCGCCCAGCTCCGCGAGGGCAAGCTCGACGAACGGCAGGTCGAAGTCGAAACGCGCGAACGGAGTTTTCCCGCCTTCGAAGTCATCTCCTCACAGGGCATCGAGGAGATGGACATCAACATCAAGGATATGCTCCCCGGCCTCTTCGGCCAGCGCAGCAAGAAGCGCCGCATGCGCGTCAACGAGGCCATGGATTACCTGGTGCAGGAAGAGGAGAACCGGCTGATCGACATGGACCAAGTGACGCGCGTGGCGGTGGAGCGCGCCGAGCAATCCGGCATCATCTTCGTCGACGAGATCGACAAGATCGCCGGGCGCGAGCGCGGCCACGGTCCCGACGTCAGCCGCGAGGGCGTCCAGCGCGACATCCTCCCCATCGTCGAAGGCACCACCGTCAACTCGCGCTATGGCATGATCCGCACCGACCACATCCTGTTTATCGCCGCGGGGGCGTTCCACGTCAGCAAGCCGTCCGACCTGATCCCGGAACTCCAGGGACGGTTTCCCATCCGCGTCGAGCTGCACACGCTGAGCGTCGAGCATTTCATCCGCATTCTTAAAGAACCCAAGAGCGCGCTCGTCAAGCAATACACCGCGCTGCTCGAAACCGAGGGCATCAAGCTATCCTTCGCCGACGACGCCCTGGAAGAGATCGCCAAGTACGCGGCCCTGGTGAACGAGCAGACGGAAAATATCGGCGCCCGCCGCCTCCACACCATCATGGAAAAGTTACTGGATGAGATTTCCTTCGAGGGTCCGGACTTGAAGAAGAAGACCGTGCGGATTGACGCCGAGTACGTGCAGAAGCAACTGGCGAACATCGTCAAGAACCAGGACCTCAGCCGGTACATCTTGTGAACCGCTCACTTCGCAGAGCCGACCCGCCGGGTGCTCTTGGGATCCTCACTTTAGTTTGCGCCCAGTGTTTTATTTCCGCCTGCGGCGTGCAGGGCCCCCCGCACCCGCCGCGCGCCGAGCAACCGGTCGCGATCAAAGATCTCGCCCTGGCGCAGCGGGGCCGGACGCTGGAACTCACCTTTTCACTCCCTGAGCTTGCCGCCGACGGTGAACGGCTGACGAAACCGCTGGAGGCGGAAATTCTTCGCGCCGTCGTGGCCGCGGGTCGAACCGGGCCGACGGCGCCCAGCGGGCTGAGTCTCTGGAAGGAGTTGCGGGTGGATGACCTGGCGCGTTACAAGCAAGGCGAGAAGGTTGTCTTCCCATTGACGCTTTCAGACGAAGAATTTCGCCAGCAGCGCGGCGGCACTTTCGCTTTTGGCGTTCGCACGCTCACGCGCGGCTTCCGGCACCGCGCCGTGGAGAGCGATCTTTCCAATGTCCTCCAGGTGATTCTGGTTGATGTTTCGGTTGCCGTCCAGGACCTGCAAATCCGCGCCGAAGAGCATGCCCTGGCGTTGAGCTGGTCAGCGCCGGCGCAGACCCTTAGTGGCGGGCTGGCGTCGAACCTCTCCGCCTATCGCATTGACCGGAGCCAAACCGGGAAGCCGGGATCTTTCCAGTTCCGGGGCGAGACTCCCGGTCTGGAATACCGCGATGCGGAGTTCGAGTTTGGGCACGCCTACTATTACAAAGTCGTAGCGGTTTCGAAGCAGGACGGAAGCGTCGCCGAAAGCGAAGAATCGGCAACCGTCGAAATCACGCCCCGCGACGTCTTCCCTCCGGCCGTCCCGCGCGGGCTCAGCGCGGTTTACACCACGGACGCCGTCGAACTGATCTGGACGGCCAACTCCGAGCCCGATCTCGCCGGTTACAATGTCTACCGCCGCGAGGAGGGTGGCGCGGCACAGAAAATTAATCCGGAAATTCTGCGCACGCCGATTGCCCGCGACTCCTCGGTGGCGGCGGGCCGCAAGTACTTCTATCGCGTGACGGCGCTTGATCTGGCGAACAATGAGAGCCCCGCCTGCGAAGAAGTCCAGGTCGAGACCCGCTAGTCGAGACGGGCCGATGGGCCGTTTCAGGAAATGTGAGACGTTCCATCGGAGCGTCTCCACCGTCAGCGCCCGGTGCTATAATCGTAGGGATTCTCCTGGGCATCTTTCTTGAAAGGAGCAAGCAGTGAAATTCTTTCTCGACACGGCCAACCTGGATGAAATCCGCGAAGCCGCGGGCATTGGGCTGCTCGATGGGGTGACCACCAATCCTTCGCTGATTGCCAAAGAGGGCGCCGATTTCAAGAAACGGATCGTGGAGATCTGTGAAATCGTGCAGGGCCCGGTCAGCGCCGAGGTGACGGCCACTGACACGGAAGGCATGTGCGCGCAAGGGCGCGAGCTGGCCAAGCTCCATCAGTGGGTGGTGGTGAAAGTTCCCACCACCAAAGCGGGCCTGAAAGCCGCCAAAGCACTGGTCGGCGAGGGCATCAGAGTGAACGTCACGCTGGTCTTCTCGCCGGCGCAGGCGCTGCTGGTGGCCAAGACCGGCGCCACTTACGTCAGCCCGTTCCTCGGCCGGCTGGACGATATCGCGCATGTCGGCATGGACCTGATTCGCGATATCGTGACGATCTATCGCAATTACGCTTTCAAGACCCAGGTGCTGGCCGCGTCACTGCGTCACCCGCTGCACATTGTGGACGCCGCCAAGGCGGGGGCCGACGTCGCCACCATGCCTTTCAAGGTGTTCGACCAGCTCTTCAAACATCCGCTGACCGACAAGGGGCTCGATCAGTTTTTGAAAGATTGGGAGAAGGCCAAGGTTCAGTGAACCCTTCGCTGCGTCTCACGGTCGGCTTGGCTGCGGCAGCGACGGCGGCCGCGCTGGGAGCGTGGACGCTGGCCCGCTGGCGCTGGCGGCGCAAGAGCCCGGAGGAACTCGAACGCCTCCGCCGCCTCGACGTCAACCGGCGCGGACGCATCACGCAGGCTCATATCGTGGATAGCGTCGAGACCGAGGCTCCGGCCGCGCAAGGCCGCCTCATCGTCTACCGCTATGAAGTCGGAGGCGTCACGTACGAGGTTGCGCAGGACGTCTCCGCGCTGCCGGAACTGGCTGCCGCTGCGCACACGCTTCCCGGCCACACGACGAACATCAAGTACGATATCCGGCAACCGACCAACTCCATTGTCGCTTGCGAAGAATGGAGCGGCATTTCCCTGAACGACGGGGCTCGAGACTCCGGACTCAGGACGGAGGAAAAGGCTGAAGTCGCTCCGCCCCCAGCCCCCAGCACCTAGCCCCAGAACCCGATTTTATGTCTTTGCAGGAAAAACTCGACGAACTCCGCCGGCGCAACACGGCGGCGGAAGCCGGCGGCGGTGAGGAGCGCCGCGGACGGCAGCACGCCGAGGGGAAACTCTCCGCGCGCGAGCGTGTGGGACTGCTCTTTGATGAAGGCAGCTTCGAGGAGATTGACAAGCTCGTTGAGCATCGCTCGCAGGACTTCGGCCTGGCCGAGCAGCGCATTCCCAGCGACGGCGTCGTCACCGGCTACGGGCGCATCAACGGCCGCCCCGCTTACGCCTTCGCGCAGGATTTCACCGTCTTCGGCGGCTCGCTCAGCGAAGCCAACGCCGCCAAGATCTGCAAAGTGATGGACCTGGCGATGAAAGTGGGCGTCCCCATCA
>Ga0315291_10005226_pt1 | contig 16318 bp, 11 predicted proteins | sample YL17G12_20_MG_FD_203070 | JGI IMG/M metagenome (GOLD analysis project Ga0315291, IMG submission 203070) | Sediment microbial communities from Yellowstone Lake, YNP, Wyoming, USA - YL17G12_20 | ecosystem: Environmental > Aquatic > Freshwater > Lake > Sediment | place: USA: Wyoming | collected...
TGAACCAATTCAGCTTATGTATATAGATCAAAATGACAGCATCAGAAAAACCATGGATGCTGCACTTGACATGCCACTGATAAAAGTGAAAGGGTACGATGGATTCACTCATCAACTCTGGCGACTCGACGACCCAAAAACAATGAAAACAATTGTAGACGAACTCAAGAAGAAAATCCTGTTCATCGCAGATGGACACCATCGCTATCAGACATCTATTAATTACGCCCAGGAGAAAAAAGAGCAAACAGGAAACAAAGACCAAAATGCGCCCTTCAACTACATCATGGTTGTTCTGTGTAATATGTTTGATCCTGGTCTTTCTATTCTCCCCACACATCGGCTCATTAAGATGCCGAAGGTGGAATCTGATGATTTGATCGGAAAACTTGAGAAATATTTCACTGTAGAAAAAAAACTCATCAAAGATAAGAAGAAAGATTATCTAAAAACCGGGAAAAAAATCATGGACGACATTGCAACCGAAAAGAACCATACATTCGCCTTGTACGCAAAAGATGTGTACTATATTCTTACCCTGAAAGACGAACATGTCATGGATGCACTTGCTACAGATCATTCAAAGACGTGGCGGACACTGGACGTTTCTATCCTGCATAAACTCATCTTGGAGCAATTCCTTGGGATCAATGAGAAAAACCTTGAAGACCATGTGAAATACACCAGAGTGGACGCCGAGGCAATACAATTTGTTGATGACGGAAAATTCGATTTCTCATTTTTTATCAACGCAACGAAGATTGACCAGCTGAAGGTAATCGCGGAAGCAAGTGAGCATATGCCTCAGAAATCTACTTACTTTCTCCCCAAGATGCTCTCTGGCCTTGTCATGTATAAGATGTAACGAGTTGTAGCAGAATCTCGTTTTGGTATTTTGTCAGCACAAATTTAAATACATGAAAAAAGAGAGGAACATCTGGTGAGGAAGGGAAAATAGTATTCTCATGTTTCTTCTTCATATTTTTTCCCCCTCCTTCCTCGCTTATTTCTCTTGTTTGTTTCACTGTTCTTTTTTTAGAACAGAAAGGAAAAACAGGTCCCCACGTGGAAGAGTGCTGAACGCACCATATTTGTTTTTTAAAAGGAACTCTTTATGAGGAAGGTCATCAAACGGAGAAAGAGTAAATCCCTTCTTCTTAACAAAGGCTTGAATCACTTGCGTTGTCTCCTCAGGTGTCATAGTACAGACCGCGTAGAAAAGCACACCGCCAGATTTGACGTTTCCTGCTGCTTGCTTCAAAATAGATAATTGTGTCTGCGGGAGGTCACCAGGGCTTTCTACATATTTTGTCTCGGGGTTTCTGCGTGCAGCACCAAGACCAGTACAGGGTGCGTCAACTAAAACAATATCATATTTTTTTTTTGAGGGATTATCTTCAACGGTGACGTTTGCGTTGTATTCACTGCATCGTCGTTTCAGCGTTGTTCGTTTTGCTGCATTCCTCTCATACGCATAGAGCTTCTTTCCATTTTTCGTAATGGATGCTATCGCAAGGCTTTTCCCGCCATTCCCCGCACAATAATCAAAAATGGACTCACCAAGAGATGCTGTAAGCAACGAAACAAGTTGACTGCTTTCATCCTGCACATGTGCAAAGCGTTGTTGAATGACTTTCGAGTACTTGCTAATTGAACTGGTGAGGATCGCGGTTGTGAGAAGGGATCGTTCTGCAGGAAGAGTCTCTTGCTGTAGCATGCTCATTACATCGTTGATTGTACTTTTATTGAAATTCACGCAGAGGGTAGTTGGTGGTTTCTCATTGAGAAACTCAGCCCATTCTCCATGGTCTTTGAGGACATTTGCTACGTACGAAGAACAGGAATAACGATATTCGAAAGGATATAAGGAGGCATCTGCCTGCGAGCCATTCATTGCTAGTTTCACATAGGTTTCAGGAGAGGGTTTTAGTCCACGGATGTCAATTATGTGTTCATACAGTTTTTTCCATCGAACCACATCATGGATAAGCTCTGCGATTTCTTCTCGCTGTTCTTTTGAAAGACCGGATGAGGGGAGAATATCGCGTAAACAACGTGCCATGTTTCCTTTTTTCAGATATTTTGTGATTATGCGGGCTGCAACCTTTTCTTCCATGAACGATACACCAAGCATCTCCTTAAATAAAGGGGTAAGCCCGAACTCGGAGGAGATAGTTGACATTTAAAGCCCAACAGATTAAAACCTCCTTAATCGTGCCTAAAAACCTAAAACAGAAATATTTATATAAGCGTATCGGAGAAGCATTAACATAGTTTTATAAAAATTCATTTAGCTTCGTTGAATCAGGGTTGAGGATTTTATGTTCCCTCTGAATGAAAAGTGTCTGCAAAAGGCTAATCTTTGCGACAACACCAGGATATGCCTCTAATAATAAATTGGCGAATTTTTTCGCTTGTTTTAAATCCTGAGCAGTAAAGAGTAAAATCCAGTCGAATTCACCATGGACATAGTAACTACTATCAATAGTAATCCCCATTTTTAAATAAATTTTTTCTAATTTATCCACTGTAATTTCATCCACGTTTTTCTTTTCTAATGTTTGCATTGATCGTTTTATTAATAAAATGAATTTTTGAAGACCTTGTTTTTGCTCATCAACGACGGCAGTATACCCCCAAATCATGCAGCGCTCTTCCAGTTGTTTAATAGTTTTCCATACTTTTGGTCTTGAGAAACCACAGTGTTTAGCAATCGTGTCAATACTTTCGTTCGAGTTTTTCTGAAGCTCTGCAAGGATCTTCCCCTTATCTTTAGCTAGCTGTTCTCTACTACTTTTTGCCATGGTCCTTATCCATTATTACAGGTTTAAAACAATTGCTTCTTTAAAAACCTATACATTAAAAACTTAACTCATGTTTTTGTGCTAATCTATGATTAAAAATAAGAAAAAGATAGAAAGAGAGCTTATTGCGGATATCCACCTATTTGAAGACTGGGGTCTCCGAGTAGCGGCCATTGTTGGACTGATTGTGCATCAATTGCATCCCAGCCGAGATCTGGGTACCACCAGCATTCGGGAAGTGTGAAGTCTTTGAACGTATTGACATAACTTGTTTGGGTTTGTTGATAGATTTGCCCAAGTGTCTGGTATCCTTCTTGTCCGTAGTGTTGTCCGTATTGTTTGAAGAATTCTGAGCTGATCCATCCGTCACCGGCTCCTACAGTACAGAATTCTCCTTCCCAGCCCCATCCAAGACCAGTATTTCCTATCGTAGCAATTGAACCGGTGTTGGGAAGTTGAACCAAATACCAGCTCCAGCATTGGGGAACCAGATTCCCATACGTCCACATCCCGGTGGATATTCTAAACATCATCAGATAGACATCAATTGCTGATGGGATCAGTGATACGCTGAAAAGGCTATTATGACAACCACCGACAATTGTGATTGGTAGCATACCAGTGTTTGATAGTTCTTTCATTGGCCAAGGTTGATTCCAATCCCTGATAAAGCGTCCCCACGAATAAAGATTTGATACTACAAGACCATCGACTGACCCATATTGACGGTTTCCAGGGATTCCTGGTTTTTGATCTTGCCATACTCCTGGGCTGCCATGTCCTGAGAAGAATGCAAATCCAAATCCTTCGCTAAATGAGCTAATTACATCATTTGGCCCATTGAATTTCCCATTGGAACACCAGCAGATTTCTGTGTCGAACTCCTTAGGCATATAATATAATGCTCCACCTCGGCCATTTATTGCTTTTTCACCTGTTACCCATTCTCCTTCATAATACATGGGTGTGTTATTTCTCCAGTCTGAAAACACAACGTCTCCTTGATTGTTTTCAACCCAGACATGTATATTTGTTAAATTTCCATAGGGTTTTGGATCATAAGACTTCCCACGTATAGTCAGTACTCCATTAATATAGGAAACATTCCCATACCAGAAAAGATCATTACAATAAGCTTCACCGTCAGTTGGTTGATAGGTCACATCCGTATTCCCTAGTATGTTATCCTCTGAAACAGAGATAATTTCTGCAATAGGAGGCGCCGGATATCCATTCTGTAGTGCTGGATTAAGATGATCATCATGATTAAAGGTCACTTGAGATGCAACAGTGCCATCTAATGTGATATGAATGGTGTCCACTGGTCCTTGGTCCCCTTCAGGGTTAAAACTTTGGGCTTTGATGGTATAGGCACCATCTGCAAATGCCTTTGTATCCCATTGGATATTTAAATCAAATTGGTCAAGGAATCCATCTCCTGAATACACTACCATTTTCTTAAACCAATCAGATCCATAGGAAGTTGTCTCATAGGTGATGATTTTATTTACGACTTCTTGCACTTCCTGCACATCTGAAAATGCCAATCGTCCCACCGCGACATCTGGTATAAGATCGCTGATATCATCAGGCCATTCGGCTAGAATACCATCTCCATCAGAATCCCAGTTTTCAAATGCTCCACCTGCTTTATAGACATCTGCATAGTAGAGATCTGACGGGAAACCTGCATCACCATTCTCATCGATATTTGAGTATCGAACAGGAATATGCCATCCAGACGCTCCAATGTTTGTATTATCTCTTGGTTTCGCATAAATAGTCGATTTGAGTCCACCAGCGAGAAGGACATATTTGATGTTCCATTGTTCAAGAGCATCTTTAATAAAATATTTGATTTGTTCCGCTTTATCAAAACCATCGTACTCCGCATAAATGTCTTCAGTTGTTTTCAGGGTGGTTTCAATACCATAGGTGTTTTTATGGGCAATAAGAGGCTGTAATGCATCTGAAAAAGCAGATGGTGCGATAATAACCATATCATAGGTTGTTGTTTGGGGAAACGGTGTTGATTCAGGTGTAGTGTATGTGACGGTTATGTCTGCGGTTTCTGCAATAGTGATAATATTTTGTGCAGGAGTATATTGGATAGGATACCAGTGAACTGTCACATAGGTTATATGTTCAAAATGTTCGTTGATTCCCACACCGACATTATATCGATAGCATTCGGATGGATATGATTCGTTACTATGGTATATTTGTTCATCTTTTCTTAGAGGTGCTTCATAATTGTCAATTGGAGATAAGGGCACCGGTGCGGGAGAAGGTTGAATCTGTTTGTTTATGGTTTGTTGGAATGTTTCTGATGATTTTATTTGAACATCTACGTTCGTTGCACCAAAAGGAAGTTCAAATGTCTGTGTGATTTTTGGAAGAATTGGTTTTCCAGGATTCAATAAAAATTGATCATTTTGAGAAAAGGAAACACGAATGTATTGTTCTCCTTTATCTGTTATGGTTAGATCAGCTATAGAAAGTTTTAGTGTTTTATTTAAAATTTCATATTCATCATTATCTGTTGGCTGGATTGCTGCGGCCCCTAAGCCCCCTAGGACAAAACATAAAACAATAATAATTGACGTTAGTTTATTCATATTATCCTCCGTTTAAATCTAAGATTAAATCGCTATTGTTATATTTAAATTAATCGGTCATAATATTAAATTAGAAACAATGGTAATAAAAGGTCACGAGACTGATTTCACTTCAACATTACTATAACCTGAGATTACTTCTTTAAAAACATATCTTTAGAAACCCTACTGTCCTATAACAATTAGTGGTTTTAATATGACAAGAATTAACACGGTTTTAACTCATATTTTTATGTTAATATCCGCCTATTTTTAAACTAGGATCTCCAAGCAGCACAAAACCGTGAATTGTGTGGATGTCCCATCTCTCTAATGGTGTTTTGAAGTGTTCAGTGTATCTACTCACAGCGTATCCCCAGCAATCACCAAGGTGTTGATTTCCTTCAATGCCATACTCGTAAAGAAGGCCTAATTCCATATACCCGTATCCTGCTTCTACACAATCTGGTTCATTTGTTCCATCTCCATCAAGATCACCATATTCTCCTGTTGCGGCAACAGGGAAACACGTGTAACCTAACGAAGCTATACCGCCGCCCATATATTTTTTAACAAACCCCGAGCATAGATCCTCTGGAAAAGGTTGAGCGCCCCAAGGGCGATTAAAAACTGATACATTAAACATGGCGTTGTGACAACCGCCGATTAATACAATGGGATATTCACTATTGAAAAAGAATGGTAAATTCCAAACACCTATGCCTTTTTCCCATACTTTAAAGTCATTTGGTTTGTGTGTACTCCAATAGCTTGGGCTTCCGTGCCCATGGAGGTACATAAACATTGCACCTGTCCCAAGCGTTTCTCTTAAATTTCTAGCCGTGACATCTGTTTGGCTTGCATAGACCTTTTTTGCCTCGAATCCTGAGAAATAGGTGAGTGCCTTATCTCCAACTATTTCACCTTCGTATCCCGGTTCTTCGAAATTATCTCCTCCAGCAACTAAGATTTTCTTACTTGCTGCGTTATTCTCGTATCTGATTGTTTTATCTATGATTGTTTTAAGTTCAAATTTACTTCTACACGCCCATCTGCCTACATATACATCTGGGTACAAATCCATATTATCTTTCAACTTTCCAACTTCGGGCCATTCACCAAACACATTATTGTTGTCCGTGTCCCAAGAAGAAAAGTTGTAAGTTGTATTGTATATATCTGCATAGTACAGATCACTCACGTATCTTTTCTCATCTGCCCAGAAAACATCTATGTATCTCACTGGCAAGAACCAAGTTTCATTGATCCCTGGCTTTCTGCCGCCAACTAGTAAAACATATTTAATTCCCCAATTATCTAAGGAATCTTTAATGAAATATTTTACTTTCTCAGCATCATCCCTTCCATTTACAGGGAAATAATTACTGTTGTATATTTCATCTAGACTTACTAATTTCGTCTTTAACCCGTGGCTTTCTTTATGATCAACCAAAGTTTGCAGCTCTTTTGAAAAATCGTTTGGTGCTATTATAAGCAGATCATACGTATTTGGAGGAGTATTGGATTCTTGTGGTTCTTCGTAGGTTATTTTAATTTCTGCATTGGATATGTAGTAAATCGTGTTATCGTATGAGTATCTAACAGGATAAAACTGTAGTGTCAAAAATAAAACATGTTCTCCGTCTTTTAAACCACAACCCAGTTGGTAATCAAACCAGTTCTCAGGAAACATATTTCCAGAATTGGAAATTTGTTGATTCATATCTACTTCATTTATTTTATTTGCAGATTCAGGATAACTTGGTTCTGATGCGATAGTAATACCCTTTGGTAAAGATTCATGGTTTATTTCTGAGATAATATCGCATTTAACTTCGTTTATATTTGTTCCAAAATGAAATGTTAAAGTCTTTTTATAGACTGGTAAAATTGGATTACCTGGTTTTAGAAGGACAGAATTTGCCCCTTCAACGTTGGCAGTAACATATTCCCCGTTATCCTCTATATGTGGTGAATTAAATACAAGCTTTTCTACTTCTGTCGTTATCCCATTGCTTTGGGAAGCAGTTACAACTATCCCACCGCCCAGGATCAAGATTTCTAATACAATTATAGATAAAATTTTTCTCATGTTTTTATTCCTCTCATGTTAAAACAGGTCATGGTTTGTTATCCTGTGGTTTCATTTAAATGTTTTGATAAAATAAAAATCAGAAACAATAGGAACAAAAGATAATGAGAATAGTTTCTTTTCAACATTACCATAACCCTGAGGTTTTCTTTAAAAACTTATCTTTAGAAACAGAAGCATTAACACGGTTTTAACTCATGCTTGTGTCACCACATTAGTTCGCCTATTCCGTTCTATCTTTAAATTGTAGTAAATTGACAATATTTGGATGGTGTAACAAACAATGAAAAATGTTGATATTCTCCTGATACTTCTAATTTTTTAAATGTACCTCCTATTAATATACTGACATTAGTAAAGGATTCAATATAAAAACGTAGGTTAACCTCAGGAATGGTATAAGTGCCGAATCCAATAACAGTGACTTTTTCAACGGGATTACAAAAAAACATAAAAATTATTTTCTGGCACTACATCAATCATAATTGCATCTATAATTATAAAGCCAAAAGAAAAAGTAAACACATTTGCATTACTTTCAAAACCGCAATCTTCAGAAATAATTAAACTTTTATGCGCTTCTATATCAAGTTCAACTTTATCACCTAAAATATTCTTGTTATCATCACCAAATGTAATTGCATTACTACTAATTATAGCACTCGCGATCGTAGTACTAACAACCATTAACAGAACTAAAACCGTCATAAAGACAGCATAAAATATATTTCTCATATTTTTGTTTACCATATATTTTTTCCTCCTTAGATAAATAGGTGATAGTTTTCATTCTGTGTTTTCATTTAAATGTTTGGAGAAACAGATACATTAATCCATTAGCACCCGGTTTTTTTTTTACGGTTACCATTTACAATGAATCTGCTTTTTCAAACAACATTTGTAAAATTGTGTTGAACGCGAATTTATCTATCTGTTTGTGCATGGAGATAAAAATTCTAATCGGGCTGTATTCTTTTGTATTCATCAGAAAATTATATTGATTATAAAAGAAGATAACTCCTACGTTATCCTTATAACGCATCCTCATCACGGATCGCCCACCTGGGACAGTCCCACCATGGCCTCCGTAAATTGTTTGATCGGAACTGATATACGAAAACCAGCCTAATCCATAATAATAATCTTCAGAGGGAGAGGGATATTGGCAGCGATGGATTTCATTAATAGACGTGTTATTGAGAATTCTAACACCGTTGTACATTCCTCCGTTCATATGAATGATTAAGTAATGCGAGAGATCTAACACTGTTGTCTTCACGCCTCCGGCACCAGCGTTTCTATCTTCATAATAGGGAAGTCGAATATATCTCCCAGCGATCCAAACATAAGGCACCGCAAGGTTTGAGATGTTCAAATCTGAGAAAAAATAACTTGTAGATGACATGTTTAAAGGTTTAAAAATATGATTTTCAATGTACTGTTCATACGGTTGTTGTGAAATACGCTCTACTAAGTACGCAAGGATTTCAAAATTTAAACTTGAATAATTATCTTTCTCCCCCGGGGGATAGTTGAACCAGATCTTTGGATTGTAAAATCGTCCGTCGGGCACTAAGAATTCTTTTAACCATGCACGCGGATATCCTAGAAGAGAGAACGTGATAAATAACGGAATATCGTCACTTGCTAGGCTTGAGTGATGTGCCAGCAGCATCCGAAACGTGATGTTTATCGTTGGGTAGTGCGGATTTCTTAATTTAAAATCTAAATATTTATTTACATCATCATCTAAACTTTTTATTTGTTTGTTTTCTAGCAGTTGCATCACGGCGACTGCGCAGATTGATTTAGAAATCGAACCAATCATGTAGATCGTATCTGGCGTTGCTCCCTTTTGTATTTCCCGATCTACATCTCCATAGGCATTAGACCATTTAATAGTATTATTTTTTATAATGCACGCAGAAAGTGAGGGCATATGACCTAGTTTCATATAGAACGTTATTTTTTTATCAAAATTTGAATCAAGCGTGCTTTTATCGTTTTTTTCTGCGTTAATACTTTTATTGCTACAACAAACTTGTTCACAACTTAAGAGAACCGGGATTGAAATTAAGATAAATATCATTCCCATTGTTACTCCTTTTTTCAACAATACGTTTCGCATCAATCTTGTAGCCTCCCCCTATACTTACATCTGATGATTGTTAACCTGTGGATTCATTTAAATGTTTGTAACCGATAAAAATAAAAAAAGAGAAAAATAGAGAGGATTCTTAATACCCCAATAGCTGTCGTAGTATTGGGAACGCGTTGGGGAATCGCTGGAATAACAACTCCAAGAACTGTAGTATCGGCTTGTTGAACGAATAAGGCATCGTTATAGGCAAGGGATCTGACCAGACGCTTTCCGCGCCAGTTGTATCTTTTGCTTTGACTTTAACACTATAGGCTCCCTTTGCTGACCATATATGCGATGCTGTTATTGTTTGTCCTGAATTGTAGGGTCCTGTCCAGTTTAATGGGGTTCTATCACCCCAGTCCCACATATAATAAAGTTGATCACCATCTGGATCTGTAGTTGATGTTTGATATGTGTATGATACCCCTGGTTTTCCTGATGCAGATCCACGGGGTTTACTTGGTTTATTTGGTGGATTACTTGTTATTGTAACTGGTAATGCTGATGAAAATGAACTTTGTGCACCATGTTCATCTTCTGCAATCACTTTCATATTGAATATTCCCGTATTGGAGAACGTATGCGAATTACTCACAGTTGCTCCTGATGCGTAGAGGCTAGTCCATTCATCTACAGTTCCATCACCATTCCAATCCCAACCGTATTTTATTTTATCCCCATCAAGATCATTTGTACTTGTTGAATATGTATACGATGTTCCTTTTATACCAGATGTAGGACCTGTTGGCTTACTTGGTGTGTTTGGTGGGTTGTTAGCACCCGTGATAACAACAGTTAATTGTTGGGAAAAATTACTTTGTGCCCCATGTATATCCTTTGCTTTCACCTGTAAGTAATAAGTCCCTGCCCCTAAGAATTTGATATTCACAGTACAGGTTGCTCCAGAAGAATAGTTTTCAGTCCAAAAATCAACAACACCATCACCTGCATCCCACCCGTACCTCACGTTATCTCCATCAGGATCAGTTGTACTGGTAGTATATGTGTATACAGTTCCTACTATTCCTGTGGTTGGTCCTGAGGGTTTACTTGGTGTGTTTGGTGGATGATTTATTTCTTCACCAGTAATTACAAATGCAAGATCAAGTGATATTTGAAAATCTGGTGGCTCATGGAGTTCTCCCCAGTTTAATTCATTCCAGAAAGCCCAGACTGCATCATCATTCCAATGATTAAGAGAGCTTTTCCATCCCCATCGTGGCTGTGGTTGTGGTGGCATTGATGGCATAACAATAGCTGATATACTTAACCAATAGATAGTTCCTTGTGTTTGTACAAATGGATTCGGGATATTTTCAATGTTGTACTGCCAATAAAGTATATGATTTTGTGGTATGAAAAAACCTTCACCAGAATTATACCATCCTTGTGGTCCCTCCCAAGGGCCAGCAACTTTCCAATCATTGGGTACAAAGGTTCGCTCCCAGATTGTCACCCCAGGTCTGCTATATGGTATTTGAGGTGGATTTGCGGGAATATCAGCATGTATAGCTATAACAAATGCCTGGATTATTCCAATGTTATCATTAAACCATGAGCCCCAGAAATGAATATCTGTTACAGGTCCGGTTTCTGTACACATCCAATCATCAGCAAGGCAAATCTGTGGCCATACTTGTTCTACGCGGGTTGCATCAACATCCCAGCCAAAAGGATTTGGTAACTGGGGAAAATGCATCTTATAATCATCACCAGGGTTCCAGTCAGCAACAGCATTTAATGATATGCTTGTTGTAATCAATAGCGTACAAATTATTATACCAACTATTTTTATTTTCAATTTACCAATTCCTCCACTATCAAAAGATATTCTGTATCCCTTTTTAAATTTATCTAAGATTATTTTTTATAACAAATGTAACATAAGTTCACGAGGTTTATTTCATTTCAACGTTACTTTAATCCTGAGGTTATCTTTAAAAACATATCCTTAGAGAATGTATGTTTTTTACTGCTTTATTTATTTTATTGATAAAAAAATATATAAACTATGATACTAACTATTTATTAGATGATATATGGGTAAAAAACATCAAAGTGAACAAAAAAAGAAAAGAGTAGAGAAGCTTCAACAATTAGTAGATGATGAATATTATTTTAATGATTTTTAACCCTTTTTTATTTCTCGTATTTTTTCGAGCTGTTCAATAGAAGTTATTAATGATAACAATAGTTGATTCCTAACGATCCTTCATTTTCCTTTCTTTTTAACCATTATATTTTTTTAAAAAATTTATAGATTGTAAAAAGTATAACACCAACAATAACAAAACCAAGAATAATTAAAAAAAATTGACCTATAGTACCTCCTATAAACCCTCCTAGAGGTTCAGTAACTCCAAATCTTATAAAATTAACTACTGTATAAACAATTCCTACAATTAAACCAACTGTTCCGCTCCACGCTGCAACCTTTCTATAACTCCATTTACTTCTATCTATTTCAATTTTCTCCATAACCTTTGCCTCCACTCTATGGTTTTGTAACAATAACTTCTTTAAAAACATAACCTTAGAAAACGAATGTTTTTCGTGCGAATCGATGAAAAAAAGTAGAAAGATTCCTCGATTATGAGGAATATCCACCGAGTTTCAAACTCGGGTCGCCAAAGAGCGCCCAGTTCGTGATAACGAACGCGTCTAGTTGACCGATTTTGTTTTCATTAATATATTTTATAATGGCTTGGCTGTGGGCTTTGGCAAGGTTTGTTACGCTGTTATTACCGATCTGCCAGAAAAAGTTCATTTCAAGTTCTCCACTTAATGAAACCGGGTTGTCAATACCTTCATCCTCACTACCAAGGCCATATCCAGTACAGCCGGTTGAAGCAATTGCACCACCGCGTGGTTTCACCACAAGACCCCAGCTGAAACACACCGGGCTTGGAACAGGACAAAAGTACTGGTCGCTTACGTTATCTTTCAATTTATCATTCAAGGCCGCAAGCAATGTGATATTATAGAGTGCATTATGACAACCACCAACAACAACGACAGGTAGTTTGTTTTGGTTGGAGATAAACGGGAAGAAGTAGACGTTTATACCGCCAGTCCAATCTTCAGGATACTCACCATCAAACCAGATTGTGTTCCATGCATAGGCAGCCCCGTGCCCTTGGAAATCGACAAAGCCAGCGCCTTCATTCATGGCTTGAATGATATCTGTTGGTGTCGGAGTCAGACCACCAGTGTCCCTGTTTGTTGAGTAACATCCCACAAGCTGTAGATCAGGGATTGCGTTCTTTGTATAGTTATATGCAAGGTCACAGCAGTATTCACCATCAGGTTTCCCTGCGTAATAAGCATATGTTTTCCCACCGATACCAATAAAGGTCTTGTACCACGGTTTTTCAGCGGGACCAGTACTTTCATAGGTGAGAATCTTGTCCACGACCACCTTGACTTCGCTTACAGTGGTGCATGGGAGTCGTGAGACATAGACTTCAGGATTCATATCAAATACATCATTTGCAGCACCTGGTGTATCCCAAGCGGCGTAGACAGCATCACCATTCGAATCCCAACTGTCAAAACCACCAGTTGCATTATACAAACATCCATAATAGAGATCACAGAGACACCCTTCATCCTCATCCAGTGGTATACTGACGTATCGGACAGGGACCCACCACGCTTTCCAACCAGCGGACATTGTATCCTTATCTTTCGCATAGATATGGGATTTTAACCCACCGACCAGTAACACATAGGTAATACCCCAAGTATCATATGCGTATTTAATGAAATATTTCACTTGCTCCGGTTGATCAAACCCAGTATACTCAGTAAGGATACCTTCCATCGATTTAAAGGTGGTCGCCAGACCCTTACTATTCTTAAAATCAATAAGAGGTTGAAGCGTTGATTCAAACGCAGCAGGAGCTATTATAACCAGGTCATAGGAGGTATCTAGCGTCTTTGGCTGTGTTGCCGGTGCATCATATTTCACATTGATCTCAAAACCACCAGCATAATCAACCTGGTTGCTTAATGGTGAATACCGAACAGGATAACACACTACTTTCACAAAGGTAACCTGCTGATCATTCTCATTACGACCAGCGCCAAGATCATAACTATACCAGTTGCTGGGATAGAACGCAGTACTCCCATACACAGAAAAATCTTTCACATACGCTGTCCGCTCACTCATTTTCGACAACGGAGCAATACAAGCAGGGATAACCTCCTTAGTCAGAGTCATGGTGCTGATATGCTGTGGATCACAGATCACCTGGATATTCGTGGACCCAAAAGGAATCTGATACGTCTTCACATAAATAGGTAATACTGGTTTATTTGGCTCTAATAACTGTGTCGTCGCACCACTCATTTCAATTTCAACAAAACCATCTTTTTCAAATTGAATTGGCTGTGACGAAAAAAGAACTGATGTTGACTCATTTTTTATAATCATCGGTGATTTAAGAGTGACGTTCGGAGTAAACGCAGCTGTCCCCAGCCCACTCAGGACTAAAACTCCAATTATTAATATTGGTAATATTTTTTTCATTATTTTCATTCCCCTTATGAAATACTAATGCATGCTACATATTTAATTATTTTCTTCAAAGAAAATAAGCATCAATGATAACAAAAGATCACGAAACCAACTTCATTTCAACGTTGCTATAACCCTGTGGTTACTTCTTTAAAAAACCTATATCGCCAAAAATCTTCAGTAATATATACTTAATCATCTGAAGAAATCGCTCTAACTATTCCCTCTTTGCACGATATCCAATATCCCATCCAAAAACACCTTGGCAGCTTCCTCCTCTGCCTCTTTGATCAGCCTTTCATTGACATCCTTGCGTTCAAAATGCCCCAACCGTGGCAACATCTGATTATATTGCGCAACAGCATCCACAACCATCTGTGTAATGCCACCAGGCTGCCTATAGAGCTCACGATATAACTCTTCCGGGATATGAGCATCTGATCTATGTATATTTTTGTGCATCCAATTCCACATCCTATGTGTAAAAGAATGCACACGATGATTAATAAAACATGATTGGCAGATAATAATGCAGGAATCATTTCCGCCTTATGTTTCTTATATACTTAAGAAAATGTTCTTTCTTGGAATTAATTATAGCTAATATACAAAACATGCTTCTGTGTATAACCTTTTTTTAAATATGACCTCATGGTTTTTTCTTAAAAACATATCCTTAGACCTTACCAAACGTTTTTATAGAATGAAAGATAATAGCATCTTGGGGAGTTAATAGTAGATTAGGAGGAACTTTTCTCTAACACACTTCTACCTTTCTTTTTCATCTACCTTTCCCCCAAACAATGACTCCCCGTTCCTAATCCTCGATTAGATATTGTAGTAGGCCTTTAACTTTAATTATTAGGGCCCGAACCGGGCTCATGTTACAAAGGTTCAATATGTATTTTTCCCTTCAGATAAAGCCCTTTACTCTAGACTCGTTTTTTTACTCTTGAAAGATTATATCTGTAAAGTTGGAATATACGTTTACTCCAATTGAGTTCATAAATAAATGCAGAGAAAAGAATACGTATTTGAAGTTTAGAATACATTTGAAATCAGTTTAGATGCTATAGTTTAAACTCATGTTTTATGCTAATATTTAACAGAATATAAAAAGAATAAAAGAGGGAAAAATTAGAGGAACTTCCACATGGTTTTGATATCAGTAGCACTGTTACCTGCTTTATCATAGGCAATTGCTTCTATTGAGCAAAGACCGAAACGAAAATTCGTATATTTATGGTCAAACGGTGGCTGATTAATTGTAAAACGATCAACACCATTTATATAATGGACATTAATTTCTACTCGATCTATACCACTTCCAATATCCTCTGCTTTGACCCTTATGGTGATTGGTAGAAAAACCAAAGGCTCCTCATGATCCCAAGTACCCTTTTCAACATCATTCCAATATCTTGTATAATCAACAGGGCGAATAATTTCACAAGTTGGAGGAACAGAATCATCACCATCTAACGCATACACATAACCATCGAGGGAGCCGACTACGATCTCAACACCCCCATCACCATCAATATCACCCAGAGCCGGAGAAGAAAACACATAATCACCAGTTTTAAAACTCCATTTTTTCGTGCCATCAGAACCATTCAAAACATACACATATTTGTCAAAGGAGCCGACTACGATCTCAACACCCCCATCACCATCAATATCACCCAGAGCAGGAGAAGAAAACACAACAGAACCAGTTTTAAAACTCCATTTTTTTGTGCCATCAGAACCATTCAAAGCATACACCTTGTTGTCATCGGAGCCGACCACGACCTCTATCATGCCATCGCCATCTATATCACCCAGAGCCGGAGAAGAATCCACCCAATACAAATAACCAGCTTTAAAACTCCATTTTTTTGTGCCATCAGAGCCATTCAACGCATATACATAATTGTCATGGGAGCCGACCACGACCTCAACCCTGCCATCACCATCAATATCACCCAGAGCAGGAGAAGAAAACACAACAGAACCAGTTTTAAAACTCCATTTCATCGTGCCATCAGAACCATTCAACGCATATATATTGTTGTCATTGGAGCCGATCACGACCTCAACCCTGCCATCACCATCAATATCACCCAGAGCAGGAGAAGAAAACACCCAATCACCGGTTTTAAAACTCCATTTCATCGT
>Ga0315291_10005227_pt1 | contig 16317 bp, 15 predicted proteins | sample YL17G12_20_MG_FD_203070 | JGI IMG/M metagenome (GOLD analysis project Ga0315291, IMG submission 203070) | Sediment microbial communities from Yellowstone Lake, YNP, Wyoming, USA - YL17G12_20 | ecosystem: Environmental > Aquatic > Freshwater > Lake > Sediment | place: USA: Wyoming | collected...
GTGTTAGCATGCTCTCTATATAATAATTGGCCTATAATTTCTTGAACCAATCAAGATTTTTCCAAATACTATCCTGCAAGTCGACTATGAAATAAATTTCTTGCCCTGGCACGTGAGGTGAAATATGGATAAAGATTTCCCCAATTAGATCGTCATCTAATTTCAATAATAGAGTTTTGCTGTCTAATTCTGGTTTATAACCATCCACTGTCAATGTTGCTTTATAACTGGGACGGTCATCGGGACGCTGAGTATCGATCAGAGTTATATTTACCAAACATTCTGATAAAACCATCTTGCTACTTTTATCTAAAAGTTGACCCCGAACTTTCTTTGTTGTGCGTTTCATGCAATTACTCCTAATAATGCATATCTTGGTAACGTACATATCCACACAGAGAGTCTAGAATCTATAAATCCAAATGCTCATCTCCAAACTCTTGCAGTGATTTCCACTTAATCTCTATTGAATTTCCCCCGAGTATTTATTTTCATTATACAAGAATATCTGGTCCATCACAACATTTTCCCCTCATAATGTCGCCTCAAAAAACCCTCTGTGCGGTAAACACGTGGTTATGATGTAGGGTATCACTATCAAATAGTGAACGTGGGGGGATAGACAATTGAATATGTCATATCTCCTGTATTGGTACCCCAAAGTGCATCGCCTGGACAAACGGCCTGGCTTTTCGCTCTAGGCGTTTCGGTCACGCGTGACTCATCGGCGGGTTGTACTACAAAGTGTTGACAATGGTACTGAGTGCCATTATGATTGCGGGCGTCGTTGACATCGGCCCGGTGGAGGGATGGTGAGCTCGTATGGAGCAGACCCGCCTTCGGGATCGGAGCACGGCGTCACGAGAAGGAGGTGTTATGGACATCATGAAGATCACAGGGGCGACAGCTATCCCATCGGAGGCTGAGGTTGCGAGGCGGGTCGAGGTCCTCATGGGGCGGATGAGCCTGGATGAGAAAATCGGGCAGCTCACCCAGATTTCGGGCGGGTCGTTCTTACAGGGGCCTAAGCCCGAGGACGTCATCCGGAAGGGTGGAGCAGGCTCGGTCCTGTGGCTCAACGACACGAAGCAGTTCAACGTGCTCCAGAAGATTGCCGTCGAAGAAAGCCCGTCGAAGATCCCGCTACTCTTCGCCCTCGACGTGATCCACGGCTACCACACGATTTTCCCCGTGCCGCTGGGCATGGCCTCGTCGTGGGATCCACCGGTTGCCGAACGGGCGCAGACCGTGGCAGCCAAAGAAGCCCGCGCGGCAGGCCTGCAATGGACCTTCGGCCCGATGCTCGACATCGCCCGTGACGCCCGCTGGGGTCGCATCGTTGAGGGCGCCGGCGAAGACCCGTTCCTGGGTGCAGCCATGGCGACTGCCCAGGTCCACGGCTTCCAGGGGCCGTATCTCGGTGCGCCCGATCGTATGGTGGCGTGTGCCAAACACTTCGCAGGTTACGGCGTGGCGGATGGCGGGCGGGACTACGATCCGGTCTACCTGCCCGAGGGCTTGTTGCGCAACGTCTACTTCCCGCCCTTCGAGGCCGCAGTGAAGGCGGGCGTTGGGACGTTTATGAGCGCCTACATGGACCTCAACGATGTCCCCGTGAGTGGGAACCGCTTCCTGCTGCGCGACGTCCTGCGGGGCGAGTGGGGGTTCAAGGGTTTCGTGGTCAGTGACGCGCATGCCGTAGGGAATCTCGTTATCCAGGGCTTCGCGCGCGACGGACGCGAGGCAGCCTTGCGCGCCCTGAGTGCGGGTGTCAACATGGACATGGCCAGCAACACCTACCCGCAGCACCTGGCCGGTCTCGTCAAGGATGGCACACTGAAGCTGGCGGACATTGAGGCGGCGGTGCGGCCCATTCTGGCGATCAAGGTTCGTATGGGACTCTTCGAGCAGCCGTACGTCGACGAATCGAAGCTGGCGCAGGTTATTGCACTGCCCGAGCACCGAAAGGAAGCGCGGCTCGCGGCGCAGCGATCGATGGTGTTGCTGCGGAACGAAGGCCGGCTCCTGCCGCTCGCCAAGAGCCTGAAGAACGTAGCCGTGATTGGTCCTCTGGCCGGCTCGAAGGAGGCTACGGAGGGCTCGTGGATGGTTTTCGATCACACGCCGGCTGCCGTCACAATCGTCGAAGGTATCCGTACCAAGCTGCCGGGAGCAAGAGTCGAGTACGCCCCCGGCCCAGAGATCAGGCGTGACATTGCATCCCCATTCGATGATATGACGCAAGGGGTGAAGAAGGCCGCGCAGACGCCCGAGCAGGCTGAGGCCGCGTTCAAGACGGCCATGGCCACAGCACGCAACGCAGACATCGTCGTGATGGTCCTCGGCGAGAACGCCGACATGGCCGGCGAGGCTGCCTCGCGCGCCTCGCTCGATCTGCCCGGGCGGCAGGAGGAGCTGCTCAAAGCTGTCGTCGCCCTCGGCAAGCCTGTAGTCCTCGTGCTCTTGAATGGCCGTCCGCTGAGCATCGGTTGGGCAGCGGAAAACGTTCCGGCGATCCTCGAAGCGTGGGAACCCGGCAGTGAGGGCGGCCACGCGATTGCAGACATCCTGTTCGGCGACGTCAACCCGGGTGGCAAGCTACCTGTCACCTTCCCGCGCAAGGCGAGCCACGCGCCGCTCTACTATGCGCGCAACCTCACGCACTCGCCCGAGAGCGACCCGAAGTTCCGCTCGCGCTACTGGGATGGACCGTCGACACCGCTCTATCCCTTCGGCTTTGGCCTCAGCTACACAACCTTCTCGATCACGAACCTGAAGGTCTCAGCCCCGCAAGTGAAGGTGGGGAGCTCGGTGAGCGTAACAGCCGACGTGACGAACACGGGCTCGGTTGTGGGTGACGAGGTCGTGCAGCTCTACATCCATCAGAAGGCTGGCAGCGACTCGCGTCCGATGCGCCAGCTAAAGGGCTTCGAGCGTCTCACACTCAAGCCTGGTGAGACGAAGACGGTCACCTTCCATCTCGGCCCGGCCGAGCTCAGCTACTGGAGCACGAATACCGGTAAATGGGTCCAGGATGCGGAGGCCTTCGACGTGTGGGTCGGCGCCGACTCGTTGGCGACACTCCACGCGGAGTTTGCCATGGTGCGCTAAGATCCGTTCCTCCGGACCCCTCTCCTGTAAAGTAGGGGTTACCGCAGCAGCGGGGCAAGGAAACTACGATCCGGCGCGTGCTGGGTGCTCAAGGAATCACAAACACCCGTCAAAAATAGACGGGTGTTTTAATTAACAATTCCTGCGGTGCAAGTCGGTATCCCAGTAAACACAAAGCGGGTGTTCTGCAGGGTCATCCGGTCCATTCAACCGTGACATCCTTTTGAACACCCGAGTTTCGTAGTGCCCCCAACGAGGTTCGAACTCGTGTTTCGGCCTTGAGAGGGCCGCGTCCTGGGCCGCTAGACAATGGGGGCGGAGGGCGTCGGAATTTTACCATCTCCCTGATGCTTCGTCAATTATAAGCCTTCCAACCGAATAGTATTGTAGAGCTGAGTTAAGGGATACCCTTTGTGCTTTTATTTGTGTCTTTAGTGGCGATTTATTCCATAGCTCGCAAGGCAGGTTGACGCCAGATCACCCACAAAGCAAATACCAGCAAGATGACGGCACTGATGATCACCGTCAGAGGCTCTCCAATGCTGTCAGCCGCCCACCCCGAGATCAGTGAGCCAAGGGGAAAGGCGCCGAAAAAGAAAAACGTGTAGATCCCCATCACCCGGCCGCGCATTTCATCCGCTATTCGGGTCTGTACCATCGAATTGGAAACATTTAAGATCATCATGGTCGCAAAACCTACAAACGCCATTGCCACCATTGACGGGATCAGTAAATGCATGTACGCAAATATGATCATCAGGATTGGTAGCAGGAGGCTGTTAATCGTCCATACTTTTCCACGGAACTTTATACGTCCCATGGCAGCCACGGTCAGTGATCCAATCAGGGATCCAACGCCACGTGCGGCCAACAAAAAGCCGTTCGTGGCAGCATTGCCTCCTAAAACCACTACTGCCCAGGCAGGGATCAAAGTAACGAAACCAAAACCGAACACCGTAATTACAAACAGAGTTGCGATTAAAATTCGCACCTCGGGATTGGTAATCACATATTTCAATCCATCCCGGACATCACTGATCGTATTACCATTGCTCACGATAGGGACGAATGGCTTTAGCCTCATCAAAAGTAAAGCAATGATCACAGCAATAAATGAGATACCATTGATGGTGAAGCACCAGCCCGGTCCTACCCAGGCATAGATTAAACCACCAATGGCTGGCCCCAAAACCAGGGCAGAGTTGAACATAGTCGAATTTAAGGCGATGGCGTTGGTCATATCTTCACGTTCGACCATTTCCAGCACGAAAGCCTGACGGGCAGGGGCATCAAAGGCATTACTAATTCCCAGCAGAAATGTCAGGATAAGGATATGCCACCATTGCACGGTATTGGTAAAGGCCAAGATCGCCAGGACGAATGCCAGGATAAGCATGGAAATCTGGGTGATGACCAAAAGAGTTCGCCTGGGCACACGGTCTGCAATTGCACCAGCGTATAAGGTGAAGAACCAGGAAGGAAGACCATTCGCAAAGCTGGCATAACCCAGGTAAGCTGGAGATTTGGTTAATTGGTAAATTAAATAACCCTGGGCAGTGGTTTGTGTCCAGGTGCCCACCAGGGAGACCAGCTGCCCAATGAACCACAAGCGATAATTTGGATATTTTAGCGAGATAAAAGTGTCCCGCAAGCTGAACCGGCTCAAGGTACCTGCATCACGCAAAGAACTATTCCTCATCGTCAGAAATAGCCAGCCATTGGGTGATGGGTGGCAGATTAAGCAACATCAGCGCCGTAATGATCACCGCTGAGGCCAGGCACCAGATACAGACAGCATGGATGACAAACAGCTCAAGGTAGGTCAGGTAGATGGAGAAAAGTGTTCCAAAGAGAGCCATTCCGTACATAACCGGGCCTGCAATTTTCGAGAGAGAATCTGTGCGGAATCGCCGCCACAACCAGGTGACCAGGATGGCAATATATCCGAATGCACCCACTAATCCAATCGGCAATACACCGAATAACTTGGCGTAAGGGCTGCTTTGGACTGCATTACAGTCACCAACGGGACCGCACAAGGCGCGTGTGTGGGTGACCTCCACATAGGTGAGGTAAATGGAGGCTCCCAAACCAATGATGGAAAGTATCGGGATGACAATATCCAACCAGCCCTTGAATTCGCGCAGAGGTTTACCTTGAAATGCGCGCAGGATCATCACAATGGCCAAGATCAAGGCGATACCCATAATGATCATTATCGCCCAAGCCAAAGCCATGCCGGTCGTATTTGTTACTGCGGCCGTCTGTGAAGCTAGATTCATATAGAGGTCAGACGAAGAATATGCGACTCCTTGGGGGAGCATCGCACTCAATATAGGAATATTGGGGTACTCTGACCCGCCTGAGGTCAGATATTTCTCAACCATGCCAGATAGCCTGGTATTGATTTCATCCACACCAATCAACACTGTTTGGTCGATGAGTAGAAACGGTACTGCTATTTGTTCCTTGGTAAGCCCAAGAAATGCACCTAAAGCGTACAGGTTATCGACATCTTTTGAGGTCGCAAGCTCAATAAGCAGAATGTTTAATTGAGATTTATATTTATCCTGCAGGGTTGGCAATATCGTGGTCAAAACCTGCGTGCAATATGGGCATCCATTCGACCAGAACATGACGGTGTTTACCACGGGTTGTTTACTTTGGATGGATGCAGCTTTTACACTGGTTGGTATACCAACCAGCAGGGGCAGGATGATAAGGATGATCAAAGTTTTTCGCATTTCATTTCCCGATTCTGCAAATATTACCCCTCGGGCAAGTAAATCTCGTTTCCGAGGGGCGCTTTATTAAAATTATAATGCTTTTGTACGTCGGCTGAATAAAAATAAATTAATCTTTGCTATTTCCTCGGTTAGGCTTGCCAGATGCCACCACTATGTGAATAATAGACGATACGCAATACATTTACTGTATTGCGTATCATTTGAACTACATGCTTTAAGAACGCTTAATTGTTTGCTGCTGCTCACAAATCTCCGTCATCTGTGCTGCTTTCTTCTGCGATGCCTCCAATGCCTACGGCAGTCTCACCACTGGCGGCACGCTCACGTACAGCCATCTCGATCTCTGACGCCAGCTCATTATGGGCGCGCAGGTAATCCTTGGCATTCTCGCGTCCCTGACCAAGACGAAGCTCGCCGTAATTGAAGAACGAACCTCGTTTTGTGATGATCTCCATAGCAGTTGCCAGGTCGAGCAGGTCTCCAGACTTGGAGATGCCTTCGTTATACATAATGTCAAATTCTGCAGTACGGAATGGCGGTGCGACCTTATTTTTAACCACTCTCACCCTAGTGCGGTTTCCTATGATCTCAGCCCCAAGTTTGATGGATTGAATTCGCCGCACATCAAGTCGGACTGAAGCATAGAATTTTAGCGCCATACCTCCAGATGTCGTTTCAGGATTTCCAAACATGACGCCAATTTTCTGTCGCAGCTGGTTGGTGAAGATCACTGAAGTGTTAGTTTGCTTGATGGCACCCGAAAGCTTGCGTAATGCCTGAGACATCAAGCGCGCCTGCATGCCCATGGTGGCATCTCCCATATCACCTTCGATTTCAGCCCTTGGGACTAGTGCAGCTACTGAATCAATCACAACAACGTCGATCGCTCCTGACCTAACCAGGGTTTCGGTGATTTCCAAGGCCTGTTCACCCATATCCGGCTGTGATATGAGCAGGTTTTCCACGTCTACCCCACAGCGCAAGGCGTAAGTAGGGTCCAGTGCATGCTCCATGTCGATATAAGCAGCCGTTCCGCCCAATTTTTGTGCCTCAGCCACAATATGCTGGCTGATGGTCGTCTTGCCCGAAGATTCAGGTCCATAGATTTCGGTGATGCGACCGCGTGGTATCCCCCCCACACCCAAAGCAATGTCCAGCGATAGTGATCCGGTAGGAATGGCCTCAACGCGCAGCTGATGAGCTTCACCCAAGCGCATAATCGAACCATCACCATAACGCTTGGTAATATCACCCAGCGCTTTGTCCAGGGCTGCCTGGCGCGCTTCGTCCATTTCGGGTTGTGGGGATGTAGACTTTTTAGTCATGAAGGTCACTCCTAATTATTCGAATTGTGAGTATAGTTTAGCACATATGTTCGACATGTCAAGGGATTGGTGTTTCAAGTGGTGAGGGAGTGAAATCCGCACCGGGTGCAGGGGGTGCTTCGATTGAAAAACCGCTGTAGCCTCGAAAGGTAAAATAATTAACCATCCCGGCGTGAACCTCGATTGGAGCACTGTAGTATACGCCCCAGAAAGCTGCACGGAGAAGGTAAGTACCTGCGGGTATATCGCCAATCACTAAATTCTCCTGATAATATTGGTCATTATTTACCGAGGTTTTACCATATGACCAGGCAGGCCAATTTTGTTCGCTCTTGGGGTCGGTAATGATGATCTGTTGATCATTGATCAGTCGACCTGCTGTATCCATCACGCGTCCAGCGATGATACCCCATCCGATGGGTGGCACCAGCCATAATTCTGGGTTACGCGTGGTGAAAAAACTATTTTCACCAAGACGTACCTCAAAGTGCAGGTGTGGTCCAGTGACCTTACCTGTTTCTCCCACCAGACCGAGCAGGTCTCCAGTTTCCACGTGTTGGCCCTCGACCACATTAATCTCACTCATATGCCCATAAATCGTATAGAGTAATTGATTCTGGTAACCAAAGTCATGCTGGATGGAAACCGCCAGACCATAAGGATCCCTGGGATCATAACCACCCTGGTAGACCCCATAGCCTGCCCAGATGACCGTTCCCGCACCCGCTGCCAGGATCGGAGTACCTTTTGGGGCTGGAATATCCACACCGGTATGTACCACATCCTCGAAAAACACACCTCCGTAGCGATAATCTGCCACAGGTGTATTTATCTCATTCGCGGCAATCGGGCTGGCGAAGTAGAAATGGTCGTATAGAGTGGGTGCCCATGGGGTTGGGTAGAGAGGTGGTCTCCAATAAAAGACAGGAACCATTCCTTGAGTTGGGTAAATGAACTGCAAGGGGTCGGGTATTATCGTTGCAGTGGAGGTTGGTGCTAGCTTGGGTGAAGAGGAAGCCTGAGTGATCAATGATAATACCGTAGTCGGGGCAGCAGGTCCAGTCACCGTTGTTGAAACCTGTGGCGCGAGGGTATGGGTTGGAAAGTATGGCAAGGAGGAAGAAGTGACCGGTGAAGGCTGACAGGCGGAAATAATAACTGCGAGGGCAGCGGTACGCAGCAGGCACTTTGATTGTTTCAACCAGCTTGAAAACTTATTAGTGGATTTTATGGGAGCAAGCATAAGCAGTAGAAATATGCGGGGATGGCTATCCAATTCAACCACCGGGGATTGGGCTGATAGTTGGGACAAAGTTGGGAGAAAGGGGTGGATTGGCAGGTGTCGTCAGGTTGGGTGTAAAGGTTGGGCGCGGTGTTGGCGTGGGTGTAGGTGTGGGTGTGGGTGATACATACCAGCGCAGTGTAGGTGTTGGAGTGCGTGTGGGTGGTATGACGGCAGTGGGTGTGATCAATACCTCTGGCGGATATAGCTCAAGCATGGCTGACTGCCAGTTCATTCCCCCCGTAGAAACGAATTCATTAAAGCGTGTGCCTGGGTAGGAGGCTCTCCAGGTTGTCAATGCAGCTATACGTTCCCATCCATAGGAAAGAGCGCGCTCGGTAAAATCGATCCAATATCCCGGTGGGATTGAGGCTTGCTGTGATCCTCCCAGCTCATAGGTGGTAGTGTCGCCGTTATAACGGGAATCGAAATCCCAAGGCTGATCATGCAAGGGAATACCCGCTGAGCCATCCTGATAGAGAGCTCGAATATATACCCGCCAATAGGTTTCTGAACCAAAGTCCTCTCGTATGACCACCAACCAACCTGCATTTATGGGCAGGGTGTTGATTGCGAAGGCTCTCCCTGTGTATAACCAGTCATTACCCATCCCTGGATCCAATGGTGAAGTGAGGGGAACATAAGCATTTTCGAGGCTGGCGAGGAAATCCCAACCCGCCTCGGTGGAAATCCGAGAGCGCAGGGCTAGAAAGCTCTCATCGGTCAAGTCATGCAGGTAGGGATGTGGCGCCTGAACACCACTCAATAGAGAAAGCTGATACCTACCTCCATTATCGTTGGGTAGGGCTGTAAGAGATGGTTGGTACAAGGGTGTGGATGTAACCTGGGCTGCTTGCTGGTAGATTGTTTGAAGCGATGATGTCAATGAAGTACTTCCCCAGGATAATCCATTCACCGACCCTGGCAGCTCAATCGTCGGAAGTACGAGACCGGGGTAGTGAGCCGGATATGCGGTTAGATAAATGCGGTTGGGCATCTGTAAAATTGTCAGGATCGTCTCGCCATCTGCGCTCCAAACGGGCCAATCTCCGCTTCCCAGGTTTTGCCTGTTCAGCGCGGATGGTGTGACCATTGCATCACCGATTATAGGCAGTTGCTGTAGCAATAGGGTGCGCAGGCCGTCCTGCTCGCCAACCCAGACGAGGGATTTGCCATCCGGAGACCATGCTGGGTGGGTATCTTTGCTATTCGGGTTTTGGCTAATATTTTGAAAGCGTTGCTCTTCGCCTTTATCCAGGTCTGCCAGCCAAATTTCATCCTCGCCACTCTGGTTGGAAACAAAAACAATTTGCCTGCCCTGGGGTGACCAGACTGGGTTGAAATCTGCTGCCGGGCTATTCGTCAGCTGAATGGTATCGTCAGGTGTAAGGACAGATTGGATTTTGATCTCCAAGTTATCATTGATATATGTCTCATAAACCAGCCATTTGTTATCTGGTGACCACGAAGGTGATGCTTCATATACTAGCGTGTCAGTCAGGCGTGTAATCCCACCACTACCCAGGTCAAGCAAGTATATATCCCAATATCCGCTGCGGTTGGAAGCAAAAGCAACAGTCTGCCCGTCTGGGCTTATGGCGGGATTGATGTCATCCCACGGGCCGAATGTCAGCCGGGTTAGTGGCAGGGGTTGTTCTGCTCCACCTTCTTCAGGCTGGTAGGCGAATAGATGGGTGTTCCCGCCCTCATCCAACGCCAGGATGAGTAGACCCTGCTCGAGAGTCAGGGTGCTGATAGGTTGAGGGCTAACTGTTGCAGGTTCAGTTGTTAAAGTTGCCGTAAGTTGTGGAGTGGGAGAATCAGTGGGTTGATTCGTGGAAGTAGCTGTGGTCGAGATAATGGGAGTTGTGGTCTTTACAAATGTGGTGTCTGTTGGTATGAAATTATTTGTCTGCCCGGGAAGGTTGGGCCGCTGGATGATCCGGCTTATTCCGAATGCCAGCCCGCCCAGAATGACCAGGTTGATCGCCGCCAGTAGCAGCACACCCGAGGGGGTAACGCGGATTGTCCATCCAACCCGTCGGCTACGTGTGCGCGAGGGTCGGGATGAGCCGTTTGATCCTAGTTGGCTGGCCATAATAAGTGTCTATATCTATTTTACCCGATGCAAGAAACGTGCACAGGTGGAACCTCTCTACTCCTCAAACCCGGCATAGACAATGCATAAAGTTGCTTTATATCGGGTGAGGCAATGATAGTTGGATGCCAATTAACGCAAGGACAAATACCAATCGAATATGGACGGAATGCTGTATCAGCTTTCAAGTTTCCAAATGTGGGAGGCTAAATATTGTCATATTGTGGTCGACAATTAGAGGGTCTGGGAGTGGAATATCTATCGGGACGTTGCTAGGTTCGGGTAGACTTTGGTAATATACGCTGGTCTCGACGATGTATTCGTTGCCTGGATCCGGCTCACGTAAATGCAGGGTAAATTCCAATTTTGGTAACATGATTTCCAGAATGCTGGTATGGGCTACTTGCTTCCCCGATGCTGAGGTGATGGTCACGCTGATATTCGGCCTCTTTTTGAAGGGGGTCAGCTCAAGATAGATTTTCACCCGTTGATCATTTGGTTGGGGAGAGACTTGCACTTTTCTCAGACGCACTTCCTCAGGAGGAAGTCTACTCTTGTCTGGATCATGAAGGAAGAAATCCATCGATAAAAACCATTTACTCAATTAGATAATTGTCTAATTATACTCTGCGTCAGTTGTTAGTTTAGGCGGCTTCAAAAAACAGGCGGATTCCCCCGCCTGTTTTTTTATCCAGACAAAGTACACCTCAGGATATTTCCCGGCATTCCATGTAAAAACGCTTTTCATATGCTTCTCCCATGGAAAACGTCTTGCGTGGCAAAGCACCATCCAGGATGACGGTCTTAAACAGGTCGCTTTTATCCATGCCAGGCAGGTAGAACGCAATATTTCCAGGTAGCTGTCCCAGCTTGTACACGGCATCTTCACCATGAATGTAGTCAATCTTTTCAGCTCCACCATGCGCCAGGAAGTCGTCCAGGAATGCTTGTAATGTGCCCACCGGCAAGTTGGAGTAAGGATTTGATACTTCCACAACTCCATATCCTTGGGGTGAGATTACCCCGATAGACTGAGGCGCGCCAGGTGACTCGTCGACTCTGCTAACCATCTCGGATTGGTCCCTGCACGGAGTGAACAAATATCCTGACCGGTAATATCCCTGCATGGCGCCGTAGATATCCTGTTTGAGACCAAAGAGTATGCGGTGGATCGGTGCAAATTCCAGCCCCTCGTCGTGCACATTCTCAATTTCCACCAATGCATATCGCGATGGGTGGTCCATCCCGACCTGCGATTGTTTCATTTCCCAGATTGCCTTAGCGGTGGCGAGCGAGTGGTTGCCATCACCCATGGCGAAAAGTAGCACAGGTTGATCGCGGCTGACGCCGTACCTGGCAGCGAAAGTCTGCAGGGAGGCCAGCTGCTCCAGGGCTTTGACCACTCCGGTTTCGATGGACGGATCATTCACCAGGTAACCATTCAAATGGCCGGAGCCAGCCATCAGCTCGAAATCATATAACTCCTTTAGTATCGATTTGGATTTCCCCACCGGTTCAATGACTGTACATTCCGGGTCATCGACTAATACCAGGATGTGCGGTAGTTCCAGCCTGGCACCTTCCCGGATGCGTATCCGTGGAGGCAGGCGTTCAATGATCGTCCCTTCAGTGGCGCGGATGAGCGATCGTGAGCCTTTCTTGTAGTCATAATGCTCTAAATCCAACGCCAGAACCAACCCTTTTCGTAATTTGCCACTCACTTTACGTTCTACATATACCATGCCAGTCTGCGGGACGAGCAATCCACTGGATAGATAATCCAGCATACTATGCTGGATGCGCTGGATACGCTCATCTGTCCCTGGCTTATCGAGATAGACCTCGGGGAAGATCATATTGAGCGTGGAAGGTGCTTTTCCGACGACTTCCTCGACTTTATGCCAATATTCCGGTTGAGAGGTAAATTGATCGCATGCGATGACCGCCCATTTATTCAGGTCTACATCTACACGAGGCAAATATATGTCAGGAACCTGTATGGCGATGTGAGGATATGTTTTCATGATTTCTCCTGGTTGTGGATGGGTTATAGCTAATTTTACCAGCAGCATCGATGGATCCTTTCACTCTGGAAGCTGTGCTGGTTGATCTTCCGGTCCGATTTTACCTTTAAAAAAAAGGACCGCGGGTAGATCGTCCCGCGGTCCAGGTATTCAAATCTATGACTACATGCCGGCCATATAGACCAGGCCGATGACTCCCGGGCCCGCGTTTGCTCCAATCACTGGGCTGACCTCCGATAAGTAAGTTTCGATCGGGTTTAGTTTTTCGGAGGCTTCATTAAGCACAATTTGTGCGTCTTCGGGTGCGTTGGCATGCAGGGATGCCAGGCGAATGGGTTTACGCCCGCCAATTTGCTCTATCGCCAGCTCAACGATCCGGCTGAGCGACTTCCTACGTGTACGCACCCGCTCTACCGCCTCAACCTTGCCGTCCCGCAGCTCCAGGATGGGTTTAAAGTTCAGCACAGTTCCTAAAAAGCGGCTGGCTCCACCAATGCGCCCACCACGGTGTAGAAACTCCAGTGTATCCACGGCAAAAAAGACGCCAGTATGCTCGATAGCTTTCTGAGCTAGCGTCACGCACTCAGCTAAGGTGGCTCCCTGCTTGATGGCACGGGCAACGGTCAACAGGTGGAAACCCATTGCCATGGCAGTGGTATTAGAATCAACGATTTCGATGGGTACCTCAGCGGGCAGCATTGACTTTGCCTGAATAGCTGAGTTGAGCGTCCCCGACAGCTTGGATGAGAGAACGATGGTCATGATCTGGTAGTCCTGGTCGAGCAGGCGTTGGTATATTTCGAAAAATTTTGATACCGTCACCTGCGAGGTGGATGGCATGACGGAATCTTTGGCGAGGCGTGTATAAAATTCACCGGGCATGATGTCCACCCCATCTTCTAACGACTCTTTGCCCCAGATTAATATCTGTGGGGCGACGATGATCTCATATTTTTCGATCAGATCTTTTGGGACGGAACATGTGCTATCAGTGACAAGAGCAATTTTCGACATCGATACATCTCCTTGGCGGGGCTAAAATTTCGTTTTTAATCTAATGGTTCACCTGATAAGTTTATATTTGTCTAGATATGGTATAACCCTTGATAAGGTCAATAGTTGCGCTGATTAGAAGCCGTCCAACAAATGTTGAATCTGGATGAGAATTAATGGCTGGACTCTCTTCATTATCTACTCTTGACCATTCCATACTTACACGCTAAAATGCACTCCTGTGTTTGAGAACCTGACCGAACGACTGAATAACGTATTCACCCAATTACGCCGCCGGGGAAAACTCTCGGCGGCTGATGTTGATACTGCCATGCGTGAAGTGCGCATGGCTTTATTGGAAGCAGACGTCAATTATGGCGTGGTGAAGGATTTTGTCGCCCGCGTGCGTGAGCGATCCGTGGGTGCTGAAGTCTCCAAAGCCCTCAACCCTGCACAGCAGGTCATCAAGATTGTTAACGAGGAATTGATCAATACCCTCGGCACTCCCGAGCGGCTCAACCTGAGTGGTTCCCGACCCTATGTTATCATGCTGGTTGGCCTTCAAGGATCTGGTAAGACTACCGCGGCTGGCAAACTGGCACGTCAGCTCCGGGCCCAGGGGGAGCGGGTTATGTTGGTGGCTGCTGACCCTTATCGCCCAGCGGCGGTTAAACAGCTTGAAACGTTGGGTGAGAAGCTGGGTGTGCCCATCTATTTTGAAGCCGGAGTTAAGCCTCCAGACCTGGCAGCACATGCCTTGGATAAAGCCCAGCGAGGCGGGAACACGGTCCTCATCCTGGATACTGCCGGACGTTCTCAGCTTGATAATGCATTGATGGATGAGCTGACTGCCATTGATAAAAAAGTCCATCCGATTGAGACCTTATTGGTGGTTGACTCGATGATTGGTCAGGAAGCTGTGAATATTGCCAAGGGCTTTCGCGCAGCTATTGCTCTGACTGGTTTGATCTTGACCAAGATGGACGGAGACGCCCGCGGAGGTGCAGCCATCTCCATCCGCTCCGTCACGGGTGTGCCGATCAAGTTCATCGGTACGGGTGAAGCCTTAGAGGCTCTGGAAATCTATGACCCGGGTCGGTTGGCTTCACGCATCCTGGGAATGGGTGATATGTTGGGTTTGATTGAAAAAGCTGAGGCTGCTTTTGACCAACAACAAGCCCAAAAAGATGCTGAGAGGATGCTGGCTGGTGAGTTTTCGTTGGAAGATTTTGCCAATCAGCTACGGCAGGTGCGAAAAATGGGACCGATTGCCCAGGTGTTGGAGATGCTGCCCGGTGGAATGGGTCAGCTGGCTCGCCAGATAGACCCAAAGGATGCGGAAAATCAGCTGAAGATGACTGAGGCAATTATCAGCTCGATGACACTTCAAGAACGACGGCGCCCAGATGTGTTGAATGCCAGCCGGCGACGGCGGATTGCTAATGGCTCTGGGACCGAAGTCCAGGATGTGAATCGCCTGATCAAACAATACCGTGAAGCTCAACGAATGTTCAAGAACATTAAGAAATCTGGCATGCGTGGATTACCACGCTTGTTTGGATGACGGTATGGGATCTCCCATATCGTCTGGGGAAAAATACCGGTGGTTCGCGTCCCTTCCGCGCACCCTTCTTTTTCACCGGGCATGTGACCCAGGAAGACTGACTATAAACCTTTATTTAGATATAAGGAGATTGGTATCAAAATGGTACGTATTCGTTTACGCCGTGTAGGAGCAAAGAAACAGCCCAGCTATCGCATTGTGGCTGCCGATATTGAACATCCCCGTGATGGGCGTTTTCTAGAAATTTTGGGATTCTATAATCCCCGCACCCAACCCGGGACGATCGAGCTGCATGAGGATCGGATATATGATTGGATCAGCAGAGGTGCTCAACCCAGCGAGTCGGTGATGAAGTTATTCAAAACCATTGGATTGCTTGAGCGTTTTGAGCGCTTTAAAGCTGGCGAGGCACTTGAGACACTATTAGCCGAAGCCAAATCAGCCCAGGATGCGCGCCAATTAAGCCGTCAAACCAGCCAGCGCAAATCATAAAATTGGTATAAACCACTGGCAAGGCCTTGGGCAGGTGGGGTGTCGTTCCGTGAGCAGGCTGGTTCTGTAAATATAAGAAAGTACTCATCGCCGCCAGGAACAAGGAGTAAGCTATGAAAGAACTCATTGAGTTCATTGCCGCCTCATTGGTGGATGACCCTACGCAAGTCCGGGTCTCACAGGAGCAACGAGGTGGAAAAATTTACCTGAAGCTGAAGGTTGCCAAAGAGGATATGGGGCGGGTGATTGGCCGGCAGGGGAGAGTTGCCAATGCAATGCGTATGCTCCTGAATGTATCTTCTTCCCGTAGTGGTAAGCAAGCTTACCTGGATGTTGAAGATCCGCAATGAGTCAGGGAAGCGCAAGTTCGACGCAACTGAACGCTGCAGGCTCACTACTGCCCGGCGAACCTGCCTTCTTAGCTGTTGGTAAGCTGCGACATCCCCATGGTGTGCATGGAGAGATCCTGATGGAAGTGTTTACTGACTTTCCCGAGCGTTTTACACCGGGTGCAATTTTATACCTAAGTTCGGAAAGCGATCCGTTGCAGCTGATAAAATGCCGGCCACACCGGGAGGGGCTGCTGATGACCTTTGAGGGATATACTACCCCAGAGGAGATCAGCCAGTTTCGAAATCAGATTGTGTACGTGAAAGCTGATGACCGCCCACCCTTAGCAGA
>Ga0315291_10005228_pt1 | contig 16315 bp, 4 predicted proteins | sample YL17G12_20_MG_FD_203070 | JGI IMG/M metagenome (GOLD analysis project Ga0315291, IMG submission 203070) | Sediment microbial communities from Yellowstone Lake, YNP, Wyoming, USA - YL17G12_20 | ecosystem: Environmental > Aquatic > Freshwater > Lake > Sediment | place: USA: Wyoming | collected...
CTCAGCGAACTCGATCTGGACAGCAACCAGCTGAGCGGTAGTATCCCAACTGGCCTCGACAATCTGGGCAATCTCACGCTACTCGACCTGGCCAACAACCAGCTGAACGGCAGCATCCCGACCACCCTCGGCTATCTGAGCAATCTAGTCATGCTCAATCTGAGCGCGAACAATTTGAGCGGCACCATCCCGACCACCCTGGGCAACCTTAGCAATCTCACGTACCTCAATTTGCTCGGCAACCAGCTGAGCAGCAGCATCCCGTCCAGCCTGGGCAACCTGGGCAATCTCAGAAACCTCTGGCTGCATGACAACCAGCTGAGCGGCAGCGTCCCGGCCACACTGGGTAACCTGGGCAATCTCACGGAACTCGCTCTGAGCAGCAACAGCCAGTTGAGCGGCGCCCTTCCAGCAAGCCTGACAAACCTCACCCCCGATATCTTCTGGTTCAACGAAACCAGCCTGTGCGAGCCGCCTGACGCCGCCTTCCAGGCCTGGCTGGCGGCCATCCCCAATCTACAACGAACGGGCGTCCTGTGCGCCACCCCCACACCGACCCGAACCCGCACGCGGACGGCCACGCTGACCCGAACCCGCACGCGCACGCCGACCCCAACCCGCACGCGCACGCCGACGGCTACCAATACGCCCACACCGAGGCCGTTTTGCGATATCGTCACCGAGATTCCCAAGGCGGAGTGCCAGGCGCTGCTGGATTTGTACAACGGAACGGGTGGCGCATCCTGGACGAACCACACCGGCTGGCTGGAGACGTACACCCCCTGCACCACGCCCTGGTATGGCGTGACGTGCAGCAGCGGGCGTGTGAGCGAACTCCGTCTTAACTACAACCGTCTGAGCGGCAGCATCCCGACCAGCCTGGGCAACCTGGGCAATCTCAGGAACCTTGATCTTTACGACAACCAGTTGAGCGGCAGCATCCCGTCCACTCTGGGCAACCTGGGGAATCTCACAGACCTCAATCTGGGCGACAACAATCTGAGCGGCAGTATCCCAACTAGCCTCGGCGACCTGGGCAATCTCAAATCGCTCAGCCTGTACAGAAACGATCTGAACGGCAGCATCCCCGACACCCTGGGCAACCTCGGCAATCTCACGGCGCTTACTCTTTCCTCCAACCAGTTGAGCGGCAGCATCCCGACCACCCTGGGCGACCTCGGCAGTCTCACGGATCTCAATCTGGCCGACAACCAGCTGAGCGGCAGCATCCCCGACACCCTGGGCAACCTCGGCAATCTCACGCAACTCTGGCTGTCCTACAACCAGTTGAACGGCAGCATCCCCGACGCCCTGGGCAATCTGGGCAATCTTACAAAACTCTTTCTTTCCAAACTCCAGCTGAACGGCAGCATCCCGTCCAGCATGGGCAACTTGGGCAATCTCACGGATCTCAGTCTGGCCAACAATCAGTTGAGCGGCAGCATCCCCGACGCCCTGGGCAATCTGAGCAATCTAGGCTTTCTCACTCTGACCAACAACCAGTTGAGCGGCAGCATTCCGACCACCCTGGGCAACCTGTCCAGTCTGCAGGTTATGTACCTGGCCGACAACCAGCTGAGCGGCAGCATCCCCGACACCCTGGGCAACCTCGGCAATCTCACACAACTCGCGCTGGATGGCAACCAGTTGAGCGGTAGTGTCCCGTCCAGCCTGGGCAACCTGGGGAATCTCACACGCCTTGCGGTGAGCGACAACCCCCTCAGCGGCGCCCTTCCGGCAAGCCTGATGAACCTCGCACTGGATTTGTTCTATTTCAACGCGACGAACCTGTGCGAGCCGCCCGACGCCGCCTTCCAGGCCTGGCTGGCGGGCATCACCAATCTGCGACGGACGAACGTCCTATGCCCGCAAGAAACCCCCACCCCCACACCGACCGCAAATGGCTCGCACTCGCCGACGCCCACGCCGACCCGAACCCGCACGCGGACGGTCACGCCCACCCCAACCCGCACGCGCACGCCGAACCCGCTTTGTGATTCCGTCACCGAGATTCCTAAGGCAGAGTGCCAGGCGCTGGCGGATTTGTACCACGGCACCGGCGGTGCGTCTTGGACTGACCACTCCGGCTGGCTGGTGACGCACACTCCGTGCAGTTGGTACGGCGTGACGTGCAATGGCGGGCATGTGGAGCAACTCTCGCTGGAAGCCAACGGTCTGTCCGGCAGCATCCCATCCGCTCTTGAGAATCTGCCCAGCCTGTATATGCTCTTTCTGTACGGCAACAACCTGAGCGGCGGCGTGCCTTCCGCTCTGGGCGGTTTGACCGAACTGCGGTACCTCAGAATCCACAGCAACCCCCTGAGCGGGGCGCTTCCGCAGAGCCTGACGAACTTGGTCCTGTACAACTTCAGTTTTGACCAGACCAATCTGTGCGAGCCTCCGGACGCCGCGTTCCAGGCCTGGCTCGCAGGCATCTCCACTCTGTCGCGAACGGGCGTCCTGTGCGCGGAGACCCCTACGCCGACCGCAACCCGCACGTTCACGCCGACTCCAACCCGCACGCGCACACCGACTGCGACTGGATCGCGCACGCCGACTGCGACGCCGACCGTCACCTACACTCCGAGGCCAACCAACACGCCAGGGCCTTCGCCCACGTGGGTTCCGGGAGCGCGGGCGCGGGTCCGGCTGCCAATTGCTTTTCGCGAGGGGTTCCCTCCCGGCGCCGCGACGCCGACGCCCACAGCCACCCGTACGGCTTCGCCAACGCGGACTGCGACACCTCCCGCCACGAGCACGGCCACGCCGAACCCGTTTTGCGATTCGGTCACCCAGATTCCCAAGACGGAGTGCCAGGCGCTGGTGGATTTGTACAACAGCGCGGGCGGGGCATCCTGGGCGAACCACAGCGGCTGGCTGGCAACGTACACTCCGTGCAGTTGGTATGGCGTGACGTGCAGCGGGGGGCATGTGACGTCTATCAACCTGTACAACAACGGGCTGAGTGGCGGCATCCCGTCCAGCATGGGCAACCTGGGCAATCTCACGGATCTCACCCTGGCCAACAACCAGTTGAGCGGCAGCATCCCGTCCAACTTGGGCAACCTGGGGAATCTCCAGTACTTCATTCTGTGGGGCAACCAGTTGAGCGGCAGCATCCCATCCGCCCTCGGCAACCTGGGCAATCTCCTGCACCTCCGGCTGGACACCAACCAACTGAGCGGCAGCATCCCATCCAGCCTGGGCAACCTTGGCAATCTCACAGGGCTCTGGTTGGAAGACAACCAGTTGGATGGCAGCATCCCGGACAGCCTGGGCAATCTGGCCAATCTCACGGTGCTTGGGCTGCACCACAACCAGTTGAGCGGCAGCATTCCCTCTACACTGGGCAATCTGGGCGCTCTCCAGCAACTCCTTGTGCACTACAACAGCCAATTGAGCGGCGCCCTTCCGGCGAGCCTGATGAACCTCGACCTCGATTGGTTCTCGTTCCAGGCGACGAATCTATGCGAGCCGCCTGACGCTGCCTTCCAGGCCTGGCTGGCGGCCATCCCCCATCTGCAACGAACGGGCGTGCTATGTGCCACCGCTACGCCGACCACCACCCGGACGCCCACAGCCACTCGCACGACTTCGCCGACGCCGACGACTACGCCCGCGCTGGCCGAAATCGCGCGCGACAGCGGAACGGCAGACGGCTACTACCCGGCCTACAAGTCCGGGGATGGCGTGGGCATTGTGCTGGAGGCTCCGGCGGAGATGTACCCCATCCGGCCGGTTGCCGTCCGCGCGATGTTCTTCCCCGTCGGCGTGAGCGGTAGCGTGACTGTGAAGCCGCATATCTACGCGGTGAGCGGCGGCGTTCCCGGCTCGCTCCTCGCCGAGGGCACGGCTCAGATAGTGACAGTTTTCTATCCCGATTGGGCTTCCGTGGACATCTCGACGGCGGGGCTTGTCCTGAATTCACCCCAACCGGTGCTCGTCGTCATCCGCTACGAGGGTGGAACGGCGAACAACACGGCTTCGGTGATGCTCGATGATGCGGCCAATATCCCCATCGGCGCGAACTTCTACGATGTGGGGATGGGGTGGGTGGAGCACTACGACCACTGGGGAGATTCCGAAAATACCGGCTACAACATGATCCGCCTGATGGCGCAGACGAACGCGGATTGACGGAGAACACGACCTCAGCAGAATCGGCTCCCGCGCCGCTGACATTGGGCATGGGAGCCGATTCGCTCGTTTTGAGATGGGTTCCGAGGGGCGATTCCCTCGCGCCTACTCCGCGCCGACGGTGAATCTGCCGCCCGCGCTGCGGCCAAAGGTCTCCGGGAAGTACATCTCGTAGGCGACCGATGGCATGACCATGAACTCGCCCGGCACGCTGGCGCGCAGCAGATAGGTGTACTCATACGTCCCAGCCGGAACGTAGTTCGCAAACAGCGCCACCTTCTCGTCGCGGATTTCCGTGTGCGAGAAGATCCACCAGCCCCAGACGTCCTTCTCGTCGGCCCGCTGGAACTGCGGCATGTCCATCAACTGGCTCGTCGTCCGCAGGCTCGTGTCCACGGCTTCGGTTCCCGCCGGGATGGGGTCTTCCACGATGAGATAGTGCAGCGAACTCGGCGCGATAAGCGTCAGTTTGACGCGGATGATGTCGCCCACCTTCGCCTGCGAGATCTCCTCGTCGGGCTTGCCATCCAGCGTGTACTCTCGCATGACCAGGATGCCCCGGTTCAGCGGCTGCACCAGCGGCACAGGCAGATAGGTTTTCAGGTATGCCGAGTAGTAGAGCGCGCCCTTTTCGGCCTGGTCGCGGCTGATGGGCGACCGTTCCAGGATAATCCGGTTGCCCACGTCCTTGAGCAGGTCCGCGATGGGCACGATGACCGAGCGTGCCTCGTCCACGTTCTCCGGACGCACATCGTCGCCCAGGACGCGCTTGCCGTTCAAGCCAACCTGGAAGCGGTACTCGCCCTGGAGTTCGCCGGTCTTGGCCGCGAAGTCGGTCAGGGCCATGAGCGCCCAGGCGTTTTCCTGGGTCGTGCCCCAGCGCCCTTCCTGCCGCGCCGCCATGAGCCATCTCACCGCGTTGGGCAGGAGCGCGTTGTCCGGCGCCAGCCGCGTGAGCGCCTTGAGAACGACGGCGGTGCTGCGAAGGTCGGTGTTCATCATATAGCGGTCGGTTGCGACCTCCTCCCAGTGCGCGCCCGTCGCGCTGAGGATCGCCTGGCCGTTGAGTTCGCTGGTCAGAGTCTGCACCTGGCCGGCATGAGCGTCGCCCGCCGTTTGGAGCGCCATCGCCAGGAACGCCTTGCCGTAGTGGCTCAGCAGGTGGCGCTTGTCAAACAGCGCCACGGCGCGGCCTGTATCTCCCGCGTCCACTTCGCTCAGGACGTACAGCATAAAGGCCTGACGGTTTGCCTCGGTCGCTTCCTTCAGATCCGCGACGCCCAGATTCGCGTACAGGTAATCCGCGCCGCGCCGGATGACCGACTCGTCCACGCCGAACCCCGCGAGTTTGGCCTCGTTCAGGCCCAGCAGGACGTAGGCGGTGATGTACGGGTGGCTTTCTTCGGTGTACCACCAGCCCCAACCGCCATCGGGGTTCTGCTGGGCGTACAGTTTCTGCAGGCCCACTTCCACCAGGCCCGGAAGTCTCGCTTCCAGTTCATCATTGCGGATGTTCATCTGCTTGTACGCCCGCCACGTGACGACGTTGGGCAGGAAGCGGCTGACGGTCTGCTCAGCGCACTCCCAGGGGAAGTGCTCCAGGTAGTCAAAGCCTTCCTTCATCCCCGCCACCAGCGAGGGGTCCACGCGCACGGTCAGACTGCCCTGGGTAGGTTCGTACACGTCGGGCAGTTGGACGATCTCCACGCGCTGCTCGCCCGCCAGAACCTCGCCCGCAGTGGCCGTCACCTCCGGCGTGGTGAAGTGGTACACCGGAAGGGTGAGCGCGATTGCATCCTCCAGCCCGCCGCCTGTGGCCTTGAAGGTCACCGTGACCTCTTCGCCCTCGCGGGCCACGAAGTCGTTCCAGACGACCTTTTGCAGGCCGTGAGCGGGTATCTCCACGGACTGCCCGCCTCCTCCTCCACCCTGCGCCTCCTTGACTTCCATCTCCACCAGCACCTGGATGGCCTGGTCGGTATTGTTGTGTACCACCGCCGCTAGTTCGGGATGGTCACCGATGACCAGAAAGCGCGGCGTCACCGGACGAATCAGCAGGTCCTTGGTCACGACGATGTCGGCCTCCGACGAACCCACTTGGGTGGCCGCCGTCGCGCCATCCGAGAGCATCCGCCACGTGGTCAACGAGTCGGGCAGGCTCACCGAGACTTCCGCCCGGCCCTGAGCGTCGGTGCGGACGGCAGGCTCCCAGTAAGCCGTGTCCGGGAAGTAGGTGCGGACGGACTGCCCGCCTTCCGCGCCGCCGCCGCCTTTGCCCGCTGGCGGACGTTCCGTGTCACGCTCGGCGAGCGCCAGGGCCATGTTGACGGCCGTCTGGATGCCCAGGCCGCGCTCCCGATAGAAGAAGTCCATGATGTCCGGGCCGGGGCGGGTGGCGAGGGCCAATACGGAGGCATCCACCAGCGCCAGCGAGACTTCGGCAGACACACCGCGCCCGCCCGCGTCCAGCGTTTCCACGGTGAAGCGGGCCGTTTCGCGGGGGCCGTAAGTTCCGGCCTTGTCCGGCGTCACGCGGATGGTCAGTTGCTTTTCGGCGGCGGAGACCTCCAGTTTCACGTAGCCCACGCGGAATGAGGCAAAGGGATCTTCGGCGGTCTTGCCCTTGACGAGCGCCACAGACACGAAGACGTTGGGGATGAACGCATCCGTGATGGGGATGTCCACCTGCTGGCTGTTGCTCTGCAGGGCGAACACCTGGTGCGACAGGACGCCCGCCCGCTCCACGGTCAGCAGAGCCATCACCTCACCTTGATAGGGGCTGGGAATCAGGATGTGCGCCGTTTCGCCGGGGGCGTAGCTCTTCTTGTCGGCGATGAGGTCAATCCGGTTGTTGTTCTCCACGCGCCAGGAGACGTACTCGTCTTCCGTGCCAGAGACCCACAGATAGGTTGCGCTGCGCACCTCGTTGCCGCGAGCGTCCCGTCCCGTCGCCAGGATGCGATAACTCCCGCCCGCGGACGGGGTGAAGGATGCCGTCGCCGCGCCCTGCCCATCTGTAGTGACCGTCTGGGTGAAGACCGGCGTGTCGGCGAACTTGGTCGTCCAGTAGAACGCGCCATCGGGGCCTTTCTCCTGCACGCTGTACCACTTGCGCAGCGCGAAGACGACCGTGAGCGGAACGTTGGGAACCGGCTCGCTCTTGGAGTTCACCGTGATGGCGGAAATCTCCTGCGGCTTGCCCGCGCTGCCGATGTACAACTTTGGCGCGAGGCCGATGTAGAATTCGCCCTTGTGGACGGCAACTGCCGTCCGCCCGCTGACTTCCTGGCCGTTCACGTCGGTGATGACCGCCTCAATGGAGAAGGTCTGGCTGGCCGTGTACTTCGCGATGTCGGCGGGAACGGTGAAGGAGGCTTTGCCCTCTGCGTCGGTGGTCGTCTCTCCACTGGCAACCACCTGGGAGCCAGACTCCACGCGGAACCAGTAGTCCCAATCGTGGAAGTCATACCAGCCCTTGCCCTTCCACGGGAAGTAGTACATCTGCGCGACGATGTTCCAGCGAACCTTCGCGTTGGCGACAGGCCCGCCGAAGTAGTATTTCGCCGAAACACTCACGTTGACCGTGTCGCCCTGCACGTACTCGGCGCGGTCTGCCGAAACCGAGATTTCGTACTCAGGCTTGCGATATTCGGCCACCTGGAAGGATGTGGAGAACTGAGGAGCCGGCGGGTACGGCATGTAGCTACTACTCTTGAGATCCTGCGGCCCAGGTGCGCTGGCGGGCGTGGCGTAGATCCAATACGTCCCGGTCGGCGCGTCCTCGGAAAGGTTCAGGTCGCCGAAGACCGAGCCCATGTCGCCGACGGCCAGGGTTTGCGAGTAGAACTGCTGCCCCTGAGGGTCCGAGACGGTGACGCGCACCGGCCCGAAATCCGGCAGCGAGTAGCGAGCGTCATCGTCTTTGCGGATGATGCCCTTGAAGTGAACCGTCTGCCCGGGGCGGTAGATGGGGCGGTCGGTGTAGAAGTGCCCCACGTATGGCGTTAGCCACGATTCGCTCTGAAGGGAGAAGTCCCACGGGTCAACGCCCGCCGACCAGCGGCTGCTCGCGGCAGAGAAGGACTCTCCCGAACCCGCGACCGTCATCAACATCTGCCAGGCGTCGCGGGTCTCGGAGAAGGTCCCCCGCCAAACGCCCTGAGCATCAGTCGTTCCGTTGAGGATGGCACTCCCGCTCCCGTCGTATACAGACAGGGGGAGGGAGGCGATGGGCTGCCCGCTCGCCAGGTCGGTGGCCCAGACCAGCATGTCTTTCGGCCCGTGCTTGATGACCACGTTGGCACGGGTGATGACCACGGTCATCGCGCTTTCGTAGGAGTTCAAGGGCCGAACATCGGGAGACGACAGCGTGAGATAGTAGACGCCGGGGGCGAGGGGACTGACCCCGTTGACGGTGAGGGCGATGTCCTTGACCTCCGTCTCGTTGCGCGGCGCGTCTGCGGGAAGTGTCCAGGCCCGCAGGAGGCTTGGGGGATTCGGCGTGAACTTGCTGCGGTACTCCCAGCCATCGCCGTTCAGTTTCACGAACTCATCCAGCGACAGGGAATAGAGCGATAGGTTGATTCGCCGCACGTTGCGGTAGCCGACGGGAACCTTGACTTCGTTATAGGCGTTGAAGACCGTCGCGTCGCCCCAGCGGCCCACGAAGTAGACGCTGGGATCCAGGTCGCGGGTGTGGAAGGCCAGCACATAGTCCTGCCCCAGGGTGTTGCCGTAGGGGTCTGCTGCCGTGCCGGGGACGGTGATGCGGTAATCCGTCGCGGGCAGCAGGCGGATGGACAGGTACAGGATGTCATCGTACTCGTTCCAGTAGGCTTGCCATTCGGTGCCTGCCGGTTCCACGCGCAGGGTGGGCGTGATGGTTTGGAGGAGCATGGGGCCTGCGAAGACGAATTGCACGCCCTCATAGGGCGATGCGGCTGTCAGGTCTTTGCCGGGTGTCGTCGCGATGATCTTGGGACGGGGCACGACCTGGAACTGCCACTCCGTGCGCTCGGCGAGAGTGCCCCCGCTGGCCGAGCGGACGCCCGCCGCGACTTCGGCGACGTAGCCCAGGCCCATATCCAGCGGCGCGTTCGATTTGAAGGTCATCGTCTCCTTATTCCAGGTGAAAGCCCCCGCGACGGGCTGGTTCGTCTCCGAGTTGCGCAGGGCAAAGCCGCCCTCCACCGAGGCTTTGTCCATCGGCTGGTTAAAAGCAACCGTCACCTGGGTTGTGGGAGCGATCTTGGTTCCCTCCGGCTTGAAGCCGACAACTTTTGGGGATTCCGTTGTGAAAGTCCAGGAGAAGTCCTCTGGCAATGTGCTTCCCGTAGAATCCTGCAGCCCGGCGGCCACGGTGGCCTTGTAGGTCGTGGAACCGGCCAGGCCGTCCGCGGGACGGAAGATGTAGATGGACGTGTTGAGCCATTCGCCCGCGCCTTCCACCGGTGGGTCCAGGCGCAGCGGCTGGGGCAGCCCCGATGCCCGCTTCAGGTCGGTCAGCGGGACGACCGGGCGGTTGAAGATGACCATCACGGCGGTGTTCCGCTCCACCTCGGTCGCGCCATCGGCGGGCTGCGTCTGCGAGACCTTGAGGTTGCCTATCGTCTGGAAGCGGAGCACTACCTCGTCGGCCAGCGGCAAGCCGCTGCTGGACTTGACCCCCTTGCCCACGACGACGCGGTAGGTGGCCGCCCGCTGCAACTCGCCCGACGGGCGGAAGACCAGCCGCTGCTTGTCCACCGACCACTCGCCGGGGACGGCAGGCTCAATCCGCACCTGGCCCTGGAGGGATTTGGCGTCCAGAGGCTGGTTGAATTCCACGACGATGGGGGACTTGACGTCCAGTTCCTCCGAGGGGAGTGGGGTCTGCCGCACCACTTTGGGCGCGGCGGGAGGCTGCTTGGGGGCGCAGGCGGCGCTCACAATCGCAGCCAGGACAAGAAGCGAGGTGATGAGTACTCTCGTTCGCGTGCTCCGGGTTCGCTGACTCATAGAGGATCCTCCTGAAAGCGTGCAGCCAGTTTCGTAGGGGCGAAGCATTTGCCCATGCAGCGCCCGCAATAGGCCGCACGGCTCTGGGCAAATGCTTCGCCCCTACAGCGATAGACGCGAAGAAGGCGGGAGTAGTTCCCGCCGGGTCCCTCTCTACTGGAGATTATAGGCTGCGCCGCCCGCGCCGTCAATCTTGTAGGACGGGTTGGCAACCCATCCAACCGCGAATAACACGAATTCCCGCGAAGGATTTCCGGTTCGCGTTGATTCGCGCTACTTGCGGTTTCATGCTGGGCGTGATTCAACTCAGGTAGACGCCGCTCAGGGTGTGGAGCATCTTGTGGAATTCCTCGTGCTTGCCGTGGCCGACCCGCTCTTCCTCCACCTTGTCAAACCCTCCAGCAGACAAATCTGCTGCTTCTCCGTCAGGCGGGCGTCGGCGATGGGGTACAGGATGTTGTCTTCCTTGTCAATGTGCTGGGTGAGCAGGCGGATGTAGCCGCGCGCGTTTTCGGCAATCTTGCGGCCGGCAGCGACGTCGCCTGCTTTGTATGCAGGGATGGCGTCGGCCATGCCCCGCACGTAGGCGCGCCTCATGGTTCACGGTGGACAGCGGCGGGGGCGAAAGCGCGGGAGGCGGGTATGCGCTTGCGGGCACGGCAGGCCAGGCGGACGCAGGCGCGCTTTCCGGCGGCGGATACACGCTCGTCGGCGGGTTCTGGCCCGGCGCAGAGGCGCTGAGTTACCGCTACCTGCCGATCATCATGCAGCGGTGAAAAAACGGGCGACGCACCTTCGGAGGTGCGTCGCCCGTTTTCCCCTTGCGCTCCCCATCGACTTGTGCTAGAGTATCCCCAATGTATAAGCCTGGCGGTTGGCGACCCGTCATCACCGTCGCAGTCACACAGCATCCTCGTTTTCGCCCGAAAGCGCTACGCGTCATCCGCCTGCACCGCGAAAGGAGCGTACTATGAAAGCGCGTGTCTTCCTCACTCTGGTGTTCTCCCTCTTCTTACTGGCAGTGCTGGTCGGCCAAGCGCAGGGGCCGGAACCCCAGGCCATCCTGGGAACGGGTTTCACCTACCAGGGGCAACTCAAGAGCGGCGGCATGCCCGTCAATGGAACCTGCGACCTCCAGTTCAGCCTGTGGGATGCGGCCACAGCCGGCACCCAGATCGGTACCACCCAGACCAAGGCAGCCGTGTCCGTCGCCAAAGGGCTGTTCACAACTCAGATTGACTTTGGCGTCGGGGCATTCCAGGGCAACGCCCGCTATCTGGAGTCCGCAGTGCGCTGCCCGGCCGGGAGCGGCAGTTACACGACGCTGTCGCCCCGCCAGGCGCTGACGCCGACACCGTATGCTCTCTATGCGGTGAAGGTTGCAGGCGGCGCGGGTTCGGGACTAGACGCCGACACGCTGGACGGGCAGCATGCCAACGGTTTCTGGAGACTGAGCGGCAACAGCAGCACCACACCAGGCGGCGACTTCATCGGCACGACCGACAACCAGGCGCTGGAATTCAAGGCCAACGGCGCGCGAGCGCTGCGCCTGGAGCCGAATACCACCAGCCCCAATGTCATCGGCGGCTACAGCGACAACGCCGTCTTCGCGGGCGTCTATGCCGCGACCATCGCCGGCGGCGGCAAAAGCGGCTACGAAAACCTTGTCACCGACAACTTTGGCGTAATAGGCGGGGGAGGTAACAACGGGGCCGGTGATGATGACCTCATCCTCAGTGACGCGGAGGCGGCTACTGTCGGGGGTGGCTGGGGCAACATCGCCAGCGGCCCCTATGCCACCGTCGGCGGCGGCTACTCCAATAACGCAAGCGACCTTGCGACCGTGGGCGGCGGTCTGGACAATTCCGCCACTGGTAATGGTGCTACCGTCAGCGGGGGAAGAGTCAACCACGCCACTAGCCAGGACGCCGTCGTGGGCGGAGGCAGCAACAATATGGCTAGTGGCGAGTACGCCACCGTGGGCGGGGGTGAGAGCAATGCCGCTAGCGGCGTCCACGCCACCGTGGGCGGGGGCTACTCCAACACCTCCAGCGCCGAGCGCGCCACCGTAGGCGGAGGCGAGAGCAACACCTCCAGCGGATTGACCTCCACCGTAGGCGGGGGCCATAGCAGCATCGCCAGCGGCTCCTATGCCACCGTCGGCGGGGGCGACACCAACACCGCCAGCGGCTGGGGCTCCACCGTGGCGGGGGGCTGGTGGAACATCGCCAGCGGCTTCTCAGCCACCGTGCCGGGTGGGGGCTTAAACACTGCCCAGGGCGACTATTCGTTCGCCGCGGGCCATGGGGCAAAAGCCAACAGCGCCGGATGCTTCGTGTGGGCCGATAGCACCAACGGCGACTTCGCCTGCAACACCACCAACCTGTTCGCTGTGCGCGCTACCGGCGGCGTATCGCTGACTGTAGACAGCGGTGGGGGCGGCCTGCGCGTCCAGCCGAACGCCACCAGCCCTAACATCATCGGCGGCTACAGCGGCAACACCGTTACGGCAGGCGCTTACGGCGCGACCATCGCCGGCGGCGGTCGTGAAGACGGATATTCCAACCAAGTGACTGGTATCTTCGGAACCGTCGGCGGAGGCTCTGGCAACACTGCCAGCGGGGACTCCACCGTGGGTGGGGGCCATAGCAACACCGCCAGCGGCGGGGATGCCACCGTCGCCGGGGGCTATGTCAACACCGCCAGCAACTGGGATGCCACCGTGGGGGGGGGCTCTTGGAACACCGCCAGCGGCCAGGCGGCCACCGTGCCGGGTGGGGGCTTAAACATTGCCCAGGGCGACTATTCGTTCGCCGCGGGCTACCGGGCAAGAGCCTACACCACCGGCTGCTTTGTCTGGGGCGATTCTACGAAAGCGGACGTGACCTGTGATGTGGTTGACCGCTGGGTGGCGCGCGCCTCCGGCGGGGTGTACTTCTATACCAACGCTGCCATGACCTCTGGCGTGCGCGTGGCTGCAGGCGGCGGCTCCTGGTCATCCGTCAGTGACCGCAACCTCAAGGCGAATTTCGCGCCGGTGGACGGGAAGGATGTGCTCCGAAAACTGGCGAACATCCCCGTTGATACATGGAACTACAAATCGCAGGACGCGGCCATCCGCCACATCGGCCCCGTGGCACAGGATTTCTACTCCGCCTTCGGAGTCGGCGAGGACGACACTCACATTACCACCATTGATGCCGATGGCGTGGCCCTCGCCGCGATTCAGGGGCTGTACGAGATCGTCCAAGAGAAGGATGCGCGGATCGCTACGCTGGAAGCCCAGAATGCTGACCTCCAGTCTCGCATGACTGAGCTGGAGTCATTGGTTGCGCAGTTGGCGCAAAAGTAGGTTCGCATGCTCCCCAGAGTCCAACCTGCGGGAGGCCAGAGACTCAAAGAAAGGAGTGTCACCATGAAAAGGCGGACGATCTTCGGGTTGATTGTTATGGTTCTTCTGGCGTCTCTTTCAGTCGGTTTGAGCCAGGCGCAGGGGCCGGAACCCCAGGCCATCCTGGGAACGGGCTTCACCTACCAGGGGCAACTCAAAAGCGGCGGCGTGCCTGTGCAGGGCACCTGCGACTTCCAGTTCAGTCTCTGGACTGCGCTCACAGGCGGCTCTCAGATCGGCGCCACGCAGACCAAGACGGCCCTGGCGGTCGCCAAAGGACTGTTCACGACGCCCATTGACTTCGGCGTCGGGGCCTTCCAGGGCGACGCCCGCTACCTGGCAATCAAGGTGCGGTGCCCGGCAGGGAGCGGGTCGTACATCACTCTCAGCCCGCGCCAGGCGCTGACGCCGACGCCGTATGCGCTGGCGCTGCCAGGGTTGTGGACGCAGCCCAATGCCACCAGCCCGAATATCATCGGCGGCTGGACGGGCAACAGCGTCACGGCAGGGGTCGTCGGCGCTGTGATTGGCGGAGGTGGTGCGATTGACTTTCCCGCAGCTGAAAGCGCATTGGACAGAGGCAACCGCGTGACGGACATCTACGGCACAGTTGGCGGAGGACTTGGCAACCAGGCCGGCGACGATGCGGCGCCGACCGACAATGCTGGCTATGCCACTGTAGGCGGCGGCGCCGGGAACAAGGCCACCGCGGAGGGCGCAACAGTGGCTGGGGGTTGGTTCAACACGGCCAATGGTCCTGTCTCCGCTGTGGGTGGGGGCGAGTTTAATACGGCTGCTGGCGAAGACTCTACCATCAGCGGCGGCCGCTACAACGTGGTCTCGGACACAGCAAAGTTGGCGGCCATCGTCGGCGGCGAGTCCAATGCCATAGGCGGCGCATCGTCCTTCATCGGTGCAGGGAAGGAGAACGTCGTGACCTCGACCCGCGCTTTCATCGGCAGCGGTTACCAGAACATTGCTGTCGGCAACTACGCCACTGTTGGCGGAGGGTACAAGAACGTCATCACCGGAACCTACGCCTTCATCGGTGGGGGAACCCGCAATGCTATCAGTGGTGGCTACTCGGCGATCAGCGGAGGGACCAAGGGCGTCGTGACCGGAACCTACGCCTTCATCGGCGGGGGAGCACGGAATGAGGTCAGGGTCGATTCGTCCGCAGTTTGCGGAGGCGACGCAAACATCGTGACAGGGAGCGGCAATGACTACTCTGACTTTATTGGCGGGGGAGTGTTTAACCAAGTCAGAGGCGGGTCCTCCTCGATCGTTGGAGGGAGCGCGAACGTCATCACCGGAACCTACGCCTTCATCGGCGGGGGAGGCGAAAACTCGGCCAGTGGCATGTACCCGGTGATCAGCGGGGGGTATCAGAACGTCGTGACCGGAACGAATGCCTTCATCGGGGCGGGAGCGGCGAACGCAGTCCGTGGTGCGTACTCGGCGATCAGCGCAGGGTATGAGAACGTCGTGACGGGAACGTATGCCTTTATTGGTGCTGGACGCGAGAATCAAGCCAGTGGAAACTACTCCACAGTAGGCGGAGGGGCCTACAACGTCGTCAAGGGGAGATATGCTTTCATCGGTGGCGGCATCGGCAACTCTGCCGATGGGGAAACCGGAACCTACGCCTTCATCGGTGGCGGCGTCACCAACAGCATTGACGGTGAGGGGAATGTTATTGGGGGTGGGACTTTCAACGCCATCACGGCGACCTATGCCTTCATCGGCGGCGGGATTTCTAACGTAGTGACGGGGATAGGGACAGGTTCTACCATCGGCGCAGGAACACAGAACAGGATCACGAGCTACTACTCTGGAATCGGCGCAGGGCAGAGGAACGTCGTGACTGAACCCTATGCCTTCATCGGCGGGGGGCAAGACAACTCTGCCGGCGGCGCGGCGTCGGTCATCGTGGGAGGGAGCGTCAACGCGGTGACCGGGGCGGGCGGCGCCATCGTCGGAGGGATTGGCAACGTTGTCAGCGGCACGAACGGATTTGTCGGCGGTGGATGGAACAATACCGCCGAAGGCGACTGGGCCACTATTCCCGGCGGTTCATTCAACGCAGCAGCAGGCGACTACAGTTTCGCCGCTGGCACTTTTGCCAAGGCCAACAAGCAGGGCTGCTTTGTCTGGGGCGATTCCACCAATGCGGATGTGACCTGTGATGTAGCCGACCGCTGGGTGGCTCGCGCCTCCGGCGGGGTGTACTTCTACACCAACGCCGGACTCACCAGCGGCGTGAAGGTGGCTGCGGGCGGAGGCTCGTGGTCTTCCGTCAGCGACCGCAACCTCAAGGCGAACTTCGCGCCGGTGGACGGGCGGGATGTGCTCAGAAGACTGGCGAACATCCCCATTGACACCTGGAACTACAAGTCGCAGGACGCGGCCATCCGCCACATCGGGCCGGTGGCGCAGGATTTCTACGCTGCCTTCGGGGTCGGCGAGGACAACGTGACCATCTCCACGATTGACGCCGATGGCGTGTCCCTGGCGGGACTGCAGGGGGCCTATCAGATGCTGCAGGAGAAGGACGCGCAGATTATGGCGCAGCAAGCCGAGATTGACGACTTGAAAACGCGCGTTGCAGCGCTGGAGGCATTGGTTGCGCAGTTGGCGCAAAAGTAGGTTCGCGTGCTCCCCAGAGTCCAACCTGCGGGAGGCCAGAAACTCACAGAAAGGAGTGGCACCATGAAAAGGCGGACAATTCTCGGGTTGATTGTTGTGGTTCTTCTGGCGTCTCTGTCAGTCGGCCTCAGCCAAGCGCAGGGG
>Ga0315291_10005232_pt1 | contig 16308 bp, 14 predicted proteins | sample YL17G12_20_MG_FD_203070 | JGI IMG/M metagenome (GOLD analysis project Ga0315291, IMG submission 203070) | Sediment microbial communities from Yellowstone Lake, YNP, Wyoming, USA - YL17G12_20 | ecosystem: Environmental > Aquatic > Freshwater > Lake > Sediment | place: USA: Wyoming | collected...
ACAATGGCTTTTTACATCGAGTATAAGCAACTCAATTTAATATCTGGCAGACTAAAATAATGGAGGTATTTGATTGAAAACTCGTCTTCAAAAACAGGGAGATACTTTGACATTACCTATTCCCAATTCAATTGCTCAAAAAGCGCATCTTGGCGCGGATGATTCAGTCGAACTCTCATTTGAGGAAGGCAGAATTGTAGTTCAGCCCCTTGGAATTCCTGCTTTGAATCTTGATAATCTTCTTGCTCAGGTAAACGTTGAAAATATCCACCGGGAAATAGAAACCGGTCCTGCAATGGGTAACGAGGTATGGTGAATCCAGAAAAATATATCCCTTCAAGGGGAGATATTATTTGGATTAACATGAATCCTCAGGCGGGGCATGAGCAAGCGGGACGCCGCCCTGCATTGGTTCTTTCCCCTTTTAAATATAATGAGAAAGTCAGCCTTTGTCTATTGTGTCCCATCACTTCCCAAATAAAGGGCTATCCATTTGAAGTCATTCTCCCTGAAGGATTGCCTGTCAGTGGCGCCATTTTATCCGATCAGGTGAAAAGTCTGGATTGGCATATCCGAAGAGCGGAATTCATAAGTTCTGTCCCTGCCAGCATAATAGATAAAGTATTGGAAAAAGTGGTTCTATTATTGTCATAATCAAGAATGGTGATTTATTGTATTCCTCTATAAACGGACGCTATAAGAATATTGTCCCTACCTGAACTTTCTCCTTGAAATCTTGTTTTGGCGGATTAGAGTAAACCAACGTGAGTTTGTGAAAAATTCCACAAAGTCTTATCTTTTGTAATTTATTGTCACATCATATATTATATTTCCGCCACCGCGGAGTAAAGGAGCCTTGCTATGAGCAAAAAAATGGTCATGATTGATGGCAACTCCGCTGTTGCCCATGTTGCCCATGCGACAAATGAGGTGATTGCCATTTATCCCATCACACCCTCCTCCAATATGGGGGAGATTGCGGATGAAAAGAGCGCCGCTGGGGAGAAAAACATCTGGGGGACTATCCCGGAGGTCATTGAGATGCAGTCGGAAGGCGGGGCGTCCGGCGCTGTTCACGGAGCCCTGACAACTGGCGCGCTCACCACAACCTTCACCGCCTCTCAGGGTCTGCTTCTCATGATTCCGAATATGTTCAAGATTGCGGGAGAACTCGCCGGCACGGTCTTTCATGTTGCCGCGCGGTCTGTTGCCTGTCAGGCGCTCTCTATCTTTGGCGACCACAGTGACGTCATGGCGACACGCTCGACCGGTTTCGCCTTGATTCCCTCCGGTTCCATCCAGGAGGTGATGGATTTTTCCCTGATTGCCCAGGCGGCGACCCTTGAATCCCGCATCCCATTCCTTCACTTCTTTGATGGGTTTCGTTCCTCGCATGAAATCCAGAAGATTGAGGAGGTCTCTCTTGATGAGATGCGCGCAGTGCTCTCTGAGGAGGCTGTCAAGGCTCACCGGATGCGCGGATTGAATCCCGAGTGTCCTGTCCTGCGTGGTTCATCCCAGAACCCGGATGTATATTTCCAGGGACGCGAGACGGTAAACAAGTATTATCTCGCCGCCCCTGCAATTGTTCAGGGGCTCATGGACCGTTTTGAGAAGGTCACAGGACGCCAGTATCACCTTTTTGATTATGTGGGTGCGCCTGATGCTGAATTTATCGTTATTTCCATGGGTTCTGGCTGCGAAACTATTCATGAAACGGTCGAGTATCTGGTTGCAAAAGGGGAGAAGATCGGCCTTGTCAAGGTGCGGCTCTTCCGTCCCTTCTCGATGGAGAACCTGATGGCAACGATTCCCGCGACGGTCAAGAAGATTGCCGCTCTTGACCGCACTAAAGAGCCCGGCGCCCTCGGCGAGCCACTTTATCTTGACGTCCGTTCCGCCGTCGGGGAAGCCATGGAAATCGGCGTTGCCCCATTCAAGCAGTATCCGATAATTGTCGGCGGACGCTACGGGCTTTCCTCCAAAGAATTCACCCCCGCCATGGTCAAGGCAATATTTGATAATCTGAAACAGCCCCGACCCAAGAACCACTTCACCGTTGGCATCACTGATGATGTCACCAACACAAGCCTGGAATATGACAAAAACTTCTCCATTGAGCCGGATGATGTCTTTCGTGGCATGTTCTATGGCTTGGGCGCGGATGGCACCGTTGGCGCAAACAAGAACTCCATAAAGATTATTGGTTCTGAGACGGATAATTACGCCCAGGGGTATTTCGTCTATGACTCCAAGAAGGCAGGCGCCGTGACGGTTTCTCACTTACGCTTCGGGAAACGCCCCATACACAGCACCTATCTCATCACCGATGCCAACTTTGTTGCCTGCCACAACTTCACCTTCCTTGAAAGATACAATATGCTCGGCAATGCCCATGAGGGTGGAACATTTCTCCTGAACAGCCCCTACAACAAGGATGAGGTCTGGGACAGGATTCCCGCTGAGGTGCAAAAACAGATTATTGAAAAAAAGCTCAAATTTTACGTGATTGACGCCATAAAGATTGCCGAGGAGCTGGGATTGGGGGCACGTATCAACACCATCATGCAGACTGCATTCTTCAAGATTTCTAAGGTGATTCCCGCCGCTCTGGCAATTGACTCCATCAAGGGTGCCATAAAGAAGACTTATGGCGCCAAGGGGCAGGCAATTGTTGATATGAATATTAAAGCCGTTGATGCCGCGCTGGAAAAAATCGAGCAGGTGCAGTATCCACGGAAGGTGACAAGTGCAATTGCGCTCCCGCCTGTTGTCCCTGATGATGCTCCCGCCTTTGTCAAGGAGGTGACGGCAATGATTATTGCCGGCAGGGGAGATGAGGTTCCCGTTTCCAGGATGCCGGTGGATGGCTCTTTCCCGTTGGCAACCACACAGTATGAAAAACGCAACATCGCCGTGAAGATTCCAGGGTGGGAGCCCGCGCTCTGTCTCCAGTGTGGCATGTGCTCCTTTTTTTGCCCCCATGCCGCCATCCGGGTCAAGGATTATGACCCAAAATATCTGAAGGGTGCGCCCGGGACATTCAAATCAGTAGATGCCAAGGGCAAGGGATTTGAAGAAATGAAGTACACAGTCCAGGTGGCGCCGGAGGATTGCACGGGTTGCGGGATGTGCGTAGAGGTCTGTCCGGGCAAGAGTAAGACGGAGGAGGGGAAGAAGGCAATAAACATGGCGGAGCAGATTCCCCTGCGTAAGCCGGAGGCGGAGAATTTCGAATTTTTCCTGAGCATACCCGATACCGACTACAGGCTCTTCAATGTGGCAACCGTCAAAGGGTCACAGCTCATGCGCCCGCTTTTTGAATTCTCCGGGGCATGTGCGGGCTGTGGTGAAACACCATACGTCAAACTCCTGACGCAGCTCTTTGGCGACCATCTCCTGATTGGAAACGCCACAGGATGCTCGTCCATTTATGGCGGCAATTTGCCCACCACGCCTTATTGCGTGCGGAGTGACGGGCGCGGTCCTGGATGGTCCAATTCCCTCTTTGAGGATAATGCCGAATTTGCCCTCGGGATGCGCCTGACATCGGACAAACTCAACACCTATGCACAGGAAGTGCTCGACAGACTTCTTGCCTGTGAAGACCCTGACGTCGTGCCGGTAAAGCAACTCCTCGGTGAGATTAAAAATGCCGACCAGTCAAGCCAGGTGGGGATAGAAGAACAGCGCAAGCGCCTGGAGGTCATGAAGCAGAAACTTGCGAATTCAAAGAATTCCGATGCGAAGGAGATTATCTCCCTGTCCGATTTTCTCATCCGGCGTTCCATCTGGGCGGTCGGCGGTGATGGCTGGGCTTACGACATCGGTTATGGTGGACTTGACCATGTCCTTGCCACAGGTAAAAACATAAACGCCCTTGTCCTTGACACCGGTGTTTATTCCAATACAGGCGGACAGATGTCCAAGGCAACGCCGATGGGCGCTGTGGCGCGCTTTGCCGCAGGAGGCAAGCCCCAGCCACGCAAGGACCTCGGTATGCTGGCAATGACTTATGGAAATGTCTATGTGGCGCAGGTCGCCTTCGGCGCCAATCCTGCGCAGACCGTCAGGGCATTTGCAGAGGCGGACACATACAACGGTCCCTCTCTCATCATTGCCTATTCCCACTGCATCGCTCACGGCATTGACATGACAAGAGGTTTTGAAAACCAGAAAAGGGCTGTGCAATGCGGCTTCTGGCCCCTTTATCGCTTCAATCCCGACCTGTTCAAGGAGGACAAAAATCCGCTGCAGCTGGAAAGCAAAGATGCCACGATTTCCTTTAAGGATTTTGCCGTCGCGGAAAACAGGTTTCGCACCCTGAAGCAGAGCAATCCCGAGCGATTTGCAATGCTGATGGAGCAGGCGGAAAAGCTGGTGGCGCAGCGGTTAAAACTCTATCAGAACCTCGCTGCCATAGACTGCTACGCCCCTGTGAAATAACATATGAAAAGTTTTCAATGAAGTATCCCCCAGAGACCAAACTCACTGGGGGATATTTTTTATTAAGTCAATGAATCAATGAGTCAATGAATCAATCTCTCAATACACTTTCAATTCTTTCCAGCGCCCAGTCTATGTCTTCCTTGCGAATCACAAGCGGTGGGGCGAAGCGGATGACGTGTTCATGAGTCTCCTTGCAGAGGATGCCCCTGTCTTTGAGTTTTGCGCAGAAATGGCGCGCGCCGCCCGCTTCCTTGTGCAATTCGACGCCAATCAGGAGTCCCTTGCCGCGAACCTCTTTCACATATTGGCTTTTGATGCCACGCAGTTGTTCCATGAAATAGGGACCGACAGTTGCGGCGTTTTCTATCATCTTTTCCTCAATCAGAACCTTGAGCGCCGCACGTGCAACGGCACAGGCAAGCGGGTTCCCGCCATAAGTGCTTCCGTGGTCGCCGGGATGAAATACACCCAGCACCTCCTTGTTTGAAAGAACGGCGGAGATGGGGTATAATCCTCCTGACAGCGCTTTGCCGATAAGAGTCACATCCGCCTCAATCCCCTCATGCTCCTCCGCAAAAAGCCTCCCCGTCCGCCCCAGTCCGGTCTGAATCTCATCCGTGACAAGGACGATGTTGTATCTATCGCATATCTCACGCACCTTGCGGAGATAGCCGTCGGGGGGGACGATAACTCCGCCCTCTCCCTGGATTGGCTCCACCAGGAAGGCAACGGTGTTGGACGTGATGGCTGACTCAAGCGCATCCGCATCTCCAAACGGAATGACTTTGAAGCCGGGGGTGAACGGTTCATAACCGTCACGGTATTGCTTCTCGGTGCTGAAGCTGATTATAGTGATTGTGCGTCCATGGAAATTATTCTGGCAGACAATAATTTCCGCCATACCATGCGGGATTCCCTTCACCGTGTAACCCCATTTTCGGACCGCCTTGATGACGGACTCCACCGCCTCCGCCCCGCTGTTCATCGGTAAAACCATGTGGGACTTGGTCAGTTCGCAGATTTCCTTGTAAAAAACCCCCAGCTGGTCATTGCGAAAGGCGCGCGAGACGATAGACAATCGCTGTGCCTGCTCTATCATTGCCTGGACAATTCTGGGATGGCAGTGACCCTGATTCACCGCTGAATATGCGGAGAGGCAATCAAGATAGCGCCGCCCTTCCACATCCCAGACCCAGATACCCTGTCCTCGTGTCAGCACCACGTCTAAGGGATGATAGTTTTTGGCGCCATATTCATCTTCTAAGGCAATATAACCGGCTGAATTCATCAGAAGTGCGTGAGTCTCAGGCATGGTATTTCCTCCCTTTGCTCATTTGTATTTCAAAGGCAGGCTTATGCGGTTTGGTGATGAGAATTTAGTAAAGACCCTTCAGGAGTTTATCCACAATTCTGGGATGCGGTGTGCTGATAACCAAGACCGTTCGCTCCACATCCGGATGATTGGCTGTGTAAAGGTAGTCAATATTAAGCTTTTTTGAGGCAAGTTTTTGCGCAGTTTTCCATAATGCGCCGGGGACATTTGGCAGTGTTATCATCACCACATCCTTCACATCATAACAGTAATGGTTTCTAACCAGGAGGTCATCGATGATATCAGGTTTGTCCGGTACGAAACGTGCAATACCGCTATCCGTGCTGTCATGAACAGAGATGGCGAGGATGTTGACCCCGGCATCCTTCAGGATTTTACAGAGGGAGGCAAGGTGTCCCGGCTTGTTGGCAAGCCGCACGGAAAATTGTTTCAGAACTGCCATGGCTTTATCTCCTTTCCTTATATTTACTCTTGCAGTGTCACGGGCAATTGCCCATGGAATCGCCCCTTTGTAAAAAGCGCCTCAGCGGCTGCCGCCTGCACAGCCGCCGCATTGCCATAAGCGCAGATATAGGTCGGCGCTTCCGGAAGCTCCGTCACAACATATGGGCTCCCGAAGGAGATAACAACATACGGAAGACGAATGGCAATCAGTTCATCCAGAAGTTGGCGCTGGTCAACATTCAGGGAGACATTTCCCCGCCCGACAACAATCCTTGGATAAAGGGCGATGATGACCTGGTCGCATTCGTGAATAAGCCGTGTTGCCTGTTCTTTTCCATTTGTTGTAACATTATCTCCCATAAACAGAACCTGTGTCTGAGGATTCAGTTTTTTGACCTCGTTGCCAAAAATATAAATGTCCCGCCAGACCATCACATTGCCCACCTCGTTGGCAATCATGATAACAGCCGTGGTTTTCCCGGCTGAGAGGGGGAGAGTCTCAGGGACATGGCGGACGAGGGTCAGGCTGTTGTAAGCCATCTTTTTTGCCAGCTCATAAAATTCCTTTGTCCCAACGCGGGTTTCAAGTTTTTCCATATCGGTGAATCGCTCCCTGTGCAGGTTCACGCGCGTCTTGGCGGCGAGAATCCTCCGAACCGATGCATCAATGCGCTCTGCCTTCAGGCGACCATTGTTGACTGCCTCGACTATGACCTTGTGCGCCTTTTCCGGGTCTCCGGGCATCAGGATTGCGTCGCATCCCGCCTCAATTGCGCGGATGATGGATTCCTCAAATGTCACACCTCTGGCAACACCCTTCATGTTCATGGCGTCTGTAAAGAGGATGCCTTCGAAACCAAATTCATTTCGCAAAAGGCGGTTCATGATTTTCTTTGAGAGTGTGGCGGCGATGGGGGTGGGTTCATACGCCGGAATCCACAGGTGCGCCGTCATGATGCTGGAAACCTGCGCATCCTTTATTGCCTTTTCAAAGGGGAGCAGTTCCACCTTGTGGAGTTTCTTCACGTTGCCTTCAATCTTCCCCATGGCAGAGTGGCTGTCAATATGGGTGTTACCGTGACCGGGGAAGTGCTTTCCAGTGGCGAGGAGTCCATGTTTCTGCGCGGATTTTATCCAGGCCACGCCGAGGCGCGCCACCATCTGGGGGTCTTCGCCAAAGGAGCGGATGTTGATTATCGGATTTTTGGGATTGTTATTGACATCAAGGACGGGCGCAAAATCGAGATGGACTCCGATGGCGCGGCTTTCTATCGCCGTGATGCGTGCCGCCTCTTTCACATCACTTAAACGCCCGGAGGCTCCCAGCCCCATGTTCCCGGGGAGGTCTGTGGCATCGTCAATATAACAACCCACGCCGCGTTCAAAATCGGCAGTCATGAGGAGGGGCAGTTCAGATTCTTCCTGAAGGCGGTTGATAAGTTCCGCAAGGTGGAGCGCAGTCCCCCCGTGATAAGCGATGAATCCCCCCGGCTTGACCGTTTTCAAAAGTCTTAAGGCGACCTCCTCTTTATTTCGGTAGGAGGGAAAGATGAGTTGTCCCGCCTTCTCTTCAAGGGTCATCTGGCGGAGTGTCTTCTCAACCCAGTATTGGTCGGCGGGAAAGAGGCGATTCAGCGAATGTGCGGGAGACTTTGCGCTCTCGATTGCCTTGAGCACAGCCGCCTGGAATGGAGCGCGGACAAATGCGCGTTCCGCCTTCTCCCTGTCCGGATGAATGGCGTTCATCAGCAATATGGCGAAGGTGTTATGTTTGGGACTGAGCCAGAGTGATGTGCCGGTGAATCCTGAGTGGCTAAAGGCTACAGGTCTGATTCCACCCGACTCATCCTTTTCTTTCCCGCTGAGAATCCAGCCCATGCCCTGTTCGGCAGAAATTTCGGGTGGGGTTTGAGGAGTGTAAAATTGGCGGACGGTTTCAGGATGCAGTATCTGAACATCTCCATACTTTCCGCCGTTGAGAAGCATCTGGCAGAAGATGGCAAGGTCGTGCGCAGTGGAAAAGAGTCCGGCATGTCCTGCGATGCCGCCAATGGCATTTGCGTTTTCATCATGCACCTCGCCCCAGGCGAGCCGTTTCCAGAAGGGCCAGACCTCAGTTGCCGCCGTCCGTCGCTTCCATGAGGCGGGCGGTTTGAATCGGGTGTTTTTCATTCCGAGCGGTCGGAATATCCGTTCCTGCGTGAATGTGTTGAGGTCTTTGCCGGAGACCTTTTCGACAATGAATCCAAGCGTCATGAAGCCGAGGTCGCTGTATGTGCGGCGTGTGCCGGGGGCGGCGGTAAGACCCTCATTGCAAACCGCCCTGTAAAATTCCTCCCGCCCTTTCAGAGTCTTGTAAAATGGCTTGAAGGGGGGGAACCCGCTGGTGTGGGTCAGCAAGTGACGCACCGTGACCTTTTCCTTCCCATTTGCGCCGAATTCAGGAAGATAGCGTATCACAGGGTCATCAAGGCGAATCTTTCCCTCTTCAATGAGAATCATGACGGAGGTGTTTGTGGCGACCATCTTTGTCAACGAGGCAAGGTCGAAAACCGTGTCAGGCGTCATGGGAAGTTTTTCAGGTTGAAGGATGGAATGACCTGCGGCGTAAGGATATAAGGCACAGCCGTTGCGACCGATGACGGCAACCGAGCCGGGCACCTTATTCTTCCTTGCGCCGGCATTCAGTGCCTCGAACGCCTTCTTGATGATGGCAGGGTCGAGACCCAGTTCGCGCGCGTCATTCGTCCATTTTAGAACGGGTGCCTGAGGCAGACCGCCCTTTAGTCCCGATGTCTCAACACCCATCATTGCACTCCCCATGATAAAAATGAAGATAAGGATGAGAATGGAGCGAGAAATCATGTTCATGTTTATCCACCCTGAATTATTTAATAAATACCTTTGCTTTTCTTAGTCAAAGAGAATCCGTGCCCGCACTTTTTTCGTCAAGATTCTTTTGCCTTCCTGATGGGGCGATTTTTTAAAGTATATTTTTTACTTGATGAGGCGTAAATCAGGCGGAAGGGTTTGAATGTGTCAATGACCTGTGAAAGAGGGGAGAAATCTTTGGCGGACATGTGCGGCTTGTAAATGGGCAGAGCCGCTTGTGTGTTTGTGTGCGGAGGTTTGATGGATGAGACGCCATGCAATTCTCTTTCTCCTGTTTTCGCTTCCCTATCTCTACCTTGCATTTCGCACCGCGGGCGTGTTTGGATTTTTCAATGTTTTAAATCCCACCACCCAGCCGATTTTCATTGAGTATCTGGTTGTTTATCTGGCGGCAACTCTCATCTTTTGTTACGGACTTTACCGCGTCTTGAGATATGGGGTGCCTGAACATCGCATGATTCTTTTCATCTTTCTCCTCACTTCCGCCAGCGCCATCCTCATAACGCCCTCCTCCTCATGCGACCTTTATTACTACGTATCCCACAGCGTTATCCAGGGCAAATATGGGCTCAACCCTTATCTCGCCACAATCAATTCCATGCCACGTGACGGCGCCGCCTCGTTCTCCGTAACATCGGGGTATCCCCGCGACACACCCATGACATACGGCTATGTGTTTGCAATGGGATTGAAACTCCTGTATGCCGTTGCGGCAGGACATGAGGAGGTCATATATATTTTACTCAAGGTAATGAATATTGTTTTCCTCTATTTCACATTTGTTTTCCTTCAGAAGATAGCCAGGCATTTCACGGGGCGCCCCTGCGAGATACTGGGCGTATTATTCCTCCTGAATCCGGTGGTAATTATCCAGTATGTTATCAATGGACACAATGACGCACTGATGTGCCTTTTCATCAGCATGGGGTTGTATTATTTATTCACGAACAGATACATCCCGGCGGTACTAACAATGATTTTTGCGTTGCACACAAAGGCGCCTGCGGCATTTATAGTTCCTTTTGTGATTCTTTACGCCATCAAGGCGCGCATGCCGCTCTGGAAAATCCTTGTCGGGATTGTTTTAATACTGACGTCCTTTCTTCCTTACAGGTTAGTTTATCATCTTCACGGCTTGCCGGCGGGCATCTCCACATACCGGATGAGTGTGGATGCGAGTTTCCCTCTTGCGGCAATGTATATCCTTTCGTTTTTCAAGAACATTACGGAGAATCTTTTTCTCTCAGCCATGAGGGCATTCTTTTTTATCTGGGTTGCGGTTTATGTGAGAATCCTTTTCCTTTATGGAGGGGAGAAGGGGTTTTTGCAGGAAAAAATAGGTAGATATGGAGAGAGAATTTATCTCCTTTATATCGCCTTTTTCTCCTATGTGATTTTCCCGTGGTATTTTCTCTGGCTTGTTCCTTTCATTGGATGGGCCAAAGACAAGGGGCGGCGGTTTTTGATGTATAGCGCCATATTCATGTGGGGCGAGATGTATTATTCGTTTCTATACCCATTCACCAGGGCGCACTTGAGTTATTATTACACATCCATTTTGATATTTTATTCTGTTTCGGTGCTGATTTATATATTATTTCCGGGGTTGCTTTTCAGGTTTTTCAAAAAGACGGATATTGATGAATTACAGGGGCGCTTTTTTTCTTGAAGAAGCGATGTTCAGCGCTTAGGTGATGATTGTGTAAAATATGGTTTGGTGAATTACCGTGGCAAATCCTTGTATTCTTTATGTAACAGCGTCTAACGGGGATGAGGCGGAGAGAATCTCCAGAGCCCTTCTTGAAGAGAGACTTGTCGCCTGTGTCAATATACTGGGGAATATCACCTCGCATTATTGGTGGAAGGGCGAGATACAGACCGGCAATGAGGTTCTCCTGATTGCCAAAACAATGGACACACTTGTCGCTCGCGCGGTCGAAAAGGTGAAGTCAATTCACTCATACGAATGTCCCTGCATTGTTTCCCTTCCCATCAGTGGGGGCAATCCGGCATTTCTCAAATGGCTGAAAGAGGAGACGGAATTCGGTGCGGGTTAAAATTTTTATTGGGGGAGTGATATGGAGACCATAGAGGCAATTTTGACAAGGCGGAGCATCAGGAAATATAAGCCCGACCCGGTTCCGGATGAAGTGGTGAAGGAACTGCTGGAGGCGGCAATGAGCGCGCCATCTGCGGGCAATCAGCAACCCTGGCATTTCATCGTTATTCGCGACCGCGCCATCCTTGACGCCATCCCCGCGTTTCACCCATATTCGCAGATGCTGAAAGAGGCGCCTCTTGGTATTGTTGTCTGTGGCGACCTTGAAAAACAGGTTCATGACGGTTACTGGGTGCAGGATTGTTCGGCGGCAACGGAAAATCTGCTTCTCGCCGCACATGCAAAAGGACTGGGCGCTGTCTGGCTTGGCGTGTATCCCCGCGAGCCACGTGTTATCGGTGTCAAAGAGATTCTCAAACTCCCCGATTATATAATCCCTCTTTGTATTATCTCACTCGGATTGCCTGCCGAGGAAAAACCCCCGGCAAAACGTTTTATCCCCGAACGGGTACATTATGACAGATGGTGAGTATATTCAAATCACATTGAAGGGGGCAATCAATGGTCAAAAAAAATGAATTGTTAAGAATCATAGGGGCGTTAATCCTTCTCATGTGCAGTATGCCGGCGTGTTCACTTGTGACCTCCAACCCGGGTGACGTTGCGAATACAGTCACTTTGGAGGAGCGCGGCGTCTGGCTCAACCGAACTGAGATGTTTGTCCCGCGGGAAAAACTCCTTAAATTGCTTGACGACCTGAAAAAGGCGCACTTCACATCAGTGTATGTTGACGTTTATTTCCAGGGCAGTGTCATCTATCCGGACAGCCGGTATCTGCCCGAATCTCCGAAAGTCTCCGAGCCGGACATTCTGACATGGCTTCTTCCCGAAATCAAAAAACGGGGGATGCGCGCTGAGGCGTGGGTGGAATATGGCTTCTATGCCTTTCACACACCGGACGCCGGAAAGACAACTGACCGCGGCGTCTTTCTAAACAAGTATCCCGAACTTACGGCTATCGCAGATGATGGGGTTACCTACCTCCATAACAAGGAGTGGGGCGATTTCTTTTCCCTCTGTCCCGCAAACCCGATGTCTCACGAGCTCCTCATAAATGTATTCACAGAGATTCTCGCACGTTATCCCTTTGACGGCATCAACCTTGACCGCATCCGCTACCCGAATGAACATTTCTGCTACTGCAATTATTGCAAGGAGCATTTCAAGAGCGATACAGGCATTGAACTGAAGCCTTACAAGGAAGGCACGCCCGAATATCGCCAGTGGGCGGAATGGCGCAAGGAGCAGCTCAACCGGTTCATGAAAAGCGCCTCTGCAAAATTCCGCTCCATCCGTCCCGGCTTGACAGTGAGCCTCGACTCCATACCGCCGGAGGATATCGATTCTAAGGGGCAGGGATGGGATAACTGGCTCAAGGAGGGATATATTGACGCCGCCATGCCCATGCTTTACGGGGATTCCAATTTCAATCAGCGCATCATGAAGCTTAAAACATTCCCTTACTGGAGTGAGAAGATATTCCCCGGTCTGGATGCGGCGGGTCTTAAGCCTGAGGTTATCCTTGAGCAGATAAAATTTGCAAAATCACAGGGTGCAAAGGGAATTGTGTTCTGGTATTCGGGCAAGTTGGAAGATGACCTGCCGGGACTGAAGTCCGGTCCTTTTGCCCAGCCCGCCGTCTCGCCACTTGGCAAAAAGTGATTATCCGGATGGATTTTTCAGGATGTCCACCAGTATGTCCGTGAGATGTTCGCAGGCATCGCAAATGCACTTTGACGGAAGGACGGCAAAACCGAGCATCTCCGGTTGAATAGCGATGATGAGGCTCTCGCACCGCAGGGAGTTGTGGAGATAATTGATGAGCAGTTTGATATGCAACATATACTTCATCGGTAATATGGCAAGAATGTTAGAGCAAGCCATACAATACTGGTAGTAACTACGCCTACTGTAAGTCCTATCCAAAACCATCTAAAAAATGTTATGCGGATGTTTTTTTCTTTTTCTATTATCCCTAAAGCAACGATATTAGCCGTTGAACCTACCAAAGTAATATTCCCCCCAAGGCAGCCGCCAAACAAAAGCGCCCACCATAAGGGCTGAAGCGCAAACCCCAAATCTTTAAAACTTTGCACTATAGGTATAAACGCAGTTACTAAAACCACGTTGTCGAGGATAGATGAACCGAACGACGATGTCCAAAGTATTGTGCCTATTAATACCGAAGGATTGGCTCCTGCCGCAGAGAATATCTTCATAGCTAAAACATCAGTTGCCCCTGTATATTTTAATGTTCCCGCTTTGGCAAATAAAAGCAAAAAGAATAGGAGCGTCCACCAGTCAACGTCTTTCTCAATGTAACTACGCGCCTTCTTCCATTTCCAAACCATTACCAATCCTGCAGAAATCAATGGAATACTCAAAAGTAAAGTATTGGTATCTAAGTTCAATAAAAGTTCTAAACGATGATGTAAAGCGATGAAAAAGAGAGTAAGACCAAAAACGCCCAATGCTATTTTTAGTTGTCTTTCGGGAGGAACGGAGATGAGTCTCATAAATATTTCGTTGGCACCAAGTTCCTTTATCCTTTTTTCCAATACTTTAATCTCCTTGCGATACCAAACCATTACCAGCAATATAATACTTAAAAGACAAACCCCCATTAGAGGGAACGCCTTGAGAATAAAATCTTCAAAAGTAAGGCCAGACTTAGAAGCAATTAAAATACCAATGGGATTCCCCAGGACCGTGCCAGTTGAACCAATATTGGTGGAAAAGATACTAATAATAATATAAGGAGTGGGATTTACTTCGAAAAAATCGCAAATCTCCAAGATCGCCGCTACCATAAATATAATAGAGGTGACTTCATCAACACAACAGGCAAGCAGAGCGGAAAATACAACTAAAATTAAAACGAATTTCTTGGCAGTCAAATTCCTTATTTTCAGGATAAGGGTAATTAACCAAGCAAAAAACCCGGACTCCTTAAGCAATCCCACCAAAACCATCATCCCCACCAAAAATAGAATTACCTCTAACGATGCAAACTTCATCAAACTTTCCAAATCCACCGTATGGGTTACCAGAAGTATCCCCACTCCTAAAAAAGCAATCGCTACGCGAAAATCCCAGAAAAGAAGCGTTGCAAAAACCGAAGCGAAAAATATGATAACAGCGGTTATCTGTTGAGTATTCAGACCTAATTTTTGACTGGCAAACGCCACCAAGGTAATTAAAAAGAACCAAAAAACAAATTTAAGAGCTAGTCTGTTCACCATCCTACCTCTTTTGCGTATGCCTTAATAATATCTTCTCTAGCCACAATACCTACTACTTTTTTCTCTTTATTTAAAACTGGAATGCGCCTCACATTCTGAGTAAGCATAAGATGCGCTACTTCACATAAGCTTGTATCCTCATCCACAGTTACTATTTCTTTTCGCATTAACTGGGAAATTGTCAAATTTACCAAATCTTCGAATTTCTTTTTAATTGATTTGGGATTTTCCTCGTAAACAAACCTGCCTACTTTTTCAATATAAGAAGGTAAAATATTTTTTAAGATATCTTTTTCCGTAAACATCCCTATCAACTTTTCTTGCGCATCGATTACAGGTAAACCACTAATCTGCATCTTAAGCAAAAGACCTAAGGTATCTTTGGCATTATCATCGGGTTTTACACTAACTACATCCTTTGTCATTATCTCGTTTACTTTCATCTATTCCTCCTTTAATGAGCAGACGGGGCTTTAATTTTTTAAAAAAAATATAGCAGATTATACAATTTCATAATTAGACTAAAAAGGTAGCAATTTATGTCAAGAAAATAACCGATTCTGTCAGACATGTATGTCAGTCATCTTCCATCCGGGACCTTATAGTTCTTGGGCGGTAGCGATGTTTCTCCTTCATCTTTTTCCACCTGAATTTGCTTGACGGAAGATGGTAACCGACGTCAAAACCCACGCATGTCTGTTGAACGGCAAACCATTGTCGCCCTCCCTGCTTATAATGAGGAGGCATCCATTACTTTTCTACTTAATGCCTTTGAAAAGATTATTCAATCCAACCCCGCTCTCAATTTGCGGCTCATTGTTGTTAATGACGGTAGCAGTGACAGGACGCCGGAGATTTTGCGAGCCTGTCAGAACCGTCTTCCCCTTGAAGTTGTCAACCACGATAGGAATATGGGTCTGGGTCATGCAATCAGGACCTGTCTGAGGGAGGCGGTTGCACGCGCCGCCTCCGATGATGATGTGATTGTCTGCATGGATTCAGATAATACTCATCTGCCGGAATATATCTCCGCCCTCCTGGAAAAGATTCACGATGGAGCGGATATTGTTATCGCCTCGCGTTACCAACCGGGGAGTCGTGAGGTCGGTGTCCCCTTCATGAGACGGCTTTACAGTCGCGGCGCACGGCTCTTATTTACCATATTTCTCCATCTCCCTAACGTCCGTGACTATACATGCGGCTATCGCGCCTACCGCGCAGGTTTGATACGGCGCGCCCTTGAGGAATACGGCGATGGCATCATTACACGCAACGGGTTTGCCTGCACGGATGACCTGCTTGTGCGGCTTGCCTCATTCACGAATAATATTGCCGAAATCCCGTTTGTTTTAAGATATGATAACAAGGTTGGCAGGAGTAAACTCCCGCTTTTCACTACAATTGTGGAGACATTGAAACTCTTTCTTTACCGGCGAAAAAGGAAGTAATGAAGTCTATGGTTTGTTCATGTTCTGAGCGATTGACAGCGAGGGCGCAGAGGCTCATGGATGCGGGTCGTATGGAGGAGGCGCTTGCGCTTTTTACCCAGGCCGCCTCTATGGCTCCTCAAGAGCCCCGCGTGCTCATTCCCTGTGCACACGCCCTTGCCGGTTCGGGGCGGAAAATGGAGGCTGAAACGCTCCTCAAAAAGGCTTGTGATGTCGACGTGGGAAATCCGGCGCCGCTCATTTTCTTAGGCATCCTTTATTATGATATGGAACGTTTTGAAGAGGCGATTGCCGCCTTTAGTGAATGCCTGAAAAGGCAGCCGCGAAATGCCCTTGCACGGAGTTACCGAGCCCTTGCACAGTTTGCCTCCGGCGAGCGCG
>Ga0315291_10005233_pt1 | contig 16305 bp, 9 predicted proteins | sample YL17G12_20_MG_FD_203070 | JGI IMG/M metagenome (GOLD analysis project Ga0315291, IMG submission 203070) | Sediment microbial communities from Yellowstone Lake, YNP, Wyoming, USA - YL17G12_20 | ecosystem: Environmental > Aquatic > Freshwater > Lake > Sediment | place: USA: Wyoming | collected...
CGATTTCATTTTATAAGGGGATAAAAAAAATTCCGAATGTAAAGTTGATACATTCTTCGGTTGATAATTATTCACTCCTTAAAAATAGCGCTGGCGTTGTGGTCATTTCCAGTACTGCCGGTTTTGAGGGATATATTTTAGGAAAGCCGGTTATTCTTTTCGGGAAGGTCTTTTATCAGTACGGGAAAGGAGTGTATAACGTCAGTGATATTTGGAAACTGCCGGAAATATTGAAGGATGCTGTTGAGAATTATGTTCCAGATGAAGATGCAATCCTGAAGCTCTGTTACGCATATTACGCTTCAACGCATCCCGGATTAGTGGCTCCGCCGTCTGTTGATCCCGAAATCACCTCCGACGAAAACATCGGGAATCTCGTTTCGGCTATTATAAAAGAATATAAATATCTCAAATTGTCAAAATAATCGGATATTTCTATATAATCAGGAAAAAGATATGAAAAACCTGACAAAACAGAATGCAGAAATTCTTTCGAAGATAAAAATCAGTTCCGATATTACGCTGAAGGAAGCATTGAAAAAGATTGATGAAGCAGGGCACGGGATTGTGTATATCTGCGATGAAAGTGGAAAACTGGTCGGGGCACTTACCGATGGTGATATACGCAGGAGAATTCTGAAAACCAGCGACCTGCAGGAAAAGATCGCCTGTTGTATGACAACAAATCCTGTGTCTATCAAACAGGATAAACTGACGATTTCAGCACTTCGTAAAATAATGCTTGAAAAACAGATAAATTCCATTCCCGTCGTTAATGAAGAGATGAAAATGCTGCAGGTTTATTTCTGGGATGACGTTTTTGAAGAAAAAAATAATGATAAAAAAACGTTGGATATCCCCGTCGTCATTATGGCGGGCGGAAAGGGCGAGCGGATGCTGCCATTTACCTCTATTCTGCCAAAACCACTCATTCCCATCGGTTCAAAACCGATTATTGAGCTTATCATTGATAAATTCCTTGCGTACGGCGTCAACCGTTATTACGTTACGCTGAACTACAAAGGCGAGATGATAAAAACATATCTCGACAGCATCGAAAAAGACTATACCGTAACTTATGTCTGGGAAAAGGACTTTTTAGGCACCGCGGGCAGTTTAAAGTTAATCCCGAACGACATCGGGGATACGTTTTTCGTCTCGAACTGCGACATTATCGTCAGTGCCGATTACACCGATTTGCTGGATTTCCATAATGCGAATAACAACATCCTGACGGTTGTCGGCTCGATTCAGTCGTATCGCATCCCATACGGCGTCATACATTTCGAAAAAGAAGGGAGAATAAAAGAAATTCAAGAAAAGCCAGAGTTCGATTTTACGGTTAACACTGGCGTCTACTTGCTCTCACGGGAAGCACTCGATTATATACCCGAAAATACCTCCTTCAATATGACGGATTTAATTGAACGCCTCCTCAAAGAAGGTAAAAATTTAGGTGTGTATCCTATCAGCCAAAAATCTTATATTGACATCGGGCAGTGGAGCGAATACTATAAGACAATGGAACAGATGAAGGTATTTCTGTAAATGGGATTCAATAAGTAATGACATTTTATAATACGACCAAAAGCAATTAATATCAATTTCTAATTGTATTGCAACAAATAAATGGTTATTCATTTGTATTTTAGGGAAAATATATTGCTTTTAATTAAATTTGTCATTCCGAGTCCCCAAAAGACAGGGGTAAATCCGAGCCTTCGGGACGAAGAATCTAAATGCAATAGATTATTCGCTCACTTCGTTCACTCAGAATGACAGTGAGGAATGTTCACTCAGAATGACAGTGAGGAATCTTTGGTGGCACCCACAAACTTGTTTGTGGGTGTAAAGAAAAACTTCTTCAAACAATTTTGCAATACTCTCATTAAGACAAAATACGCTTATTTTTATGGAAGAACGACTCCGCATTATAAAACAGATTCTGAATACGCTTTTTTACCGTATTATTGGCATTGTCATTTCATCACTGCGGTTGTTCATCGCAACGAAAAATTTCTCCGATGAAGGCTACGGCATATATTCTCTTTTAACTGCGTTCATCGGACCGGGGGTCTATATCTTCGGGCTCAGCATCTATTCATATCTTAACAGAAGCGTCCCGGGACAAACAAAGGAAAAACAAATATCGCTCCTTAAAACCCTCCTGTTTTTAGAGACAGGATTTTCTATAATTTTTGTCCTTCTCATTACCGCAACGCCGCTGAGTTCTTTTATCTGTTCAAAACTTCATATGTCGCAGTATCAACTATTATTCAATTTTACGTTGGCTTTTATCGTTATTCAGATTATCGCATCGGATATCAACCGCTACATATCGGCATTAAAAGAGATCGAATATGCAAATTTTGTGTCATTTTTCGCTTCAGGATTCTGGATACTCCTCCTGGGATTGTTGTGGGTGCTGGGATCTCGTATTACTCTGTGGCTGTTTTTTATTATCTGGGCATTCGGTAACGTTGCATCAATCATTGTCGGATTGTACCGGGTCAATGTGGGGAATCTCTCTCGTGCCCGTTTTGATACCACCATTATCAAAAGTGCTCTATTATTTTCTCTGCCGATGGTTCTTGTTTCTGTCGGAACGGAGCTTATTAATTCGTCAACGATATTGCTAATATCATACAAAGAGACGGTTTCGTCGCCGGGAATACTTGGTTTAGCATATCGTCCGCTTCAGGTCGTTATGGACTACGTAATCGGGATTTCCTCGACGGTATTCGTTCCGTATCTTATCGAATCACACAATATCAAGAATGAGGACAGAAAGAATTATTTTCTCAGTATAATAATAAAATATACCCTGCTCGTTGCGCTTCCTATAATGGCGGGCTTGGTAATCGGACGGTACGACGTGCTCACGTTTCTGCGGAAATCCGGCGAGGACATTACTGCAAGTGCGCAGTTGATACCGATTTATGTGTTTCTTCCCATCATCAATGTGTTTATCTATCCGTTCCATTACGGACTGTTTCTCTCAAATAAAACGCTTCTGTTAGGGGGGATTTATGTGCTCTGCGGAATAGTTAATATTGTATTGAACAACTACTTTATTCCGATATATTCCTATTATGGAGCAGCAGCGATAACGGTTATTTCACAGGGGCTGGTATTGGTGTTTTTATATCTTTTTGCACGGCGGAGCATTCACCTGAAATGGGATTTTATCCGAATCGGACGGTTATTCGTCATAACCGTGGTAACCAGCGCTGCGGCGTTTTTTATTTACCCGTATTTATCAGCCATCCCCTGGTTGTTTGTTCGGTTATCGGTGTTCGGATGTATCATCCTCCTTCTGTATATCCCCGGATTATTTATTGCCTCTGTCTTTAATGAGAATGAATTGGATGTCTTTCGGAAAATCAAGCGAAAGGCATTTGAAAAACTGCCCGTAAATTTTTGGGAATAATAATATGGTACTCTCTTTTATTTATTTTCTAAAACCCACCGATTTATTACTTTATGTATAATATCTAAATATTGTATTAACAGTGGTGGGAAAGCTCATTAGTCGTTCCTGAAAAATATTTTAATATGGATAATTGCGGTTCGCCCTTACGAATAATTCTGTAAATGGAGGGTGGATCAACGACACACCTTTTCATTTACACCTTAATTGTTGGCGGATCATTTACCCGCCCCACAATCAATTTAATACTATATTCTCCTTGAAAAGAAATTTATTCATATAATATATTTGTTGAATATCAACATTAATTTGATATTATTATTGTAAATAATATCACTAAGCGAAAAAATCATCGTTTGCGTCGGTCTCAGTTTCTTCTTTAGTACGTTAATTTCAATTTCCGTTCATTCACAATCTAAAGGATAATAACAAAACCATTTAAAATCACTCAGAGAGCACTGAAAAAACCAATTGTATTTCTTATGGTTTGTGGCTATATTTTTTAGGAGGGAATGTATAATACGACCGTAGAATAATATTTCACCATCATTCAGTGACGAATGGAGGTATAATTGTGAAGAGCTCTTCTAATGAATCGGATGAAATTATCGGACATATTCTCAAGATTACTGATTTAGTGGAGTATCAGCCCGGTGCCGTTGTCAGTAGAACGCTCATTAAAAAGCCGGCTGGAACAGTCACTTTATTCTCATTTGATGCCGGTGAAGGATTAAGCGAGCATACTGCGCCCTTTGATGCACTGGTCATTGTTCTGGATGGCACCGCTGAAGTAACTATCGGCGGCAATGCGATGACTGTTTGTACCGGCGAAATGGTTATTATGCCCGCAAACATTCCTCATTCGCTCCGCGCCCCCGAACGCTTTAAAATGGCGCTTGTTATGATCAGGGAATAATAGTATTACTAACAATCTAAAAATAGATGATTCTGTAGCTGAATAAGGGATTAATAATGACCGTTGAAGCATACGCTGTATACCATCAGGGCGAACAACTCCGGGAATTTAAATACGAGCTTGAACCGCTTTGTCCATGGGAAATTGAAGTTACAGTAACCCACTGCGGAATCTGCCACAGCGATATTCACCTGATTGATAACGACTGGGAAATCAGCTCCTATCCGTTGGTGCCGGGGCATGAAATAATCGGAACTGTTACTGCGAAAGGGAAAAGTGTTGATGTATTGAAACTCGGCGACCGTGTCGGCATCGGCTGGCAGTGCGGTTCCTGTCTCGTGTGCGAACACTGCACCGGCGGGCGGGAAAATATCTGTCATAAAGCTAAAGCTACCTGCGTTGACCAATACGGTGGATTTGCCACCGCTGTTCGGGCTGACAGTCGTTTTGCATTCCGTATTCCTGATGCACTGCAATCTGAAACAACTGCTCCCCTTCTCTGCGGGGGGATTACCGTATATTCTCCCCTCCGTATCTACGGTGTTACTGCTCCGATGAAAGTCGGGATTATCGGTATTGGCGGATTGGGGCATTTAGCGGTGCAGTTCGCCAATAAGTTCGGTTGTGAAGTAACGGCGTTTACTTCTTCGCCGGAAAAAGAAGCTGAAATTCGCCAGTTCGGCTCACACTCTGTTATTTTAAATACTGACCATAAGGTACTGCTCAAAGAAAAAGGCTCTTATGATTTTATCCTTTCAACTGTTTTTACGGATATGAACTGGGATTTGTATATGAGTCTCCTGAAGCGCGGCGGGAAACTGTGTTTTGTCGGTGCGTTAGCAAATCCCATTTCTATATCGCCGCATCACCTGACGTTTGGTAAAGTGCTCTGCGGTTCAAATATCGGCAGCAGACGAATGATAAGCGAAATGTTAGAATTCGCTGCACGGCACAATATCTCAGCAAAAACTGAAGTACTCCCGATGGCTGAAGTGAATAGGGGTATTAAAAAAATCCGTGCTAACAAAGCACGATACCGGATTGTATTGATAAATACATAAACAATTGCTTATTTTAACTGAAATGATTTTTATGACTCTGCCTCTTTGCATCACTATTATAAATATTTTTCCAGGGTCCCACGCTGTGCTTGTTACGAAACCAACTGAGAAAATTATGCTTTGTAAATCTTTATATAAAAGAGGACTATCGAATGCTATCGCATAAAATACCAGCACCGTCAGAGCTTACTCCTGAACATCTCCGTGAAATCGCTGTGTCATTTCAAAAAAGCCGCATCTTTCTAACGGCTTATGAGCTTGATATCTTTACTGCCCTCGGTGATGCAAAACGTACTGCCAGTGAGGTCTCTACTGCTATCGGTTGTGATGAACGTGCAACAGACCGCCTGATGAACGCTCTCTGTGCGCTGGGCATTCTGCATAAAACAAAGGAATATTTCTCAAATTCTGCACTGACTGCACGATACTTGGTAAAAGGAAAACCGGATTATTTAGCCGGTCTGATGCATACTGTCAATTTGTGGGACAACTGGGCTACCCTTACCGAAGCAGTCCAGCGGGGTTCAAGTATAGTTTCTGAACATCCCGGCGACCGTGGAAAAAACCGTTATATTTCATTTATAGCTGCAATGCACGAGCGAGCCCGCAAACAAGTAAGTGTTGTTATGGCTCTTCTTGATTTCACCGGTATTAAACGGATTCTCGATGTCGGCGGAGGTTCAGGCGAATATGCAATGGCATTTGTCCGGGCGCACCCGGAAGTTTCCGCAGATGTATTTGACCTGCCGGATATTATCCCGCTCACCGAAACCTATATAAACCGTGAAAACCTGCATAACCGCATTAATTGCATATCAGGCGATTATACACAAGATGACTTTGGCTCGGGATACGATATGGTCTTCCTTTCGGCCGTTATTCACAGTAACTCATACTCTACTAACAAATATCTTATTGAAAAGTGTTATCAGGCAATAAATCCAGGCGGTCAGGTTGTAGTTCTTGATTTTATTATGGATGAAGACCGAATAAACCCGGCAAACGGAGCTTTTTTTGCATTAAATATGCTCGTCGGGACGGAATCCGGTGACACCTATACCGAATCCGAAGTCCGACAGTGGATGACCGATGCCGGATTACAAGAAATAACCCGGAAAGATACTGGTTTCGGCTCAGCGCTGATTATCGGGCGAAAAGCATAAAAATTTATTCGCATTATATTGGTAAAAATATCATAAATTATCAAAAACACTCGTAAATCCCAAGTATTACCGAGTTCTCCCGAGTACTCGGGATTTCTCGGGACTCGGGATGGATGCAAAATAATTATTCCGCCCCAGGTACAACGCGGGACGGAGAGAAACGCATTTTGTGCTTATTTGGAATGCAGTTTCACACAGACAAGAATGTCTGTGCCACCGATAATAAAACTATATATTTTATACAATATTGTATATATTATTTTTTGTGGGGACATTGCACCGCAATCAATTGAAATCTTTAAAAAGTTTCTTAAAACGGTAATTGTAGAGTAAGGTTACTTTAGTTACAAAGACAATTTTAATCCGCCGTATCTATAGAGGATTGAATATGCTGCCGAAGGAATTTACTTCTATTCTATTCAAAGCATAAAGGTGTGCCTAAGGGAAAAAGTTTCAGGACGATGAAAACTTTTAATTATTTGCTATGAGAAAGGATAACGAATATGGGAACAAAGTTTGTTGAAAAAAGCAATGCGGGGCGATGCTTTGTATTATTGTTTGCGGTTCTGTTTGTGCCTGCAGTTTTGTTTGCCCAGAATTTGAACATTATTTCTGAGGATCAGGTCGGAGGCATTATAAAGTTTATGTCATCAGATGATATAAAAGGGAGAAAGGTCTTTACAGAGGATATTGTAAAAGTGGAGAATTATATTGCCGAACAATTTAAGAATGCCGGGCTGAAATCCTTTAAGCAGTTTCCGGATTTTAAGGAGTCGTTTGAGTCAGTGGCGCGGGACAGCACGAGGAGAGCATTGGCAAATATTATCGGGTATTTAGAAGGAACCGACCCGAAATTCAAGGATGAGTTTGTGATGTTTTCGGCACACCATGACCACCTCGGAATCAGAAGGGGTGCGGCGCCTGATTCAATATACAACGGCGCTGACGATGACGCATCGGGCGTTTCGGCTGTTATTTCGCTTGCGAATTACTTCGTAAAAACCGGCGGTACAAAACGCTCATTGCTGTTTGTAACGTTTACTGGTGAGGAGTCCGGCGGTTATGGGTCACGGCAGCTTGCAAAGGAACTGCCTGCGCCCTCGGAAAAGATGATTGCAATGATTAACTTTGAAATGATTGGCTTGGTTTCAAAGTTCGGGAAAAATTCGGCATATATCACCGGCTTTGATAGATCTGACCTTGGCGCGATTATGCAGGAGGCGCTGAAGGGCAGTGAATATATGGTTCACCCGGACCCTTATCCGTCTCAGAATCTCTTTATGCGGTCAGATAATGCAAAATTTGTCCCGCTGGGTATTCCGGCGCACTCGTTCTCAACCGTTGATATGGACGCCACCCAAAAAACATACCACACCGTTAAAGACGAATATGAAACACTTGATATTCAAAATGCGGTGAATATCATACGAGGGATTGCGCTGGGAATCAAACCAGTCGCAAACGGCGATAAAACCCCGACAAGAATTACGTCAATACGATAAATCCCGGAGGAATAGACAAAGATTATTGGGCAGGCCATTTTATTCCATCTTGTGCAGTTTCGGATTAGGAGTCGTTTTTATGTGAAACTGAATTCACATAGACAAGAATGTCTGTGCCACCGAAGATGTCAGTTTCAGTTCTATTTTGAATTATGAAAAATGGTATGAACAGTATAATATCAAATTAATGTTGACATTCAACAAATATATTTGAAATCTTTGATTTAACGTGGCAATGCCACGGCTACCAATTACATAACAATTTTAAGCTCATTTTTTGGTAGCCGCTCCGCCCCTTTAAAAAGAGGCGGATAGTTTGCGTTTTAGTGGATTTTTTCAAAGGTCTCATATTATATGAATAAGTTTCTTTTCAAAGAGAACATAGTATTACTCCCCTCTTGAGAGGTACGGAGTACTATATAAACAAATGATTCACAGTATAACTGCTTTTAAAAACTCCCCTCTTGTCATGCCAAAGGCAGATCCGCTTCTGGCGGAAGAGGGGTGTTATGGCAAAGCCATAATGGGGTGTGTAACGATGAAAGACAGAAGAAATTAGAATCTCCTGATGTTCATAGTGGAAGGTTTTTAGATTCTGACAGGATAGACAAGATTGGTGTAATAATACAATGAAAAAAGGACCACCCCTAACCCCTCCTTAATCCGCCAAAAAGACGGTGGAGAGGGGAATTGAAGAATGGATAGATGAATTTGAAAAAAGAAACGATTTATAACACACCCCTTAATCCTCTCTTCCGCCAGAGGCGGATCTGCCTCAGGCATGACAAGAGGGGAGTTTTGGGAGGAAGTTCTCCTAAGAGGAGAGTTTTTGGGTGAGTTCTCTCAAGATAGGAGTTATAAAGAAAATCACCTCTCAAGTGTCCGTTTCACAAGTATTTGATATTGTCCACCTATTCAGGCGGAGCAAAGACAAGCTCAATACACTGTCTTTGCGAGTCCCGAGTAATCGGGACGAAGCAATCTCGTGATTCAAAAACCACTCGTGCAACAGAAACTCAAGAGGGAGTTATAAAAAAAATCCTCTAAAAGAGAATATTGTATAATTGTGCAGATGATGAGAATCAGACTGCAGTTAAGAAATGGATGTATGATAAATACATACCAAGGAGCATATTTAAATTGTAAGGATATTGACCAGTAAACAAAGAATTATGCGAATTCATCCTTTCGGGAAAAGAGAATTGAGAAAAGTCACATTAGTTATGACGTTCGGCAATAAAAAAGGGCGGGGAGATTCCCCGCCCTTTACTAGTGAATTATGCTAATTTTTATTTGAGTTTTACGGTTTTTGTTACTTCACCGCCATTTCGTACTCAACGGCTTCTGACATAATTGGTTCGTATTTTGTCGCCGGTTTTCCCTCGGCAGGAGGAGAAACACTGGTACCATTTTCAATACCGTACCGTTCTTCTGCGGCGTGGAGGATTGCACCGAGCGTTTCAGAGTATGACATTCCTAAATGCCCTGTCATTTTTACCAAATGGCCATCCCAGCACCAGCCGGGGTTCGGATTCACTTCAAGCAGTTTCGGTGTACCGTTTGTATCAAGCCGCCAGTCGAATCTGGCATAGTCTCGGCATTCTAACCGATCCCATAATGCCACACACCATGCGACGATGGCTTTTTCCGTCTCCGGAGGTAAATCGGCAGGATTGGATTTGATATTCCAGTATGGCGACGTTGGGTCCCATTTTGCCTCGTAACCACAAATATGAGGCAATCCCTCAGGTATACAGGAATAATCCTCTTCAGTAATGGGGAGAACCGTATAAGAGGTCGGCGGATTACCAATAATGCCAACACTCAAATCTTTACCTGTTAAAAACTCCTCGACCAGAATTGGTTTTTCATAGCCAAATTTCTGGCGGATGTTCATAATTGCATTGAGAAGTTCTTCAGCATTCGTTACGACGCCCTGTATGGTGATACCGTAGCTTGAATCGCCAAAGTTCGGCTTTACAATAACCGTACCGTTTATCGGCAGTTCAAATGTAGAATCTTCTGGCCTGATGAAAAAAGCTTCCGGTGTCGGGATACCCATTTCTTTGGCGATTCCCCGAACAAGCGATTTGTCGTAACAGTATGCTAAACATTGGGGACCTGCACCGGTGTACGGGATTCCGAGTATTTCAAGAACGACGGGAATATGAAGCTCTCTCCGCGGATTGTTACAATATCCTTCATCGCAGAGATTAAAAATCAGGTCAACTTTGCCAACCAACCGGTTTAAGTCCTGAATGAGAGTGTCATGGTTATTGATATAGGTAAAGCGATATCCATTCAATTTGCGGAGGGCATCTTTCATCATATCTATAGTGTAGAAGTCGTCATCATCAAAAACATTTCGCGGTTTGAGCGGGTCTGGTTTTATGGGGTCACCCGTAACAACCGCAACGTGTTTCAGGTGAGTTTTTGATCGGATTTTTACGGGAGTCCACTTTTTACGGGCAGTAGCAGTTACATAAATACGACGCTCCATCATCCCTAAATCTTGAGCACGCTGGGAGTTCGTGAGCAGTTTTGCAGGAAAAGAAATGTCCCCGAAGCCGGCTTCAGCCAGCAATTTGCTTAAACTGTCTCGCGAATAGAGTCGTTCAGCATAAAACTGGTCTGCAATAATGCCCTTTTCAACGTGCGTAATAACTTCGCGCGAAACTAATCGTTCTTCATCAAGGGAGAGCGAGCGCTCACGACAGACAAACAGCTTGTCATTAATCCATTCCCACGAGCGTTTCTGAAAATTATTTTTCAGGTATTCACCATCAGTCAAATCAATCAGTATTTTTCCCCAGGGTTTCAGGATACGAAGGACTTCTATTAACACGCGTAAATCGTCGTTCAAGGTCTCAAAATATCCGAAGCTGTTTCCAAGAATTAATACAACATCAAAACTATCCGGGGGAAACGGGAGTTTTCGTGCATCTCCTTCTTTGAACCGGACGCCAACCAGCCCTTCATTTTTAAAACGCTCTTTTGCTTTTTGAATCAAATAATGCGAGCGGTCTAATCCTTCAATAAAGCGAAATCCGCGACAGGCAAGTTCAAATGTGTGGCGGCCCTGACCACAGCACAGATCAAGAACTTTATCGGCAGGAGAAAGATTGGTCATTTCTATAATAAGGTCTACTTCACTGCGGGTAATCTGGATATCTTCAACGACATCGGCATCGGTTTTAAGATACAGCGAATTAAAAATTCTGCACCACCAGTCTGACGCAACGTGCTCCTCAAGATTCGGCACCGGTCCTAAAGTTTTTAATTTAGGCTTCGTATTTTTATTATCTTGATGGATTTTGGCTAACTGTTTCCGTTTATCCATCGAATTATGCTCCTTCCTGTGTATACTATTTTATGTGAGAGTTGTAGTAATACAATGATGAATGTATCAAACCATCCGGCTAAAAAGTTCACGTTTTACACGATACTATTCACCTCCCTTTTTCAAATAGATGTTTATTTCTTTTAGACTGAATAATCATATCTCAGTGTTCGCGGTAACATACGCTCATTATAATACTTATAGATACAATCTCGCAGAGAAAATAGAAAAGCCTCCACCGCTCTGGAGGCTTATCTATAATACTATATTTATTTCAGTTAAAACTGAATCTGCTATGTCATTTGAGCTACACCTATAAAAGCTACAACTGTAAAACGGTAACTCGGTTATACTGTTTCTGAGGAATGATATCCCTAACGCAAAACGCTGAACCGTAGAAGAACAACTCCCTCCAGATATCGCCCTCGGTGCTCTGTCCGATTCATTCCTCATTGTAATTTGATTACCGTTTAGATGATTAACCATAGTGCACTACGGTATTTTCGTTTTTGAAAACTCCTGATAACCGAAAGATTGAACGATGATGCATTGTATTTTCATATAAAACGTATTTGAAATGTGGATAATTGTTAAATTAAACTCTGGTGCCTTCAATAATCATTAACGAATAATTTTGATAAAAGTTCCATATTGTATTTGGGAAACCCCCAATTCGTAGTTGTTATTCTCAAAATAACCCCCTACCTGTTGGGGATTGTCCATTAATTAAACGGTGAAAAAAATACACAATTTTACAGTATTTGTCAATAAAAATTTTAGTTATAAACAGATATTTTAAATTTTCATTAAATGTTATGAAAATACAATTATTCAAATCTATAAAAGAAAGTTGTCCACAATGCTTGGTCAAGGGTATTATGAGGGAGCACTTCTCACCCTTGGTTTTTGGATTCGGGACGTTTCAATTTATATTTTACTGAATGCCTGGTCAAGGTCAGCAATCAAGTCGTCCGGGTCTTCAAGTCCAACCGAAATCCGAATCATTCCGGGAGATATATGTGCATCTTTGAGTTGTTCCGGGTTTAGCCAGACGTGAGAAGTAATGACCGGGATACTCGCGAGTGTTTCAACGCCGCCTAAACTGGTTGCATTGAGGATAATTTCAAAGTTATCAACGATTTTCATTGCTTCCGGTTTTCCGCCTTTTACGTCAATGGTTACCATTCCACCGAATCCGCTCATCTGACGGCGTGCGATTTCATAGAAAGGATTATCCGGGAGTCCCGGATAATGAACAGCTGATACCTTTGGGTGTTTGCTGAGAAATTGTGCTAACTTCAGAGCTGTTTCGTTCTGCCGCTTTACCCGAATTTCTAAAGTAGCCAAACTCCTCAAAAGTAAAAAGACATTAAAGGGGTCAATTGTTGGACCATACAATTGTGCTCGTTTTCGGCACTGAGCGATAAAGTCATTTGAGCCAGCAATAACACCGGCAAGCACGTCACTGTGCCCACCTAAATATTTTGTTGCACTATGAACAACACTGTCTACGCCTAATGCAAGCGGATTTTGATTTATCGGCGAGGCAAAGGTATTATCAACCATCGTTGTTAATCCGTGTGATTTTGCCTGTTCAACAACCCGCGGAATATCAACAACTTGCAAATTGGGATTTGTCGGTGATTCAAAGTACAATAATCTTGTATTTTTCGTAATTATTGATTGAAGGTCATATAATTGATGAATCTGCACAAATTGGGCAGACATTCGGTATTTCGTCGTGAGTTCGTTCCGAAAAAAATTAAGCGTCTGCCCGTAAAGGGCCGGGATAGCGATAACCTCTTCTCCTTCCTTCAAGACCGACAGCACCACGGTTGTGATTGCCGCCATACCAGAGGCGAAAAATGCCGAGTCCTCTGCCCCTTCAAGTAAAGCAAACCGTTTTTCAAGCAGGTCCTGTGCCGGGTTCCCGTACCGTTGGTAAATGTAATATTTCCGCTCACCCCGCGCCATATACCCTTCAACTGAATCAGAATCGGGAAACACATAGGTTGACGTGTGATAAATGGGCGGAGAAACGGGTTCGCTCTTTCCCCGTCGTGATGTATCTCCGTGAATTGCCAACGTTGATAATCGCCGCTTTTGTTCCATAGCCAGTCCCTTATTTTTTATTTGTAATGTAAAAAGATATTTTTAATATTCAAAGGGTTTCATAACTTATAATGTCTTCCGTGTTCTGTGTGATGAAAAAAAAATAAACCACAGAGTACACAGAGTAAAAAATGTTATAGAGCTTTAATAAAGGTTCTTCGCGTATTTTGTTTGCATGTAAACGGATGCCATTATCCATAACCGGACGAGATGTTATGGAGGTCATATATTTTTATATTAAACGTCATAAATAAATATATAGTATCTATGAATAGAGACCTTTGAAAAAATCCACTAAAACGCAAACTATCCGCCTCTTTTTAAAGGGGCGGAGCGGCTACCAAAAAATGAGCTTAAAATTGTCATATAATTTCGCCCATTTAGTATGGGCGAATAGCCTGCGTTAAATCAAAGATCTCGAATATTAAAATCTGTGTGTATCTGTGTTTATCAAGCTCCGCCACAATAACGGCGGACGGGACGGGTGGTTGATATTTATGAGCCACAGATGAATCCCGAGTCTGCCATAATAACGGCGGACGGGAATAAACACAGATAAAAATTCTTTTCCGCCATAGGTGGATACGTAAATTAATTTTATAAGCATTTTTAATTTATATTGAAACCTTTGAAAAAATCCATTAAATCACAAACTAAAATTTGCGTTTACCAAAAAATGAGCTTAAAATTGTTATATAATCGGTAGCCGCAGTCCGCCTCTGGCGGATAGCCTGCGTTAAATCAAATATCTCTTATATTTATTAATGTGTAATTTTTTAAGTCCTTTAATATAATTATGTGGAGGAGTTAGGATGATTGTCAAGACAATTACTGGCGGGCCATTTGCTGAGAATTGTTATATTGTTGCATCCGAGCAAACGAAAACGGGTGTTGTAATAGACCCTGGTTCAGAGATTGATACGATTATTTACATAATTGAATCAATGAGTATCCGTATTAAGAGCATTCTGTGTACGCACGGGCATATAGACCATACCGCCGGCGTAAAGGAATTGCAAAACCATCTGCAGGTACCATTTTTTATGCATAAAGAAGATATGTCTTTCCTCAAAGAGATTCCTGAACGTGCCGGTATGTTTGGATTAAAGACTGAAGGAATTCCCACCGTAGATGGGTTGTTAAATGATGGCGACGCGATTGAATGCGGCAATAGTTCACTGAAAGTGATTCACACGCCGGGGCATACGCCCGGCGGCGTTTGCTTACTAAGTGAGCGCGAGCTGTTTTCTGGAGATTCGCTCTTTGCTGGCTCAATCGGCAGAACTGACCTTCCCGGCGGGAATTACAGCCAGTTAATCTATTCGATTAAAACAAAACTGCTTGTTCTTGATGAAAATCTTATCGTGTACTGTGGACACGGGGGCACAACGACTATTGGTAATGAAAAGCTGAATAATCCATTTCTTCAAGAATCGGATATTTAGATTCCAGCAGGACATTTTATCAATTCCGCCCAACAGATTATAAGATAGAGAGGCAAACCGTGTGTTTGCCCTCACAAATGAAAGATTTTTTGCAGGAATTATGTTAAATCATTGTGCGAAATGTTATTTTATAAATACGGAGGGGTAACCTTCATTGTTTATTCTCCAGAGGCGAATTGAGGGCAAAGGCAAGCTTTGCTCCGACAGAAAAAATTTAATTACTACAGGGAACAATACGTTGTTTACATTTTTTGTGGCTTCACATTGAACACGTTGTTTAAATTCGGTTATGTGTAATGAATATGATGCCATCAACAATGAGAACAATGCAATCTATTTATTGCACCTGATAGTAATTGTATCAAACAAAGATTTTTATAGTGCAGATAAAAAGAGGCAGTGCTGTAGGGCACTGCCTGGAGGTGTTTGGCTATTGGTGTTACTATAAGCTTACCCGTTCATTGTGCCTCCGCGCATCAGCACAATGTTTATCAGATAAGCAGTTGATTATGTGTTGTTTGGAGAGACGAGGTATTGCCTTACCTCGTCTCTATCAATATAATTTCTTTATCTCACCCACCTTTTACCCGCTGAACAGAGCCAACACGTTTTGGGGTATCACGTTTGCCTGAGCTAACTGAGCGGTTGCTGTTTGCTGGAGAATTTGAAGCCGGGTGCTCTCCAACTGTTGTTTTGCAATATCGGCGTCAAGGATTCGTGATTTCGTTGATTCTGTGTTTGTTATCGCCACTGAAAGGGTAGATTCTTTCACCGTCAGCCGGGAGACCGTCGCACCAACCTGCTGAAGAGAATTGGAGACGGTTTCAAGTGCTGTGTTGACATACGCTAAAGCAATGCTTGACCCGGTAGCGGTAAAAACTCTGTTCGAGACGTTTCCGGAGGCGATACCTAAACCAGTGGCAGTGTGGTCCTGGGAGATGTCGAAAACTAAGGTATTGGTTGTTCCTTCGCCGGTCTGGTACGAGATGCCGGTATAGGTGCCGTCAATAAGCGAAATGTTGTTAAACAAGGTTTCAGAAACAATGTTGTCAATTTCAGCCGTTAGCTGGTTAATTTCCGTTTTGATGGCGTTCCGCTCTGCCGAGCTTAAGGTATCAGATGCTGCCTGAGTAACCTTCTCCTTCATCGTAACGATGATGTCAGAGATGTTAAACAGCCCGCCCTCAGCAATTGCCAGAACATTCTTGGCAGTGCCAACGTTGTCATACGCAGTGGCAAGCCCTTTCGAGCGTGCATTCAGTCTGGTCGAAATAACATACCCGGCAGGATCATCGGCAACCTCGTTAATCCGTTTACCGGTCGCAAGTTGTAACTG